>OGMI01000027.1_pt1 | contig 164254 bp, 142 predicted proteins | sample 1573201 | NCBI WGS metagenome assembly OGMI01 (sample SAMEA2582012, study PRJEB24529) | metagenome | biome: Human gut stool | place: China | collected 2011
AGATCGCGGCACACATTTAGGGCGGCACTTGATACAATCCTTTGCGGTGGGAGAAACCACACCGGAAGAAGCGCACAAAATCGGCATGGAACTTGCCGGGGCGGTATTAGGCGGCAAGTATGAGTTTGTTTTGACAACTCACGTCGATAAAGACCATCTGCATAATCACTTGATTTTCAACGCGGTTAGCTTCGTTGACTACAAAAAGTACCATTCCAACAAGCAAAGCTATCACTTTATCCGGCGCACCAGCGACAGGATATGTAAAGAGCATGGGCTATCCGTCGTCGTACCGGGACAGGACAAGGGAAAAAGCTATGCAGAATACACCGCCGAAAAGCAAGGGACAAGCTACAAAGCAAAGCTGAAAACGGCGATAGATACTCTCATTCCCCAAGTGAAAGATTTTGACGAACTGCTGCGCCGCTTGCAGGAAATGGGGTATGAAATCAAACAGGGCAAATACATTTCCTTTCGCGCTGCCGGACAGGAACGGTTTACCCGCACAAAGACGCTCGGCGCGGCCTATACGGAAGAAGCGATAAAGGAGCGTATCAAGGGCGTGTATGTTGCCAAAACAAAAACGCTGCGGGAAGATAAGAAAATCCGGCTTGTCGTCGATCTTGAAAACAGTATCAAAGCCCAACAGTCGGCGGGCTATGAACGGTGGGCAAAAATCCATAATCTGAAACAGGCTGCTAAAAGCATGAACTTCCTAACCGAAAACAAGATTGAGTATTATAGCGAACTTGAAAGCAAGATAGCCGATATTATGACCGCCCATGACGCGGCGGCAAGGGCGGTTAAGGACGTAGAGCAGCGTATGTCTGATTTGTCGCTGCTTATCAAGCACACGACCACATACCGACAATTAAAACCGATTTACGAGGAATACAAGAAGTCGCGGGACAAGGAAAAGTATCTGCGGGGGCATGAAAGCGAAATTATCCTGTTTGAAGCTGCGGCAAGGGCATTAAAGGAAATGCAGATAAAGAAGCTGCCCGATCTCGCCGCGCTGCGCAAGGAGTATAGCAGCTTAAACGACAGAAAAAGCAAATTGTATGAGGATTACCGCCAAGCGAAAAAGCAAATGCAAGAACGAAAACGGCGGTGCTGCTGGTCGTCAAGCCGCGCTGGATATGGATAAGGTTTTCCCCCAACGGGATAGAGGACATAAGCCCCTGTTCCTGCCGGTAGTCAAGGCGGGTCAAAATGCAGTTGTATTTCTGCGCGATTGCCGCCGCTCCAAATACTTCGTTATCCAATTTCTGCTTGGTATCTGCAAGGTTTAAGACAAGCAGCGTAAGCAGAAACATTCTTTCGTTGCGGCTCTGCAAATCGCGGAGTAGGTTTTTTGCTTCCCCGCCGTAGGTGGCAAGGTCGGACGGAATAATATCCATGTCGTAGCCGCTGCGGATTGCTTTTTTCTGTTCCTCGATTTTCATACGGTCAAGGTCGGTAATCTTGCGCTTAATCGTCTTGATTGCTTCGTTGTGGTCGATACTCTGAATGTGCAGATTGACGATAATCCCGTTTTCCGCGTCCATGAAGTCGGCAAGCATACGGTCGGAGAGTTCCGGCGCGACGATCTGCAAAAAGGAAACTGCGCCAAACTTGCCGCCCATTTGAAACATTCGCCCGTCGCCAAATCGGAAAGAGGACGGCGCGATAAAGTCTTTGACAGAAAGACCGCTTGCGGGTAGCCATTCCCACGCAAAGTTAAAGCGTTCCCCGTCCGGGTGGAAAATCCCATGCAGCACTTCAAGACGCTGTTTCCCGTCCAATACCCGCGCCGCCGCGCCGATCACCTTAAAATGGTTGAGGGTGTGGGCTTCATGGTAAACTCGTCATGTTCAAAGGTTAGGTACTGCTCGGCAGCTCCATAGTCGGCATTTTTAGAGCTGATATGTTTGAATGTTGCCAACGGCTTCACCTACTTTCTGCAAGACTTCAAACTTCAAGGCGGCAAGCTCCGCTGTGGCGGCTCGTACCTCTTGGGAGAGGGCGTTATAGGGTGCGCCGTACTCGTTCAGACAGCGGGCAATCTGGTTTAAGTTGCCGCCGATTTTCCCGTATTCGGCTGTGAGTTTCCCAACGGCAGAGAGTAACTCATCATTGACCGGGGAAACAGTAATGACCGGGCGTATGCTTGACTTAATGAGGGCTTGTCGGATAAATTCGGCTTGGCTCATTTTGCAGAGGGTGACACGCTCGGAAAACTCGGCGTATTCTTCCTCGGTCAAGCGTGTCTTGATTACCCGGCTTCGGTGGGGCGTGTTGTATCTTTTCATGGCTGTGAACCTCCTTTCGTGGGTGGATTTTTTCAAGCGGCGCAAGCCGCAAAAGGCGGGCTTGGGGTGGCAACCCCAACAAGATTCCCATAGGACAAAATGAGCCGGTAGGCGAAATTTGGTACTGTGGTAGAATCTTGCTCTAAGAAAACGGCGAAACTCCCCCTTTACTCCTTACTACGCAGAGAAATGCAAATATGGCAAAGTTTTGAAAAACTTTTTGATAAAACTTTTCGACAAAGCTGGAAAATCAGCGCGGTTTTTGGCGCAAAAAAACAGGAAACCTTTTCTGATTTCCTGTCATGGTATGCCGCTGTAACGGGCGGCGGTTATTCTGTTGTCATTCCCCGGAAGCAAACTTGTAGCCCATACCTAAAACGGTTTTTATGTAAATGGGCTTGCGGCTGTCCGGCTCTATTTTTTTCCGCAGGTTGTAAATCACATTTGCAACGCTTGACTGGCAGCTTTCACTTTCCATGTTCCAAACGGCTTCAAATATTTGTGTCCGTGTGAGGACAATGCCGGGGTTGGAAGCAAGATATACAAGGGTACTGTATTCAAGGCGGGTAAGGCTTACTTCCTCCCCGTCTTGAAATACCCGGCGTTGGTTCTGCTTTATTTCCAGTCCCGGAAAAGATAACACGGAAGCGGTTGTGATCTGCATGGGTTCAATCTGTATATAATCAGATATTGCCGATATGATTTTGTCAATCGCTGTTTCCTCTTGTTCGTTAAGTGTCAGCAGTAGTAATTTCCCCATGTTCATTACCTCTTTTATCCGTTGAATTTAAACTATATTTTTCTGTCGTGTTTTTGACAGTAAGCAACAAATATATATGATAGAGAGCGTAATGTCAATTTAATGCCATTAAAAGAGAAAGATGGTCTGTCTAATTATTATCATTTTGTTCATATGCACTTACGCTGCGTTTGGCATTTAGGCAATTCAATATATTGTAAATTTATCTATATCAGCGGGCTAACCTCATTTTCACAAAATAAGCTAAGTTTGTGAAGCGCTCTTGTGCAGGCAACATATAAGAGGTTTTTATCATCTTCATCATGGTAGTTTTGGCTATCTGCATCACAAATTAAGACAGTATCAAATTCTAATCCCTTTGACATATATACTGGTAAGATAAACACGCCTTGTAAATCTGATACGCTCCCATTTTTAATTAATTGAATATCAAGTTTGTGTTTAATTTTATTAAATAGATAGGTTGAATTTTTTTCGGTTTTACAAATTAAGCATATCGACTGAAACCCTTTCTCTTGGCATAATTTTATTTCCTTAACAATTTCATCAATGAAGATTTCGGAATTATCAGCAATATATACTTTTGGGCTATCGCCATTCCGATTAAAACTTTTTATCTGTGAACTTTGTTCAATGAACTTTAAACTAAAATTTAAAATTTCATTCGTACAACGGAAACTTTTATCCAACATAATAAGAGAAGATTTTTTCTTGTTCAATATTTTTTGAATTTGTTCGTAGAAAGAAATATCTTCTTTTTTGGCAAGAGTCTGTTTCATATCTCCTAAAATAGTAAATTTGGCATTAGAAAAAAGCAAATTAAATATTTCATATTGGAGAGGGTAGTAGTCCTGTGCTTCATCAATGACTACCTGCTTAATATTTTTATATTTATTTGTTCCGTATATTTTTAAATACAAATAAGCGATTGCTATTGCGTCATCATAATACAAGCTGTCTGCTTCCAAATTTTCCTTAGTATATTTCCAAATATTTTTTATGTTTTGTGACGGATTGCTATTTTGCAGCAGGCTATAAAAATAGGCTTCATTGCTAAATAATATTTTATATAATTCAACAATGTCAATTTTTATAAATTTCTGTATTTCCTGCTTGATTAGATTTTTTTCTTCTTTATGCCCCCGCCCTTTTCCTGTTCCAAATATTTGTTCTAAAATATAATCTTCTAATTGTTCTAATTTTATGCCTAATGGTGTTTCTGGTCTTCCTAATATCTTGTCTTTTAGAATTTGCCCGCTTACAACGCATTTTCCCTCATAATAAACATCTTCAAATTCTATCCACTGGCGGGGTATATCAATGAGAAATTGGTCTAAAATTTCCCTAAAAAAACTTGACGTTTTAAATTCTATACTATTTCTTGAAATTTCCTTGTATTTTGAATTGACAATCAAGTTTTCTAAAAAATCATTTCTTGACTGAATTTTCCTGCCATTTAATAACTCACTAAGTATATCTTCAAACACGGAAGAAATAACATTATCTTCTCCCAATTCGGGCAATACATTTGAAATATATTGCTCAAATATAGAATTTGGGGAAATAATCATAATGTTATTTGCGGACAGCTTTGTTTGTAAACCTTGATACATAAGATAAGCAGCCCGGTGGAGAGCAATAGAGGTTTTTCCACTTCCCGCTACACCCTGTACCATTAGCAGGTCATTTTCCATATCTCTAATAACCACGTCCTGTTCATGCTGAATTGTTTCAACAATAGCTTTCATTTTAGCAGTAGTGTTTTGTGACAGTAATTGCCTTAAAAATTCATCAACAATCTGAACATCTGAATCAAAAAAATATTCCAGTATTCCGTTTTTTATTTCATATTGGCGTTTCAAATTGAGTTCACCTGTTACTCGTCCACATGGAGCGTCATAAAACGCTTCGCCTGTCATAAAACGATAGAAAACACTGGCAATCGGCGATCTCCAATCATAAACATACATCTCTTGATAGCTGTTTTTTCGTAGAGAAGAACGTCCAATGTATATTTTTTCAAATTCGTCCTCATCATCAAATTTAAAATCAATTCGGGCAAAATAGGGCGATTTTATCATCTTTTCTAACAGAAGTATTTTATGTTCTTCTTCTTCATAATCTATAATTTTGTCTGTAACAGGATTGATATATTGGCTTAATTCAACAAGTGCCTCGAAACCGTCTGATGTGTACAGTGATGTAATGCCGTGTTCTGTATTTTCACGCACATCTTTTTTGGCTTCGATAATTTCTGATTTCTTTTTGTCTGCCGCTTCTTTTGCCTGCTTTAATTGTTCCTCGGCTAAAGAGATTGTTTGTGCTAATCTTTTTTCTTCAAACGCTTTTTCTGTCTGATTATTCCCCATAATGATTATGACCTCCTTGAAAAATGAAAGAAAGTTTTACTGAAACATTGCTAGGCTAGTTTAGCATGTGTCAGCTTATATAAACAGTCTTGTATTTATAAAATTTGTATGGTATTATTATAGTGGGAAGAAGTATGTTAGATATTTGATTTCTGCAAGCATATCAATTCTAATACGGACGTGTAATTTAAGCAATAAACAAATTGGGACAAAGCAGTTATACCGCTATGTCCCAATTTGCTATTACTCCATATCTTCAGCAGACAGAAACACAAGCCCGACAAATTCTTCCTCAATCAGTTTCTTCAACTTTTCCACTGTGCTCTATGCAGGCTCCCGTATCTCCATTCCAACCTATAATCTCTTTCTGTAAAAGCAAATCTTGTTCTGTGAAAAAATGAGTTGGATTCCGTAGTAGTCGGCATTGTGCGTAATGTGTATAACTGACTGTATCATGGAATTGTGGGTAACTCTGTTTGCAGGACGTGGGAAAGCTGCACTTTAGCTTTTCCATGTGCTGTGAATAGAGTTATCCATGATTCCATAGCCTGTTATGCACATTTCCACAATGTTTGTCTTTTGGTCGTTGGTTCGGAAAAGAAAAGCCCTGTATGTTATTATATACAGAGCCATTCTAATCTTTTTTTATCCACTACATAGAGCGTTTCCTTTCTGCAAAATTCATTTTACAGAGTGATACCCGCCTTTTTTGCAAAGTAGTCTTTTCTCCCGGTAAGCTCTGACTGTTTTTCCTTTGGAAGATTGTTGAATAAATCATCATAAAGAACATCAGCTAACTGCATTTCTCTCGCAAGCAAAAATACATTTAGACTAAGCCATTCCTCCCAAAGCCCCTCAAATAAGCTGTTACTGTCTGTATAGGTGTCAAGCTCCTCAAAGCCATGTGACGCTGTATAGCATTGCAGTTTAACAAAGCCATACCTACCAACATCAACCAACAAAATATCTTCGTCCTCTATTTCGTACAGTTCCTCAAACACATCAATCACTTTGCGACACTTTTCCCGTTCTTCCTCTGTGATATATACTGTTTTTTCCATGCTCAATTACCTCTATCCTTTCAAATTGTGGAATACTGTTTTCAGTTTTCTTCTACTTCTGAACCACATATTTGAAATGCCATATATGCCATTTTATACGGAATAGAGGTTGGCTGTCTGCATTTATCAGTGTGTTACTTTATGGCACATGAGCATTTGCGCCCGGATTGTCGTTGCCGTAACCCTCCATGAGGTTGATAGCCCCCCAAATGCCAAGACCTGCGCCAAGCGCGATAACCAAAGTCTGCAATACACCAACTGCGCTGTTAAAGAAATCCATATAAACCTCGCTTTCTGCCGCTTTGCGGCTCAAAAAATGTTGTTGAAAATGAAAATGCCGCCGTTATTCCTCGGCGGCTGCGTCCTCGTCGGACAAATCTATTTCGTATATGTCAAAGGCTTCATCGGGCTTTACTATTGCCGGGCGGGTAGACATATACCGTTCCACATCAAAAGCGTTTTTCTTGTCGAAGTCGGAAAGGTATTTGTAGTTCGGGTGTTTCGTTATATCGTATTTGTCGCTTAAAAAGGGACGTACACCGCGTAGCTGCAAAATACATTTCCCACCGTCCATAACTGCTATTTCGTCCTGTGTCATCAACTCCTTTCCTAATTTTTGATAAGTAAGTCCATGAGAAACCTGCGTGCCGCGATTTTCGGAAGTGTTGAAACTGTCAATTGTTTCCCGTCCCAAGTTATCCGAAATATCCTTTGCATTTTTCCCACGTCCTCCCAAAAACAAGGTGCTGTCGGCATTATCAAGTATGATTTCTGCCGCGTCCTTGTAAATGGCTTTTAGCTGGCTCTGCGATTGCAGAATGATAGAAGCGGACATTTCCCGGCTGCGGATTGTGGCAATCAGTTTATCAAATCGGGGTATCTGTCCGATGTTCGCAAACTCGTCAAGCAAAAAGCGGACGTGAACAGGCAATTTGCCGTTATATTCGTCGTCCGCTTTGTCGCAAAGCAAATTGAAAAGCTGCGATTGCAGCATAGCGATAACAAAATTAAACGTGCTGTCCGTATCGCTCATTATGAGGAAAAGTGCGCTCTTTCTGTCGCCTAACGTGTCAAGTTCTAATTCGTCGTAGGACATGAGATCGCGCAATTCCTTAATATCAAAAGGCGCAAGCCTCGCACCGCAAGAAATGAGGATTGATTTTGCTGTTTTGCCCGCCGCCAATTTATATTTTCGGTACTGCTTCACCGCGAAATGGTCGGGGTCGCGTTCTTCCAAGTCGGCAAACAGCAGATCGACGGGGCTTTGATATTCCTCGTCGTCCTCGCGGGCTTCGCTGGCGTTGATAAGTTCCAACAGGGTAATAAAGTTCATTTCCTCGGCGGGGGCTTCATACCAGATGTAGCCAACCAATGCGCAATACAATAACCTTTCCGCTTTTACCCAAAAATCCTCCGCACTTTTTTCTCCCTCGCCTTTGGTATTCGCTATCAACGTGTTTACCAGCTTCAAAATATCTTTCTCGCTGCGGATATACACAAAGGGGTTGTAGTGCATAGATTTTTTGAAGTTAATCGTATTCAGTACCTTAATGCGGTAGCCCGCCCGTTGCAGCAGCTTCCCGCACTCAATCAAAACCGTACCTTTCGGGTCTGTCAAGACGTAAGAGGAATGAAGCTGCATTAAATTCGGCTTGACGAAAAACCTTGTTTTTCCGCTGCCGCTGCCGCCGATCACGACGACGTTCTTATTTCTTGCGTACTTCGGCTGCTTCGGGCGGCTGTTCATGGTAAGGCGTTCCGTCTGTGTCAAAATGATGTTGTTTTGAAACTCCGGGTCTATGTAGGGCTTAATATCTTCGGCGTTTCCCCATCGGGCAGAGCCGTACTCCGCGCCCTTGCGGTATTTCTTCGCGTTTTTCCCTTTGACATAGACAATCAAGCGGATAATCACCGCGCCGACAATGCCGACAAGCAAATCCAGCGGGTAAATGCTCGGCAAGGCACTTTCAAAGGCTGCGGAAAATCCCTGCGTGATATTCAGTATCTTTGCGGAAATATCCGCGCCGGGGGCAAGCCGCACCGCCTGTCCGACTTTATCAAAGAGATAGACAAAGAACACATAGGGGATATTCGGAAGTATTAGCTTTTTGTAGTTAATCTGCTTCATATCTCGCGCCCCCTGTCCATTTTCTTTACCTTGTCGCGGGCGGCGTTAAGCTGCTTTGCCTTGTCCTTTGCAGCGGCAAGGGCTTTGCGGATAGAGGGCTTTTTCTCCCTGTTCAGCTTCTTTGCGGAAAACTCTTGAAACGCTGCGGTCATAACGTCTGCGTCCCGGCCTTTGAAAAACACAAGGTAGCGGGTCTGCTCGCCCTTAACCTTTTTCAGCGAAAAATCTATGTTGTATTTCTTCGCCGTACTCTCAAAGGCTTTAATATTGCTGTCGGTGATCTCGATGTTGGAAACACCCGCGTTCTGCTTCATAAGCTGCCGCATGGTCTGTTTCCCATGCGCGGGCTTGCTTTTCTGCTCCAAAAACTTTTGGATTGCTTTCTGCAACGCCTGTTCGGTAAGCCGCGCCGCGCCTTTTCCCACTTTGACGTATAGGGCAATCGTTTTTTGGGTTACTTCCTCCTGCAAGGTATCAACTCCTTTCCCGGTAAAATGCGGCTATGCTCATTCGCCGCCGTATAAGTCGTGATTGACAAGGGCGGTATAGTAGCTGTCAATGGTACTCGGCGCGTTGAACAGCACCGCTTTTAGATACTGCTTGATGTTGCGCACTTTGGTTGTGTTCTCCCTCATGCAATCCAAAACAAACTCAATATGGCTGCTGTTCAGCTTCAAAAACTTGGATTTCACCAATTCGGCGGGGTAGTCGTCCCCGGCAATACGGATTGTCTTTCGGGCTGTGCAGACGGTTTCCAGCATAAGGTCAACAATCTCGTCCAAACGGTCTTTGTCAATTTTGCAGTTTTGAATGAGATGGTCGTATTCGATATTGTCCTTGATAATCTCCCTGTAAATCTCTACTGCGCTATTGCTTTTCGCTTCCGTTCTTTTCCTTTCCGGCGGCGTAGCCGCTTCGCCATGCGCAAAGGGCAAGGGGTTTAGGGAATGGAAAGGAATGGAATCGGTACTTGATAAATCAGTAATTGATTGTTCTTTACTTAATATATCTTTATTTAATTGCGTTGGATTTTCCAACGTAGGTTTTTCCTGCGTAGGTTTTTCCAACGTTGGATTATCCAATGTTGGATTTTCCAATGTAGGTAAATCCAATATAGGCGGCTGTCCGCCGCTGGTAGCTGCTTCCGGCTCTCGCGGCTGCGGCTGCTCGTATATGACGTAATCTGCGCCCCGCAAGCGTCCCTTTTCGTCGCGCTCCCGGCTGCGCACGATATATCCGGCTTTTTCGAGTTCCTTTACCGCTTCGCGGATTGCGTCGATCTTCTCCCGGTTGATATGGGATAAGCCCGCAAGGGTATAATCCCAATCTTCGGGCAGCGAAAGCATTTGCGACAACAAGCCCTTTGCCTTTAAGGACAATTCCTTGTTTCGCAAGTGGTGGTTGCTCATAACGGTATATCCCGTATTTCGCTCCACTCTGAAAACTGCCATATTTCCTCACTTCCTCTCTTGGTATGCGTGGACAATTAGAAAGCCGTTTTCGGCTGTTTTGGTATTGCAATATGCCCTTTGCCGTTTTCGCGTCTGCAAAGCCGCATGGCACAAGGGCTTTTGCCCGTCTATTTGTCCATGCTGGCGTGCGTTTTCCGCGTCCTTTTGCCGGGGCAATAGGGACACTCTTTGAAAACGCAAAACTCATATTTCCACCCGGGGCGGTAGAAACGGCAAGTGCCGCAATCTTCATCATCTCCGGCACAACCGGATTGATAGCGGTCAAATCCCGGCTTCTGCTGCATGAGCAATTCAAACGCCCGCTGCTTGCCCTTTGTGAAATACATTCCGGCTGCACCTCCTTTCCTGCGGGCATAAAAAAACGGCGTTACTTTCTCCCCCAAAGGGGTTAAGGTAACGCCGTTTGTGTGCGTATTCAGTTTTTAACACATTCCCTGTCTATCCGCTGTCCGCAAAACCATTGATTTTATTAGCTTTTTGCCGCTATCGCTATCACACCTCATTATTCCAAAGACCAAGTTTCCAGAATATGATAAAAGACATTGAAAGCGGTCTGATAAACTGCGTGATTACGAAAGATTTATCCCGTCTGGGGAGAAACTATCTTGATTGTGGGTTATATCTGGAAGTTTTCTTCCCAGAGCATAACGTGAGGTATATAGCGGTCAATGACGGCGTAGATACCTTGAATAAATCTGCTATGGACATCACGCCTTTCCGCAACATTTTAAACGAAATGTATGCCGCTGACATATCTGTTAAGATAAAATCGGCATATCGGGCGAGGTTTCAACAGGGGAAATTCATGGGAACTACCGCCCCTTATGGCTATATCAAAGACCCTGCCGACCACAACCATCTGCTGATAGATGATAAAGTGGCACATGTTGTAAAAGAGATATTCGACCTTGCATTAAAAGGGAATGGAGTTGCCAAAATTTGCAGACATCTTAATAAACAGCATATCCTACGCCCTGCCGCTTATGCGGCGGAGCGTGGCGAAACAGGCTTTGAACGTCATTTTGAGGGGAACGAGGACAAACGCTATATTTGGAGTGGGAACAGCGTGAGGAGCATTTTAAGAAGCCCGATATATGCGGGAAATCTTGTAGGCTACAAACGGATTGCCGCCAATATGAAAAGCAAGAAACGCCCCTCTAAGCTGCCCGAAGAATGGGAAGTGATACCCAATACCCATGAGGGAATAGTCACGCAGGAGGAATTTGATATTGTCCAACAGCTTATTACAAGTCGTAGGCTTCCACAGAACAAGGGAGGATTTGTAAATATTTTTGCAGGCGTTATCAAGTGTGTGGACTGCGGATGTGCTCTGCGGGCAATGAACGTACACAGGAGGAAACGCCCAGAGATTATCGACTGTGTACAGTATTCATGTAATAATTATGCAAGAAACGGAAGAAGCGAGTGTAGTGCCCACAATATAGAAGCAAGGGATTTATTCAATGCCGTTCTTGCCGACATCAACTGTTTTGCGGATATGGCAGTGAATGATGAAAAGGCGGTCAGGGCCATAGAAAAGCGGCTCACGGAAACAGACCAGAGCAGGGCGAAAGCATTAGAGAAAGAACGTAAGAAGCTGAACAAACGCCTTGCGGAACTGGACAGGCTGTTTTCCTCTCTCTACGAGGATAAGGTCATGGAGCGTATTACCGAGCGGAATTTTGAGATGATGTCGGGGAAATACCAGAAAGAGCAGCTTGAAATTGAAGCAAGGCTGAAAGAGGTGACGGAAACTCTTAATGAAAGCTACGAGAAATCACGGGGAATCCGTGACTTCCTCGCCCTTATCCGAAATTATCAAGGCTTAAAAGAACTGGATGCAACAGTTATAAACGCACTCATAGACAAGATACTTGTTTCGGAGCGTGAGAAGATGGCAGACGGAACAGTGAAGCAGGAAATCAAGATTTACTATAAATTCATCGGCTTTGTCGATGAATTACATATCATACCTACAAAACGGTGGGCAGCAATGCCCGCTAAAAATTGTACGGTGTGCGGCGTTGAATATGTCCCGGGCTCTGGTGCATCAAGGTATTGTCCTGCTTGTGCCAAGAAGATACGGAGGGAGAAATCAAACGAGAGCAAACGCAGGAGCAGAGAACAGAAAAGGATAGCATGTATGAACTGTCCGCAAAAAATGACCGACTGATATGGAATGGTGGCAGGGATAGAGAAGAGGAACTTCTTGCTAACTGCTATTTTAATTCTATGAATCTGGCAATGGATAATGGAATTAGGTCTATTGCATTTCCTTCCATATCAACGGGAGTATATAGTTTTCCGGTTGAGTTAGCGGCAAAGATTGCAGTACATACAGTAAACAGATTTTTGCAGGACAATCCGGATAGCTTTGATCTGGTGGAATGGGTGCTATTTGATACTCATACTGAATCAGTGTACGAAGCTGAGGTTGATAAGTTATACGACAAATAAAATGACGAAAGGGAGCTTTTATGTACGCTGAAAAAACAGATTATGATGATATTGAAATGTCGAGCAGATTACGGAATATCCTAAGAAGAAATGGATTTGAGTCATTGGAAGGATTGAGAGAATATCCAAAGGAGCATTTTATAAAGTTTCGCAATATGGGGCAGGCAACATTGCAGGAATTATATCAGATTTGTGAAGAGCAAGGCATAAAGCTTCGTAGTGTAGAAGATCTGAATGATAGGGAACATGGAGTCATATTTGATGACTTTCTATGTTTGGATGCGTTTGGAATGGGGATAAAAAGCAAGGATGATTTGAAAAGATATAGTCTTGAGAAACTTGAAAAGATGTGTCCTAAGGATAAGAGACTATTTGTTAGATTTAAAAAGTTGAAAGCAATTTATGGTTAATTTGCGAAAGGAGAACTATGGAAAAAAGATACTATATTGATGGTAAATGTGTTTTAAGTTATGATGACGATGTATTTTCCACTGATGATGATTATACAAATATTAAAGAATTGTTTATTTATCCAGCGGTTGATAAAGTGTATGTAAAATATTATGAGAAGCAATTGGTTCAGCAAGTCCTTGAGAAAACACTTAAAAAGAACGATTCGATATTTAATACATACTGTGCTATAAAAGAATTAATAAAAGACGAACCAATAAGTGTAGATTATGTTCAATCTGAGGAGGATACATTATTAAAAAATCTTATGAGGAAAAATTTGAATAGTGATGAATATGTTGAATTTGAAAAGTTGCTTGATGAAGCTGGTATTAATGCATGGCGCGAACAAGTTGATTTTTTGGGACGAGGAGATGGTATGATAGAACATATTTGGTGTGAATATGGAATAGATAAAAGAAGATTTTCAGTTTAAGAAAGATAGCGGAGCGAGCTGAATATTGAGCTCACTCGCTCCACGTTATTCCTCTACATGAAATACATCTTCCACCAGCATATTAAAGTACTTAGATACTCGTAGCATAAATTCGGCAGATGGGGCGCCGTCCCCACGTTCTACCCTGCTGACAGTTTTGGTGCTGAATCCGATAGCAGCGGCAAGGTCATTCTGGTAAATGCCACGCTGTTCACGGATTTCTCTGATATTATTTGTGACCACCATAAAAAATCCCTTCTTTCAGTTCTATAGATATTTTCTTATTGTCAATTATGCAAAAAAATGTGTCCAATAAAAAGGACTTGCGTTTTTATCGGCAATGATCGGTAAGAGCAGAAGCATCAGATTTTCCAAGAACTTTTCCAAATATGTCTAAGCGGTCATTTTCTCCAACCTTGATAGGTGCATACTTTTCGTTGAGTGAGATAAGGAAAATTCCGTCTTTGTCGTCCTTTAACTTCTTGATATAGGCTTCTCCGTTCAGAGCGAAGATGCCGATTTCTCCATTAGCAACAGATTCCTGTTGTAATACCCATGCAATCTGACCATCGTGGAATTCTGGTTCCATACTGTCACCACTAATACGGACACCGAAAGTAGTATCTTCCGGCAGGATAGATTCATCTATGCGTACAGTCTCTTTAGGTCCGTCTACGAGAAAGTTACCGGTTCCGGCTGATACTGCATTTTCAAAAATATCAATGCTTCTGAATGGAATTATCTTAGCAGTTTGCTTTTCATACATTCCGGATGCGTGGAGCAGATTGATATAATCCATAGCCTTTTCCCTGCCTTCATCAGTAAGTGATGAAAAAGGATCAGCAGGATTTACTCCAAAATATGCTTCATACATATTAGTGATACCAAGGATTCTACACACTTTGTAAAATATGGTAACGCTTGGTTCAGCAAGATTTCTCTCCCAGTTGGATATGGCTTTATAGGAAATCTTGATGCCTTCTTTTGCCAGTTCATCAGCGAGATCCTGCTGGAGCAAGCCTTTCTTTTTTCTATATGTTGAAATGATTTCTCCGATTGAGTACATACATACGCCTCTTTTCTTTCCAATTAGTTGATTTCTAATGTCTCTTTTCACTCCATAGTATATAGCAATAGTACCAATTATTCAAGTTAAAAATCCAATATAATGAGAAAACAGACACATGTGTCCGTTGACAGTCGATTATTCTTGGGGTTATACTATGCCCTGTAAGGAACATTACTCATATACTTGGACTAAAGGTTATGGTAGTGATAGATTAAATGCAGGAGGTTATGCAGATGGGAGACAGGGTAATACTTCATTCAGATATCAACTGTTGTTATGCTTCGATTGAGCATCTGCATCATCCGGAGCTTGCAGGAAAGCCACTGGCAGTAGGCGGTGACCCGGAGGCAAGACATGGGATTGTCTTAACTGCTGACTATATTGCCAAGAAGTACGGTGTGAAAACAGGAATGGCGCTCTGGCAGGCAAAGCAGGTCTGTCCGGACATAACATTTGTTTCACCAAGAATGGACTTATATCTTCGGTTCTCAAGGATGGCGCATGAGATATATGCAGAATATACGGACAAGCAGGAGCCATATGGAATTGATGAGTGCTGGCTTGATGTGACAGGGAGCAGCTCCCTTAAAGGGGATGGATTGCTCATTGCACAGGAAATCAGCAAGAGAATGAAGTCAGAGCTTGGCATCACAGTGAGTGTTGGTGTTTCTTTCAATAAGATATTTGCAAAGCTTGGTTCAGATTATAAGAAGCCGGATGCAATCACAACTATGTATAAGAGTGAGTTTAAGCAGAAGGCATGGGCACTTCCGGTAAGTGATCTGCTATATGTCGGAAGGAGCACGAATCAGAAGCTTGCAAAATTCGGTATCAGAACCATAGGTGATCTTGCAAGGGCAGATGAAGGGATGCTTAACAGCCACCTTGGAAAGATGGGCAGCATCTTATGGTCATTTGCTAATGGCTATGATGAATCACCTGTCAAACTGGAGAATACCCACGCTCCAATCAAATCGGTGGGAAACAGCACAACGACACCAAAGGATTTAGTATGCGATGAGGATGTAAAGATTGTTCTTTATATTCTGGCTGAGAGTGTTGCAGCAAGACTTCGTGAGAATGGATTCCGGTGCAGAGTGGTTGAGATAAGTGTCAGGGATAATGAGCTATTCTCTTTTACCCGTCAGAAAAAGATTGACCACGCAACGAATATCACCGGAGAGATAGCTGCATACGCTTATCAGATATTTAAGGAAAACTATAACTGGAGCAAACCAATACGCAGTATTGGTGTCCGAGGTGCAGACTTAGTAACAGATAATTATTGGGAACAGATTGATTTGTTCTCAAGTGTGGAGAAGCGTGAAAAGCAGATGAAGATGGATTCAGCGGTTGATGAGATACGCAGAAGATTTGGATTTTACAGTATCCAGAGGGGACTCATGTACCGGGACAGGATTCTGTCGGCAGTCAATGCAAAAGAAGAACACACAGTACATCCACATGGGTACTTCTCAGGTTAGCAACGAGAAGTGCCAGATAATCAAGGCGCAGATGTGTTGTGCTTGTACATAAACATATGGGACTTGGTTATCTGATACGGCGACTGCCGTGAGCGAAATGAAGCGAAGCGGAATTGAGCTGCACTACGAGTAGCGATAGAGTTAAAGAAGAGGGAGGCGGAACATGAGCGAAGCAGAAAGAATTGATCTGGTAGACAGAGCACCATTGACGGAGAAGCAGCAGAATGTGTATGAAAGCATTATGCAATATCAGCGTGTGAATGGCTATGCTCCTACTATCAGGGAGATATGCAAGATGGTAGGGGTGGCATCGACTTCAAGTGTTTATGCACATCTGAAAATATTAGAAGAAAAAGGCTATATAGCAAGGAAGATGGATGCTTCCAGAGCAATAGCAATCTTGTAAGGAAGGTGATTACATTGAGCAATAAGGTATATGTTGATGTACTTGCAGAGTTTTCAAGGGACGGACTGCTCATTCCAAAAGAGATAACATGGGAAGATGGCAGAAAGTATGAGATTACACGAGTAAAAGACAAGCGCAGAGCAGCCAGTACAAGGGCTGGCGGCGTTGGAGAGCGTTATACCTGTGTGGTAGATGGAAAGGAAATATTCCTTTTCTATGAAGATAACAATATGTGGTTTATGGAAAGAGCCGGAGCCTGATGTGATTGTGTGCTGACAGCACAATTCATATCAGTTGGCTTTAGATCAGCAAAGCCGGGGAATGTGCAGACATTCATCGGAACTCCCGGCAAAAGGCTTGCAAAGGTGATTTCCCTTTCCTTTACGAGTACAGAATTGTAGATTGATGATTTTGTATGAATAAGGAGCGAACTGAATTGAACAAAGGAAATGTTATAGAAATTAGATGTAAAAAATGCAACAAGTTAATGATGGAATACTTTGTATGCGGTGATGATTTCGCTGTGGCACTTCAGAATATTGGAATTAAGTGTGACAGATGCAAGCGAGTGATGATACTTAAGAAGTATTCCGAGGGAATGATGAAGGAACATTCTGAGAATGGGACTTTCAGAATATAATGATTGAAAATTAAATTACAGCCCACCTGATAAGGGCACATCGAAAGATGGAAGCACCAGAGACGCAGGGGAAACGAACAGTATTTATGATACTGGTTTCCTCGTGCGTCTTTTTTGTGATGTAAAGGGTAATCCGACTTGTTCGTTTCCAAGGGCGGCAAGGAGGATTTATGAGCAGTAAAGCACAGACAAGAGAAAAGGATTATGAGAGAGGAATACGAATTGCTGACAGGAGAAAGGCGATAGGATTATCACAGGATGAGTTAGCTCATAGAGTAGGTATAGGCAGACAAGCATTATCTGCGATTGAAAATGGTGGAGATTTTAAGACACAGACATTAGATAATCTGGCAATCGTACTTGGTGTATCTGTTGATTTCATAATGTATGGAAAGAATGAAGAAAATTCAGAACTATTATCTGAGGCAATGGATGTTCTTTCAGATATGGATGAATTGCAGATAAGACAGTGTCTTGCAATGATGAAAGCAATGAAAAGCGTGTCAGTTGAAAAGTGATTGTCGTGTTTACACGACATAATTGTCGCCTGTACACGGTCGGCAATTAAGGTGTGGCAGATTACAATATACTTGTGCTTGAGATACAGCACAGAGTTTGAAAGCGGCGTGCACAATGCTTTCTTTAATATTTCAATTAAGGAAGGTAATAGCCATGAAAAAGTATAACGGAAAAGAACTTTACAAAGGACTTTTGTTTATAAAGTCAATGATGAGTATGAATAATGTGAACCGACAGAAAGAACTTGATCAGACATATGCTTTAAGTGTGGGAATTGAGTGTGATCAGACTGTTGTAGATGATGGAGCATCTACATCGGTTGACAGACCTCAGATGCGTCAGCTGATGGAAATTCTTGAGATTTCAGATTACAAGGTACTTGTCGTAGAAGATATTTATGAGATTACAAGAAATCCGGAAGATTTAAAGTCAATGATGGATCGCATAAATGATTTGGGTGTGACAATATTTGACCTTGGTACTATGAGTGCGAGGTACAACAATTATGCGATTGAGTGTTAGGAATTCAGGCAGGTATTCCTACATTGTATTTGCTTCTGAAACAGTGGTATTTGATGACTATGGGAAGCCAGTCATCAAATGCCCAACAGAGGCTGAGGCAGTGGAATACATCATGAATCGGTTAGAGAGTGAGGTTATTCAGGATGATATATGATATTTATGCAGTTGGTAATACTTTGAGAAGTATTAGAAATAAATATGGATATACACAGAATGATATGGCGGAGAGCCTTGATGTAAGTTATATTCATTATTCGCAAATTGAGCAGGGAAGACATCGGATGAGTCTGGAACTTATGCTGAAGATTGTAACAAAGTATGGAGTAGATCCTAATACATTGTTTGGAATTGAAAGCAGGGAAAAACATGAGAATAAAGATTTGTCTGTATTGGAAGATAAATTGCAGATGCTTAAACCAAATGATAGAGAATATGCAATGTCTACATGTTTGATTTTTATTGAAGGCTTAGAGGCAAGAAAGGAAGTGGTTTGAAATGAGAAGAGCAGGAAGAAAGAAAAAGCCACTGACCATACAGCCGATAAAGTGTGTTGTGATGTTGTCTTCTGATGAGGAGAATGACTGTATTGCAGCAGAGAAAAAGGAAAATAAGCAGTTGAAACGAATCATGGAATTTGCTGACAATAACAATCTTATTCCTATGAAAGTATTCCGAAGAGGAATTTTTGGACGACGATTAAGGGATGAAGTGTTTTATAAGGCAATAAGATATATGAGAGCAGGAAAGGCAGATGCGCTTATCGTAACAAATCTCGATGCTATTTCAGACGGAATAGCAGATTCTTATTTAAAAATAGGAGCAGTAAGGGAAGCTGGGTATAGATTATTCAGTGTAGATGAGAAGGAACCCAAGGTTGACTTGTATATTCCACCAAAGAGAGGTGATCTGCAGTGAAGATAAAGAGAAATATGATTGTGTGGGCTGAATTAAAAAGTGGACTCAGGCATATACAAGCTGGAAGGAGACCATGTATTGTAATAAGCTGCGACAAAGCAAACGGAAAATCACCTGTATACACAGTTGTTCCGGGGACAACTAAGTTGAAAAAGGATTATATTCCAGTACATTTCAATATTGAGCCTTCAGAAATTAGAGGATTTTTAAGACATACAACAATGTTTTTACCGGAGCAGCTTGTCACAATAAATGAGGAACAGATAATACAGACTGCCGGGATGATTGTCAGCACAGATGCAATAAAAAAGGTTGATGCGATGTTAGTCAGACAGCTGCAGATTGGAGAATATGATGGATGATGAAAATGAATTAGAGAATCAGAGTATAGATATTCCTATATGGAAGCGATATTTGCTTTCTGTAACTGAAGCGGCACAGTTTTATCACATTGGTGAAAAGAGACTTAGACAAATTGTAGATATCCATCCAAATGGGGAGTTTTATCTGTTAGTAGGAAACAAAGTTTTGTTTAAGAAAGAGAAATTTGAGCAATTTCTGGCAGAGTCAACTGCAATTTAATATGTAAAGTAGTAGAAAAGGGGGCACAAATGTGGTACAATAACCATGCTAGGGCTCTCTTTTTTGAAAGGAGACAAAGCTATGAGTGAGAAAAGACGAGATAATCGCAATAGAATTCTTCACGAAGGAGAGTACCAGAGAGCAGATGGACGTTATCGTTTTAGATATGTAGATATTCATGGAAATGAAGGGAATTTATATAGTTGGCGTTTGGACCATAATGATCCTATACCTAAAGGAAAGAAAATGGAGCTTTCTTTAAGAGAAAAGGAAAAACAGCTGGAACAGGATATGTTTAACGGACTTGTTCCAGGAGGTGGAGGACTTACAGTTCTTGAATTAGTGGAGAAATATGTAAGTCTTAAAATAGGGGTCAGACAGAGTACTTATGCTGGTTATAAGACGGTAATTAATCTGCTGAAAAAAGATGATTTTGGCAAAAAAAGAATCGACAAAGTGAAATTATCGGATGCGAAAGCCTGGTTGATCAAGCTTCAGAGGGTAGATGGAAAAGGTTATAGTTCAATTCATACTATCCGGGGAGTATTAAGACCGGCATTTCAGATGGCGGAAGAAGATGACTTGATTCGCAAAAATCCATTTGGCTTTGAACTGGTCAATGTTATTGTGAATGATAGTGTGAGAAGAGAAGCTGTCACAAGAAAGCAGGAGCGGGAATTTCTAAGATTCATAAAAGAAGATGCGCATTTTTGCAAGTACTATGATGCAATATTTATTCTCTTTAACACAGGACTTCGTATATCAGAGTTCTGTGGGCTTACAAAATCAGATTTGGATTTTAAAAACAAAAGAATACGGGTAAATCATCAATTACAGAGAACAAGTCAGATGCAGTATATCATTGAAAAGCCTAAGACAGAAAGTGGCGAGAGATATGTTCCAATGTCTGATGAGGTGGTGGCTTGTTTCAAGAGAATACTTAAGGACAGGGTCAATCCCAAAGTTGAACCGATGGTTGATGGAATGACAGGATTTTTATTCCTTGATAAGAATGATATGCCTATGGTGGCATTACATTGGGAAAAGTATTTCCAACATATTCGGGAAAAGTACAATAGCATATATAAGGTTCAGATGCCGCCGATTACACCACATGTGTGTCGCCATACATTTTGTTCTAATATGGCTAAGTCGGGAATGAATCCGAAGATGCTTCAGTATATTATGGGACACTCGGATATCAGTGTTACGATGAATACCTATACTCATGTTAAATTTCAGGATGCACAGGAAGATTTTCAAAAAGCAATTAATTCATAATGACCTGATGAAAATGAGAGAAAAATGGCTGAATGCCAGTATTTATCTTAATCCCCAATTTCTTACCTGTCGATTCCCAATGGCAGATTTGCCTTTGGTACAGACTTGAAATTTACCAAAGTTTTTACCAAAATTGATGACAAAAATATGCAAAGATATGCCAAAATATGCCAGAATAAGTGAAAAATGAAGAAAGGTAAAAAGGCTTGAAAAGCCCGAAAATACTGGAAATATGAGAAAAATCAAGATTTTATTTGTTTGCCACGGCAACATCTGCCGTTCCCCAATGGCCGAATTTATATTAAAAGATATGGTATCAAAGCGTGGTATAGCCGACCAATTTGAGATCGCTTCCGCTGCCACCAGCAACGAAGAAATCTGGAGCGGCACCGGCAACCCGGTCTATCCGCCGGCACAGGCGGAGTTGAGGAAACATGGGATTGGAAAAACGGTATATACAAACTTTTCTGAAAAACGAGCAAGGCAGGTAACAAAAGAAGATTACAGATATTATGATTATCTGCTCTGTGCAGATGCAAACAACATCAAAAACACCATACGCATCACGGGACCGGATGTCGATGGCAAGATAAAACTGCTTTTGGACCTTGCTACGGATCCCAAAAGAAAAGGAAAATCCATTTCAGATCCATGGTATTCCGGCAGGTTTGACGAGACCTACAGAGATGTTGTTTCCGGTTGTGAGGGACTGCTCGCATACCTTAAAGAAACAGGACGGATTTCATAAAAACACAGGGAAAAAAATGAAAAAACAGTGTCAATGGTATCAGAATATCATCGACACTGTTTTTTCGTTCATGACAATAGGTTTAGTCACCTCACAACGCGTACTTTCTATCACTGATAATAATTTCGTATATTTTCGTGAAAAGTCAATACCCGAATAATATATAAATATACATATAAAAAATTAGTGAAAAAGACGAAAAAAGACAAACAACACAAAAATATCTTGTTTGAAATGCCGGAAAAATGTATGATGTCAATGTACGAAATAAAACGAAAATTTTAAGAGGGGAGAAAAGTATGTATAAGACCGGTTAGAAAACGCAGTCGTTGGCTACGGATATGTGGAGAAATCAAAAATGGGGGAATTAAAAAAATGAAAAATAAGAACATTTTGAAGAAGACCGCTAAGAAGTCAATTAGCTGGCTTTTAATTTTAGGAATGCTGATAACGTTACCACAGACACCGGGAGCGGTATCTGCAGCGGCAGCAGGACTGAAAACAGAGACCGAAACAGTGCATGCAGAAGAGGTGGAGACAGAGACCGGAGTTATGAATGCCAACGAGGCAGAAACAGAGACCGAAGAGGTGGAGACAGAGACCGAGACAGTGCATGCAGAAGAGGCGGAGACAGAGAATGCAACAGTGCATGCGGAAAATGCTGTGACAAAGACAGATCTGACGGTTCACTTCAAAAATGAAAATAACTGGGATAAAGTATATGTAAAATTTGGTGCAGGCGACAGCTGGGCAGCTGTTAAAAATTTTGAGTACTGCAAAAATTATGACTATGGCGGCCTGTTAAAAGAAAACAGTAAGAATAAAGGCTGGTATAGCTTTAAGGTTGAAAAAGATGATGCGTTGGATCTGAATGGATTATTTAATGCTGGTGCATGGGGTGACAATAATCAGACAGAAAACTTCAAGATCGAAATTACATCCGAAACTATGGAAGTATGGATCACAGGCAAGACTGTCAGTGAAGAAAAACCAGAAAGCTGGGCTACTGGTGAGACAGTCAGTGCACCGGTTGATGTGACTCCTGTATCAGGTGTAGAGAGCCCTGTGCTTGGAAAAGACAGTTCTGTGACGTTTAATTATGAGATATCTGCAGATAAGCTAGGAACAGAAAAGCTTTATCTTATGGGTTCACTTACAGACTGGACAGATGGATATGAGATGACAGATGAAGATAAAGATGGTATTTATTCCATTACCGTTTCAGATAAGCCTGCTGGAATTTATGAATATAAATTCAAGTATGGCAGTAACTGGGTGACAGATCCGGCAAATAAGAATTATAGTAACGGAAACAGTAAGGTGGTAATACCGGGACTTGGTAGCGATACGTTAGAAGCTAAGGTCGGTGTCACAACTGCATTGCCAGATACACTTAAGTATTACACAGCAGATGGGACAGTTGCGGATGTGAAACCGGAGTATACTTTAGAAACATCAATGGATGGTGTTTCAATTGATGAAGGAAAATTAACACTTTCAGATGATGTGACTGCAACCGACATTCTGGTAATTGCGTCATATAAAGTAGGAGATGATGTTTATAAAAGCACAGTGTATGTGAATGTTGTCATGGCACAGTATAATTACCATATTTACTATTATGCAGACAATGAGGATCGTGTGACAGCAGATTCTGCGGCATTATGGCTTTATGGTGATGGGGTAAATGGAACACTTCATGATTTTACGGATACGACAGAGATTGATGGATATACATGGTTAACGTACACATGGACGACAAGTTTAGACAATATCAGTATTATTGCAAAGAATCCGGGAAGTGAATGGACATGGCAGGCAGCTACAGTAAATTATAAAAATGCAGATGCTGCGGAAGATGTAGATGTTTATGTGATTCACGGAGATACAACAGCATACACAACGATACCGGATATTAAGGAAGCTACGCAGAAACATTATGTGCTTGTGGAATATAGAAGAAACAATGCAGATTATGATGGATGGAATATTTACACATGGGACAGTGGATATGATGATACGGTAAAATTTGTTGAGAATCAGGGCAGCTGGATTGCTCCGGTACGTGTTTCATCATCAAAAGAATCTATCTCTTTTTGCATGCGTCACAGTACGGATGATAATGAATGGGAGAGTAAAGATGGCGGCGATCATATGGTAAAGATCGCAGCCGGACAGCGAATGACAAAAGTTGTTTTTGAGGAAGGAAAAGGAATTGTATCTTACTATCCGGACAATCAGGGTTATGAACTTGATACAAAGAATGGAAAAGTAAATCTTTACTATCGAGATGATGATCTTTACGCTGAAAATAAGGCGGGAGAGATTGCATCCGTAAAGGTTGTCTATGATGATAATGAATATGAGATGACTTATAATGCCAATACGCAGAGATGGGAGAAAACAGATGTCGTATTGACAGAGGGAGAGCATCATTATTATTACAAAGTAAAAGCAGCAAAAGATAGCGAAGAAGTAATAAAATTAGACCTGTTTAATGCGAATAAGGAAGCTGGCGATAATCCCGGATACAGCATTTTTGAATACTATAAATTTAATGCCACAGTAAGTGGAACAATGTCTGGGAAGACAATGGATTATGGTGACAATAATGTATTGACGGTTTCTGTCAATGCAGACAAGATCAATGGAGATACCGCGTTTAAGGCATCCGCAGTAACGGCAGATCTGACAGCTCTTGGCGGCAAGAAAGATTTTAAACTCGATCCGGCATTGATGGAGGGAAGCATTGCGGTAAAAGAGGGAATTCAGGCGGGAACCTATGAACTTCCGGTTACCGTAAAAGATCAGTATGAAAATGAGTATACAGGAAAAGTCTCAGTTGAAGTAACAGAGCGGAACAAGGGAACGGATTTTGACTGGGATGAGGCAGTTATTTATTTTGCAGTGACAGACCGTTTTTATGATGGAAATACCACAAATAATGATGCATATGGAACAGGTGATTACAACAAAGATCCTGCTACTGGTTCGTTGAGTTATCATGGCGGCGATTTTGCAGGTCTGACACAGAAGCTGGATTATTTATCAGATCTTGGAGTTAATACGATCTGGATCACTCCTATCGTTGCAAATGAGATGAAAAAAGGGCTCGCTACAGATCTTCCGGGAACGCTTTCTTATGGTTACCATGGTTACTGGGCAAGTGATTTTACGACCTTAAACAAACATCTTGGAACAGAAGAAGAGTTTAAGACCTTACTTGATTCGGCACACAAAAAAGGCATGAAAGTGATGGTGGATGTTGTATTAAATCATGCCGGATATGATACAGAAAATTATTTTAACTCTATGCTGAATGGAAAAAATATGATCCGGAGTGGAGCGGATCTGATTGAGGGAGATACCAAAAAAGGACCTTTGTCTAACCTGCCAGACTTTATGACAGAAGATCCGGATGTGCGTAATCTGTTGGTAGAGTGGCAGTCTGCATGGGTAAGCAAATATGACATTGATTATTACAGAGTAGATACTGTAAAGCATGTGGACGATACAACATGGGTTGCATTTAAAAATGCACTGACCAGGATTGATCCGGACTTTAAAATGATTGGAGAATACGCTGGTGCAGGCTATGCAAGTGATACCGGAACCTTAAGAAGCGGTGAAATGGATTCACTTTTGGATTTTGATTTCAATGACCAGGCACTTGCTTTTGTAAAAGGTGATATTGATGGTGTTGAGATTTTTATGGAAAAGAGAAACGCAGCAATTGATAATACAGCGACACTTGGAGCATTTACAAGTAGTCATGATGAAGATGGCCTGATGCAGAAAATCATTGATGAAGGATATACAAAGGATCAGGCATACAACATGTTTAAAGCTGCCACAGTTCTGCAGATGACGGCAAAAGGACAGGTCATTGTATATTATGGCGAAGAGATCGGACAGTATGGAAAAGACAATTATCCATATCAGACCAATCGATATGATTTTGACTGGAGCCAGGCACAGAATGCAGACGGAAGTTTAAATACAGACAATGAGATGCTTGTCCACTATCAGAAACTTTTGGCTGCGAGAAATAAATATTCAGAGATTCTTGCAAAGGGAGATCGGACAAAGGTTGCAGGTGGCAGCAAAGAAGGATATCTGGTATTTGAAAAATCATATCAGGGAAAAAATGTTTATGTAGGAATTAATCTGACAGATACGCCGGTTGTGGTAGATAAACTTGCGGTAACAGGAAAAGGCTATAAGGATGCTTATGCAGATTCAAAGGTAACGGAAGCAGATGGAACAGTATCATTTACAATTCCTGCACTGAAAGCAGGTGGAACAATTATTCTTGGAGTACAAGAAGAAACAATAGAGCCGGACAAAGATATTGAAGCAAACGCTATCACCTTAAACAAAACGGACTTAACCTTGAAAAAAGGGAAATCTTACACCTTAAAAGCAACCGTAACACCGGAAAATAGTGTAGATAAGACCGTGACTTTCAAATCTTCCAAGTCTTCCGTGGCAAAAGTGGATGCAAACGGAAAAGTAACTGCAAAGAAAGCAGGAACAGCGACGATCACAGTCACAACGAAGAATGGTTTAAAGGCAACCTGTAAAATTACGGTTACAGATCCGGCAACCAAAGTATATCTGACACCGGCGATGAGTATCAAAAAGGGAAGTTCCGTAAAACTGACAGCATCTGTATTTCCGAAGACAACGACAGATAAACTTACATGGTCTACATCAAACAAAAAGGTAGTGACAGTAACAAAGAGCGGTAAGATCAAAGGAGTCAAAACAGGAACAGCTACGATTACAGTTAAAACAACAAGTGGAAAGAAAGCAACCTGTAAAGTGACCGTTGTAAAGAGTAATAAGAAGTCAGCAGGTATTAAACTGAGTGCAAAGAAACTGACATTAAAGCAAAATGCAACAAAACAGCTGAAAGCTACTCTTGATAAGAATGCAACGGACAAAGTGACATGGAGCAGTTCTAACAAGAAAGTAGCTACAGTCGATAAAAATGGTGTTGTAACGGCTGTAAAGAAAGGTACTGTAACGATTACCGCAAAGACATCAGGTGGAAAGAAAGCAACCTGTAAAGTGACGGTAAAAGTACCGGCAACCAAGGTAAAATTAAACAAAACCAAGGCGACTGTTGCAAAGGGCAGGACTCTGACCTTAAAAGCGACTATGACACCTTCTTCCTCAACAGATAAACTTACCTGGACGAGTTCCAACAAAAAAGTGGCAACAGTTGATAAGAATGGTAAAGTAAAGGCGCTGAAAAAAGGAACAGCCACGATTACTGTAAAAACTGCAAGTGGAAAGAAAGCAACCTGCAAAATTACTGTAAAATAATGTTGGTGCATCAATAAAAATGCAGCATAAAACAAAAAAAGTTGCAAAAAAATATTGCAAAGAAGAAATCTATGTGGTATAAATGTTACAACGTTAAAACAGTAAAGCGATGAAAGAGACTCTGATCTTCAGACGTCGACAGGAATACAGCGTCACCGACTGAGAGCGCTGTTTGAAAGAGAAGGTCAAGGGAACACTCTGGAGCAGACTGATTGAACAGGAATTTGCACGAGCGGTTGATCTTAAAAACAGCGGCAGTGGATCGAAAGTAGGTCAGTACGTGGGTGCGCGTTAAGCACAGAGAGCGGAAAGATAATGGTAACAACATTATTTTTCAATGCGGGTGGTACCGCGGGATACTAAGAGATTTCGCCCCGGAAAAGCATATGCTTTTCCGGGGTTTTTTGTATTCATGATAATAGAATGTTCGCGGAGCGTGCATTCTATTATTTGTTGAAAATCTGAAAGACAGAGTTTTGTTTTTCAAAAAGGTTCCCGTCCCGCACCTTATCATATCTAAAGGAGTGTACAGAATATGGAATTCATGACAGGTGTAAACAAAAAGGAAACCTTAGAGATCGGTGATTTACTGACCGGCAGCTATGAGGGAAAAAATGTAAAGGTAAACGGAGCAGTGCATACCATCCGTGATATGGGTGAAGTTGCATTTATCGTCTTAAGAAAGAGAGAAGGACTGCTCCAGTGTGTTTACGAAGAAGGAAAAACACAGTTTGACTTAAAAGATTTAAAAGAGGCAGCAACGATTGAGGTGGAGGGAACCGTAAAACCGGAGGAACGTGCACCACATGGATTTGAGATCCGTCTGGATAAGATCACGGTATTATCGGAACCGGCTGCACCGATGCCGCTTGCAATCTCAAAATGGAAATTAAATACCTCCTTGGAGGCGAATTTAAACAACCGTGCGATCGCCCTTCGAAATGTCAGGGAGCGTGCAAAATTCCGTATTCAGGAAGGTGTGGTACGGGGATTTCGTGATTTCTTATACAGTCAGGGGTTTACAGAGATCCATACACCAAAGATCGGTGCAAAAAGTGCAGAGGGTGGAGCAAACCTGTTCCGTCTCGAATATTTCCACAGACCGGCTGTACTGCAGCAGAGTCCACAGTTTTACAAGCAGATGATGGTCGGTGTCTTTGACCGTGTATTTGAGACAGCACCGGTATTTCGAGCAGAAAAGCATAATACAAAGCGCCATTTAAACGAATATACCAGTCTTGATTTTGAGATGGGATATATTGATGGATTCGAAGATATCATGGCGATGGAAACCGGATTTTTACAGTATATGATCGCATTATTAAAGAAAGATTATGCGGAAGAACTGAGATTACTGGGTGTTACATTGCCGAATGTCGATAAGATCCCGACCGTGCGGTTTGATGAGGCAAAAGAAAAAGTAGCGGAAAAATATCACCGTCAGATCAGAAATCCATACGATCTTGAACCGGAGGAGGAAGCACTGATCGGACAGTATTTTAAAGAAGAATATGATGCAGATTTCGTATTTGTTACGCATTACCCATCCAAGAAACGTCCGTTTTATGCCATGGATGATCCGGCAGATCCGACGTATACGTTAAGTTTTGACCTCTTATATCAGGGACTTGAGATCACGACCGGCGGACAGCGTATCCACGATTATAACAGGCTGATGGAGAAAATTGAAAAACGTGGTATGGAGTCTGAGGGAATGGAACAGTACTTATCCGTATTTAAACATGGCATGCCGCCACATGGTGGACTTGGAATCGGATTAGAGCGTCTGACCATGAAATTAGTCGGTGAGGACAATGTTCGTGAAACCACTTTATTCCCTCGTGATTTAAGCAGATTAGAGCCGTAATCAGGTTAGAACAGATGTAAAGAATCCAAAACAAAATAATTTTAGATCCATATCAGGTTCAAAATTGAATGTAAATTGAGTTTTGCAAACAGGGATCATATGAATGAAAAAGGAGAACAGCCGTGAAACATTTGGGAACAAAAACAATCGAAACAAGACGTCTTGTTTTAAGACGATTTACACTTTCCGATGCAGAACCGATGTACCGTAACTGGGCATCGGATCCGGAAGTGACAAGATATCTGCTGTGGCCTGCACATGAGAGTGAAGAAGAGACGAAAGGCATTTTAAAAGGCTGGATCGCTGCATACGATAAAACGGAAAAATATGAATGGTGTATCGAATTAAAAGAGATCGGTGAGGCAATCGGCAGCATTGGTGTCGTAGCTGTCAATGAAAAAGTGCAGTCCATGGAAGTCGGTTATTGTTTAAGCTGTGACTACTGGAATAAAGGAATCATGTCAGAAGCATTAGAGGCAGTGGTAGAATACTTGACTAACGAAGTTGGGGCACGCAGGATCGCGGCGCGATGTGATACCAGAAATCCGTACTCAGCCAAAGTGATGGAAAAGTGTGGCCTTAAATATGAAGGAACAGCGATTCAGGCTGAGTGGAACAATTCTGGAGCCGGGGATGTTGCTTATTATGGTCTGGTGGTTGGACCTGTGATCGTAGAAGAACCGGAAGAAGCTGAAGAACCGGGAATCGAGGAAGAGGAAGAAATTCCGGCAGTTAAGACCGGACGCAAAAACGAAATCTCAGACGAGACGATCGAGTATGTCGGAATCCTTGCAAAATTAGAGCTGAATGAGGAAGAAAAAGAGCATGCCAAGAAAGATATGGAAGAAATGCTCAACTATATTGATAAATTAAACGAACTTGATACCACAGGAGTGGAACCTATGTCACATGTATTTCCGGTAAACAATGTATTCCGGGAAGATGTAGTGACAAACGGAGACGGCAGCAAAGAGGCGCTTTCGAATGCACCGGCACAGAAAGACGGTGGATTTAAAGTGCCAAAGACAATTGGAGATTAATCAGATTGCTCAAAGAACATTTTGTGCAGCAGGCAAAGAAAATGTTCGGATAAAAAGCAGGAGCAGGAATGGAGATTTATATGAATATTATGAGTTTGACTGCCGTGGAACTCGGCAAAAAGATAAAAGCAAAAGAAATCTCAGTAGAAGAAGCTGTTATGGCGGCATTAGATGCCATCGAGAAAAAAGAAAAACTCGTAAACAGCTTTGTGACGGTAGATAAAGAAGGCGCACTGAAACGTGCAAAAGAAGTACAAAAACAGATTGATGACGGCATTTTGACTGGACCGCTTGCAGGTGTTCCGGTTGCCATTAAGGATAATATGTGTACGAAAGATCTGCTTACCACCTGTTCTTCTAAGATTTTATATAACTTTATTCCGACCTACACGGCGGAGGCAGTTTTAAATCTGGAAAAAGCAGGGGCAGTTATTTTAGGAAAGACCAACATGGATGAGTTTGCCATGGGAAGCACGACAGAGACGTCCGCTTACGGTGAGACAAAAAATCCATGGAACACAGAGCATGTGCCGGGAGGTTCTTCGGGAGGTTCCTGTGCAGCAGTTGCGGCTGAGGAATGTGTTTTTGCACTTGGTTCAGATACTGGCGGTTCTATCCGTCAGCCGAGTTCTTTCTGTGGTGTGACCGGAATCAAACCGACCTATGGAACGGTATCACGTTATGGACTGATCGCCTATGGTTCATCTTTAGATCAGATCGGGCCGGTTGCGAAAGATGTGACTGACTGTGCAACGATTTTAGAGACGATTGCTTCTTATGACACAAAGGATTCCACTTCTGTAAAAAGAGAAGATTACGATTTTACCAGTGCACTGGTGGATGATGTTGCAGGAATGAAGATCGGTATTCCGCGTGATTATTTCGGGGAGGGTTTAGATCCGGAAGTAAAAGCAGCAGTTTTACAGGCAGCAGAGGAATTAAAGAAAAAGGGCGCCATCGTGGAAGAGTTTGACTTAAGTCTGGTAGAATATGCGATCCCTGCATATTACGTTATCGCCTGTGCAGAGGCAAGTTCCAACCTGGCAAGATTTGACGGTGTCAAATATGGTTACCGCACCAAAGAATACGAGGGACTTCACAACATGTACAAAAAATCCCGTTCCGAAGGATTCGGGCCGGAGGTAAAACGCCGTATCATGCTTGGCTCTTTCGTGCTGAGCAGCGGTTATTATGATGCATATTATCTGAAAGCACTCCGCACCAAGGCGTTGATCAAACAGGCATTTGATAAAGCATTTGAAAAATATGATGTCATTTTAGGACCGGCAGCACCGACCACTGCACCAAAATTAGGACAGTCTTTAAGTGATCCGATCAAGATGTATTTAGGAGATATCTATACGATTTCTGTAAACCTTGCCGGATTACCTGGTATTTCACTGCCGTGCGGCAAAGATAAAAACGGTCTGCCGATCGGGTTACAGCTCATTGGAAACTGTTTTGAAGAGAAGAAGATCATCCGCGCGGCATATGCATTTGAACAGACAAGAACCTATGAGCACAGCCCGCTTGCATAGTCCGAAAATGGAGGAATAGACATGAGTAAAATATATGAAACTGTCATTGGACTTGAGGTCCATGTTGAGTTAGCAACGAAAACAAAAATCTTCTGCGGCTGTTCCACAGCATTCGGCGGTGCACCAAATACACATACCTGTCCGGTGTGTACCGGTATGCCGGGTTCTCTTCCTGTATTAAACCGTCAGGTGGTGGAATATGCGATGGCAGTGGGAATTGCCACAAACTGCAGCATCACCCAGTACTGCAAATTTGACCGTAAGAACTATTTTTATCCGGATAATCCGCAGAACTATCAGATTTCCCAGCTATATCTGCCAATCTGCAGAAACGGCGGTGTTGAGATCGAGACGGCAGCCGGAAAGAAGATCATTGGTATCCATGAGATCCATATGGAGGAGGATGCCGGAAAACTTGTACATGATGAGTGGGAAGATGTCTCCATTGTTGATTACAACCGTTCCGGTGTGCCGCTTATTGAGATCGTATCTGAGCCTGATATGCGTTCTGCGGACGAGGTTATTGCTTATCTTGAAAAACTGCGCATGATCATCCAGTATCTTGGCGCTTCCGACTGTAAATTAAATGAAGGTTCCATGCGTGCCGATGTCAACCTGTCTGTACGTGAGGCAGGTGCAAAGAAGTTTGGAATCCGTACCGAGATGAAAAACTTAAACTCTTTTAAAGCGATCGCAAGAGCTATCGAGGGAGAGAGGGCACGTCAGATCGAGTTACTTGAAGCTGGCAGAAAAGTAGTCCAGGAGACACGCCGCTGGGATGATAATAAGGAATCTTCCCATGCAATGCGTTCAAAAGAGGACGCCCAGGATTACCGTTATTTTCCGGAGCCGGATCTTGTGCCGATTGTGATCAGTGATGAGTGGATCGCAAAAGTAAAGGCAAACCAGCCGGAGCTTCGCACGGAGAAATTGGAGCGTTACCAGAAAGAATTTGATCTTCCGAAATATGATGCCGAGATCATTACCGGACATAAGAAATTTGCGGATCTGTTTGAGGCGGCAACCGAGCTCTGCGGAAAACCGAAAAAAGTGTCCAACTGGATCATGGTGGAGACGATGCGCCTGTTAAAAGAAAATAACATGGATCCGGAGGATATCCGTTTTTCACCGGTCAATCTTGCAAAACTGATCAATCTTGCCGATTCCGGTTCCATTACAAACACGGTCGCAAAGGAAGTATTCGAACTGATCTTTAAAGACGACATTGATCCGGAAAAATATGTTGAAGAGAAAGGCTTAAAGACAGTCAACGACGAGGGTGCACTCCGTGAGACAGTACAGAAAATATTAGCAGAAAATCCACAGTCGGTTGAGGATTACCATAACGGCAAAGAAAAGGCAATCGGATTCTTAGTCGGACAGACCATGAAAGCCATGAAAGGAAAGGCAAACCCGGCGCTTGTGGACCAGATATTAAAAGAGTTACTGTAAGGTATTATATTTGATACCAACATCATGTGTATAAAAATATGAGGACTGAAAAAAGTCCTCATATTTTTGCGATAGCTTGACAATCTTGTTTATGCATGCATATACTAAGTTAATTGCGAAACTCATTCATGAACTGGCGATGTTGTGGAAAATTGACAGATGAAAAAGAAAGTGCTGGGGAGCCGTCGGTACTTAGTGACCGTATTTTGGTCACTTAGTATCCGCTACGAGCGACACGCAGCGAGAGCGTGCTTTCGTTTCATCTGTCAATTTCCCACAACGTTCACAGCCTAAAGCAGAGTTTCGCCCAGATAACTGTTTCATAGAATAGCATGGAAAGAAGGAGCAAAATGACCTATCATTTATCCGACGAGCAGGAAAAATACTTTTATGACACCTTAGAGGAACTCTGCAGGCAGTCCCGCCTGTTAGAGTCTCATCGCTATATACAGCATGGAGACACCAGCGTATTTCGCCACAGCGTGTCGGTTGCATATTTCAGCTACTATCTGGCACTGAAAATGAATGCACCTGTGGATATCCACTCGCTGATCCGTGGTGCGCTGCTGCATGATTATTTTCTATATGACTGGCACGAAAAAGATGCGTCACATAAATGGCATGGATTTCATCATGCCAAAAAGGCGTGTGAGAATGCCATGCGTGACATCCCGGATCTGAATGAAATAGAAAAAGATATGATAAAATGTCATATGTTTCCATTAAATATCGTTCCGCCCAAATATATGGAAGGCTGGATCTTGTGCTGTGCGGATAAGATATGTTCCGGTGCAGAAACTGTGAAAGGACGCATGCCGGAGCATATCGTTCTGCCGTGGAGGAAACAGATTCGTTCAGAATTATAGAATGTTTGTGAGTTTGACCAAAAATGGAGACTAAAACGGGCATATATAAAGTTTTCGCTTTATATATGCCCGTTTTTCATGCAAAATGTTAGCCCTCCGCAAGATTTCCTGTGTAAAGCTGATAATATTTTCCTTTTTCTTCCATGAGTTTGTCATGGTTGCCGCGTTCGATGACGCGTCCCTGCTCTAATACGATAATGCAGTCACTGTTCTTGACTGTGGAGAGGCGGTGGGCGATCACGAAAGTGGTACGTCCTGCCATCAGTTTATCCATACCATCCTGAACGATCTTTTCTGTTCTGGTATCAATGGAACTGGTTGCCTCATCGAGGATCAGTACCGGCGGATCTGCGATCGCAGCGCGTGCGATGGCGAGCAGCTGACGCTGTCCCTGGCTTAAGTTTGCACCGTCACCGGTTAAAAGTGTGTTGTAACCGTCCGGCAACTGGTGGATAAAGGTATCTGCATTGGCAAGTTTTGCGGCTGCAATGACTTCTTCATCTGTGGCATCGAGTTTTCCATAGCGGATATTTTCCATTACGGTTGCAGTGAACAGGTGTGTGTCCTGAAGTACGATGCCGAGGGAATGACGCAGATCGTCTTTTTTAATCTTATTGATATTGATACCATCGTAGCGGATCTTACCATCCTGAATATCATAGAAACGGTTGATCAGGTTCGTGATCGTAGTCTTTCCGGCACCGGTACTTCCGACAAAAGCAATCTTCTGACCAGGTGTTGCGTAGAGGTCTACATTGTGGAGCACGATTTTATCCGGGTTATAACCGAAATCAACATCATCAAAGACAACATCGCCTTTCAGCTCGATATAATCGACACTGCCGTCAGCCTGATGGGTATGTTTCCATGCCCACATACCGGTACGTTCTTTTGATTCGACGATCTGACCGTTTTCTTTTCTGGCGCGGACGAGTGTAACATAACCTTCGTCTGTTTCCGGTTCTTCATCAAGCAGCTTAAAGATACGCTCGGAACCGGCAAGGGCCATGACGATATTGTTGAGCTGCATACTAAGCTGGTTGACCGGCTGGCTGAAACTCTTATTATAGGTAAGGAAACTTGCAAGTTTTCCGAGTGTAAAACCGCCGATGCCGTTTAAGGCGAGTACACCGCCGACTAAAGCACAGAGTACATAGCTGATGTTACCGATCTGTGCATTGACAGGCATTAAAATATTACCAAATTTATTGGCATTGTCTGCACTGTGGAAGAGCTGGTCATTCAATCTGTTAAAGTTTTCGATACTTTCTTCTTCATGGGTAAAGACCTTGACGACTTTCTGACCATTCATCATCTCTTCGATATAACCGTTGACCGTTGCGATATCTTTCTGCTGTGCGATAAAGTATTTTGCACTGAGTGCACCGATCTTTTTTGTGGCAAAAAGTGTGACACCGATCATAAGAAGTGTCACGATTGTCAACGGAACATTTAAGAGAAGCATGCTGACAAATACACTCACGATGGTGATGATACTGTTCAAAAACTGTGGCATACTCTGGCTGATCATCTGACGGAGTGTATCGATATCGTTCGTATAGGTGGACATGATATCTCCGTGATAATGTGTGTCAAAGTAGCGGATCGGAAGTTCTTCCATATGGGTAAACATGTCATCACGCAGGTTTTTTAAAGTACCCTGTGAAACATTTACCATGATACGTGTATATATATAAGAAGCGATTGCTCCGATCAGGTAAAAAACGGCAACACGCATGATGGCATGCAGCAGACCGGAAAAATCAGGATCTGCCTGACCGATGAGCGGCAGGATATAGCCGTCGATCAGAGTCTGCATAAACCAGGTACCCTGTACACTGGCGAGTACGGTAATGAAGATGCAGATCACGACGAGAATGCAGTGCACTGCATAATTTTTCATGATATAGGCGAGCAGACGCATAAATAATTTTCCCGGATTTTCAACTTTCGGGCGCGGACCTTTTGGACCTCTGCCGCCCGGTCCCTGAACCGGTTTGGTATTCTTTTCTGCCATTATGCAGCACCTCCTTCATCAAAATCACCGCTTCCGCTGGTCTGTGATTCGTAGACGTCGCGGTAGATATCATTGGACGCTAACAATTCTTCGTGGGTTCCAAAACCGTTTACAACACCGTTATCTAAAACGATGATGCGGTCTGCATTCTGGACGGAGGAGATTCGCTGCGCAATGATAAATTTTGTCGTATCCGGGATCTCCTCGGCAAAAGCCTTGCGGATCTTAGCATCGGTTGCAGTGTCGACAGCACTGGTACTGTCGTCTAAAATAAGTATTTTCGGTTTCTTTAACAGGGCTCTCGCGATACATAAACGCTGTTTCTGACCGCCGGATACGTTGGTTCCGCCCTGTTCAATGTAAGTGTTGTAGCCGTCCGGGAAACGGTCGATAAATTCATCTGCGCATGCAAGGCGGCATGCGTGGCGGCATTCTTCGTCGGTCGCATTTTTATCACCCCAGCGCAGATTTTCGTAAATGGTTCCTGAGAAAAGCACGTTGTTCTGCAGTACCACGGAAACCTCATCGCGCAGCGTATCCAGATCGTAGGAGCGGACGTCTTTGCCGCCGACAAGGACTGCGCCCTCTGAGACGTCATAGAGACGGCTGATTAAGTTGACGAGCGAGGATTTCGAACTTCCCGTGCCGCCGATGACACCGATCGTTTCCCCGGAGCGGATGGAAAGATTGACATCATCAAGGATCGGTTTATCCGAAGTCTTGTTGTAACGGAAGGTCACATGGTCGAAGGTAACACTGCCGTCGGCAACCTCATAGACCGGATTTTCCGGGTTTGTGATATCACTCTTTTCATTTAAGACTTCACAGATACGCTCGGCACTTGCGATACTCATGGCTAACATGACGAAAACCATGGAGAGCATCATCAGACTCATCATGATGTTCATACAATAGGTAAGAAGGCTCATCAGCTCTCCGGTGGTAAGGGAACCTGCGACGATCATTTTGGCACCCAGCCAGCTTAATGCAATGATGCAGCTGTATACAACGATCTGCATGACCGGAGAGTTAAAGGCAAGTACGCCTTCCGCTTTGACAAACATGTTGTAAATATTTTTGCTTGCCTGTGTAAATTTCTTCTTCTCGTAATCCTCGCGGACATAGGCTTTGACTACGCGGATTGCGGAGACATTTTCCTGCACGGATGCGTTTAAGTCATCGTATTTTGGAAATACTTCCATAAAATAATGATGTGCACGCACAGTGATAATTGCGAGGATCATACCAAGTACGATAACGGCGATCAGATAAACCGAAGCAAGTCTTGCATTGATGAAAAATGCCATGATCATTGCGCAGATCAAAGAGATCGGTGCGCGGACGCACATGCGCAAAAGCATCTGATATGCGTTCTGCAGGTTGGTCACGTCGGTGGTAAGACGGGTGACAAGACCTGCGGTGCTGAATTTGTCAATGTTGGAAAAAGAAAAAGTCTGTATATTTTCATACATTGCTTTTCGTAAGTTGCGCGCAAATCCTGCGGAAGCGCGGGCACCGTATTTTCCACCCATCGTTCCTGCAAACAGGGAAATGCATGCGACAATGACCATACATCCGCCCATGACGTAAATATGGTGGATATCCCCGGCCTCTACGCCGTTATCGATGATCGATGCCATCATCAGTGGGATGATCGTTTCCATGAGCACTTCTAAGATCATGAAAACAGGAGTGAGGAAAGAATCCTTTTTAAATTCTTTGATCTGGGCTCCCAGAGTTTTTAACATAACATCACATCCTTTTCAAAAAATAATTGATTTTTATTTGTTAGTGTGCTAACAATATAGTTATAAGGCATAGAAAAACGAATGTCAATGAAAAAATAATTTTATTTCAGCAGGAGAAAAACGATGCATACAGACACGATCGGATATAAAATACGGCTGCTTCACAACCAGATCCACAAGCGGATGGAGGCAAAAAGGCAGGAAAATGAAAAAGAACCGCTGACGGGAATGCAGCGCTGGACGCTTGGCTTTTTGAGGGATCATGACGGGAAAGATATTTATCAGAAGGATATCGAAACAGAGTTTTCCGTATCGAGGGCAACTGCATCAAATATGCTTGCAGTCATGGAGAGGAAAGGGCTTGTGCGCCGTGAGGCGGTGGAGCATGATGCGAGATTAAAAAAGCTGGTGCTGACAGAGAAAGCACGCGCTTTAGTGGACAGATCAGAGCAGGATATGCGGGATATGGAAGCACTTTTAGCGAAAGGACTGAGTGAAGGGGAGATACGGGATCTGAAGAGATATTTAGACCAGATGCTTTCTAATTTAGACGTGGATGTCGAGTGTCCGAAGAATTCTTTTTGTGGCGGCATGAAAAATAGAAATACTAGATGTTGTGGTTAATAAAAAACCAGATACAAGTGAAAAAAATGACAAAGAAATTAACTTAAATTTGGTAATAGTGAATAAAGACCGCATATTTACTGGGGTTGAGGCATCTGCTTTTGCCAAAGTGCCCATAAAATGGGACTTTTGACCGTTGGCAAAACGCATTGACAAAGACACAATATATTGTATAATAAATACTCGTAGGTTATGCGGCCGTATGGGTATGGCAGGCAGCCATCAGTCAGAACAGAAAGGGATTTGATCGGAAATGAAAATTATTAAAAGAAGCGGTATGGAGGATACCTTTGATATTAAAAAAATCGAGTCGGCGATCCGCAGAGCGAACAACAGCGTTATTGATTATGAGAAGCTGACGGACAAGCAGATTGACGAGATATCAAAAAATGTGGAAGTTGCCTGTGAAAATATGAAGCGTTCCCCAAGTGTAGAGGAAATTCAGGATATGGTGGAGAACCAGATCATGAATCAGCGTGCATTTAATGTGGCGCGCAACTATATTACATACCGTTACAAACAGGAACTGGTGCGCAAGTCCAACTCAACGGATGAACAGATCTTAAGTTTGTTAGAGTGTAATAATGAGGAAGTAAAACAGGAAAATTCAAATAAAAACCCGACCGTAAACAGTGTACAGAGGGATTACATGGCAGGTGAGGTCAGCAAGGATATCACAAAGAGATTTTTGCTGCCGCCGGATATTGTGGAGGCGCATGAGCAGGGAATCATTCATTTTCATGATGCGGATTATTTTGCACAGCATATGCACAACTGCTGTCTGGTCAACTTAGAGGATATGCTCCAGAACGGAACCGTCATCAGTGAGACGATGATCGACCGTCCGAAGAGCTTTTCAACAGCATGTAACATTGCAACACAGGCAATCGCCCAGATCGCAAGTTCACAGTATGGCGGACAGAGTATTTCACTTTCCCATCTGGCACCGTTCGTACAGGTCAGCCGTGAAAAATACCGCAAGCAGGTCCGCACAGAACTGGAAGCAATCGGAGTGACACCGACTGAGGATAAAGTCAATAAAATTGCGGAGATCCGTGTGAAAGAAGAGATCAATCGTGGTGTGCAGATGATCCAGTATCAGGTGATCACACTGATGACGACAAACGGACAGGCACCGTTTATCACGGTATTTATGTATTTAGATGAGGTACCGGAAGGCCAGCTTCGCGATGATCTTGCCGCAGTGATCGAGGAGATGCTCCATCAGAGAATCCTTGGTGTAAAGAATGAGCAGGGCGTATACATTACACCTGCATTCCCAAAACTGATCTATGTGTTAGAGGCAGATAATATCCGTGAGGGTACCAAATACTGGTATCTGACAAAACTTGCAGCGGAATGTACGGCAAAGAGAATGGTTCCGGACTATATTTCAGAGAAGATCATGAAAAAGTTAAAAGACGGCAACTGTTATACCTGTATGGGATGCAGATCTTTCCTGACTGTTGACCGCACAAAAGAAAATTATGCAAATGCAAAAAATTACGTTCCGGGTAAGAAGTATTACGGCAGATTTAACCAGGGAGTTGTCACTTTAAATCTCGTGGATGTCGCATGCTCTTCCGGAAAAGATATGGATAAATTCTGGGAACTTTTGGATGAAAGGTTAGATCTTTGTTACAGGGCTCTGATTATCCGTCACAAGAGACTGCTCGGTACACCTTCTGATGTGGCACCGATTCTCTGGCAGAACGGTGCACTGGCACGTCTGAAAAAAGGTGAGACGATCGATAAACTTTTATATGACGGTTATTCCACAATTTCTCTTGGCTATGCCGGACTTTGTGAGTGTACCAGATACATGAAGGGGGTTTCCCACACCGAGCCGGAAGGAACAGAGTTTGCATTAAAAGTAATGCGCCGTTTAAATGATGCATGTACGGAATGGAAAGAAAAACACAATATCGATTTCAGCCTGTACGGAACACCACTGGAATCAACGACTTATAAGTTCGCGAAATGTCTTCAGAAGCGTTTTGGCATTATTCCGGGAGTGACGGATAAGAACTACATCACAAACAGCTATCATGTCCATGTGACAGAGGAAATCAGTGCATTCGATAAGTTGAAGTTTGAGTCACAGTTCCAGGAGCTTTCTCCGGGAGGTGCGATCAGCTATGTGGAAGTGCCGAATATGCAGAATAATCTTGACGCTGTACTTGCAGTGATGCAGTATATTTATGACAATATTATGTACGCAGAGCTGAATACCAAGAGCGATTACTGTATGGAATGCGGTTATTCCGGAGAGATCAAGATCGTCAATGACAAGGACGGCAAACTTGTCTGGGAGTGCCCGAACTGCGGTAACCGTGACCAGAACAAGATGAGCGTGGCGCGCAGAACCTGCGGCTACATTGGAACACAGTTCTGGAATCAGGGCAGAACACAGGAAATTAAAGAGAGAGTGCTTCATTTATAAAATTCATATTGCGAAAAAGAACCGTATATCAACATTGATGTGCGGTTCTTTTTATGATAAACTGTAATGGTACTAAATCACTAAAATAAAAATTTAACTTTGGAGGATAAAATGTTAGAAGCAGGAATCAAAGGACAGCATACCATTATAGTAGAGAAAGAAAATACAGCAGCAGTGATGAAAAGCGGTACGTTAGCAGTATTCGCAACACCGGCAATGATCGCCCTGATCGAGGAGACCGCATGGAAGAGTGTTGCAGATGAACTTGAAGAAGGATGTGTGACTGTGGGAACGAGCCTTAATGTAAAACATCTTGCCGCATCACCGGTGGGAATGAAGGTGACCTGCAATACCACTTTAGTGGAAGTGGATAAAAGACGTCTTGTATTTTCCGTAGAAGTAGAGGATGAGACCGGAAAAGTCGGAGAAGGAACGCATGAGCGTTTTATTGTACAGGCGGAAAAATTTCAGAATAAGGCGGATGCCAAGTTAAATAGATAGGAGGAAACATTGAATTTAGTTATCGGGTTACTGGTCCCGTTTCTGGGAACTTCGTTGGGGGCAGCATGTGTTTTCTTTATGAAAAACGGGTTGAACCGTCTGGTACAGAAAGCACTGCTTGGTTTTGCATCCGGCGTTATGGTGGCGGCATCTGTGTGGTCGCTGCTGATACCATCCATCGACATGTCAGAGGGAATGGGAAAATTTGCATTTTTACCGGCAGCAATCGGATTTATATTTGGAATCCTGTTTTTACTGCTGATGGACAAAATCATTCCGCATCTTCATATGAATGAAGACAAACCGGAAGGATTGCCAAGTCACCTAAAAAAAACAACCATGCTGGTACTGGCTGTTACTCTTCATAATATACCGGAGGGAATGGCAGTCGGTGTTGTGTTCGCCGGACTTTTATCAGGAAACAACGGAATTACACTGGCGGGAGCATTTTCATTGTCCATAGGAATTGCAATTCAGAATTTTCCGGAAGGTGCAATTATATCGCTTCCGCTGAAAAGTGAAGGCGGCAGTACAAAAAAAGCCTTCTGGTATGGCGTGGCATCCGGTGTGGTAGAACCGATCGCGGCGGGAATTACGATTATTTTAGCCGGAATCATCACACATATGCTGCCATATCTGCTTGCATTTGCAGCAGGGGCAATGATCTATGTGGTCGTGGAAGAGCTTCTTCCGGAAGCATCAGAAGGAGAACATTCCAATATTAATACGATTGGATTTGCGGCAGGTTTTCTGATCATGATGATATTAGATGTCGCATTGGGATAAAGGAGGAAATAAATATGCAGGACGATATAAGAGAACAGCTGATCAAACAGTTTCCATCAGATGTGGTAGAGATACTGGATCAGAGTGGTAAACCATACTATGGCTGTCCGACCTGTAAGAGGGCAGTTACAGTAGGAACTGATAAATGTCCGGGATGCGGACAGGTGCTTGCCTGGGATCATATCCGCAAGGAAAACCAAAAAAAGGGGACGATGACAGCAGTGTTGAAATTTGAGGTGGCAGGCGATTTTACAAAGGGAGACTGCAGAAAATGTCCGCTTTCCTACATTGCAAAAGAAAAAAATGAAAATGTTTATGAATGTCCGTTGAAAATGCGTGCAAACTGTAAACTTGAGCTTATGTAGAAAGGAAATTCATGCGCGGTGTACAGATGGTCATTATAGCGGTCGGAGGCATTTTATTATTCTGGTTCTTCGCGCCGCTGTTATGCAAAGGAATTTTTAATATAGGAACGGCGACCGGGATTCTGATCTCGTTATTCCTGTTATGTTATGGAATTTTTTTCGGGCGTATGAACAGGAGAGCTTTGATATTGTGGAATGGCAGGAAAACACACTGGATATGTGTTTTCCTGCTTGTCCTTGTACTTATAATGATCATGACAGTGTTGGCAGAGACATTTCTGATGATCCACTCAGCATTACACACTCCGCCGCAAAATACGACAGCTGTTGTTTTAGGATGCAGTGTAAAAGGTACAAAACCAAGCAGAATATTAGAGGAACGTATTGATGCTGCATATGATTATCTGAGTGTAAATAAAGATGCAGTATGTATTTTGTCCGGTGGCAGAGGACCGGGTGAAGATATCACGGAAGCACAGTGCATGTATGAAGTGCTGACAAAACGGGGAATCAGTGAAAATCGTCTGATTTTAGAAGAACGATCTACAACGACGGAAGAAAATTTAAAATATACCGGAGAAATTTTAAAAGACCGTGGACTTGATATGACTGTGACACTGGTTACCAGTGAATTTCATGAATATCGCGCGAATCAGATGGCAGCCAGGCTGGGAATGAAAAGTTACAGTACCCCGGCACATACATTTTTTGTATATTTTCCCACCTATTATGTGAGGGAACTGTATGGCATTTTATATTATGAATTGCGTCATTGGGATTAGTGTGGAAGTATTTTTATAAAAACAGTGCAGTAATAAAAAGTGGAATGTCAGAGAGAGGAAAAGATGCCAGGAAAATATTATGCAGTAAAAAAAGGAAGAAAACCGGGAGTGTACCAGAGCTGGGCAGAATGTAAAGCGATGGTGGACGGCTTTCCTGGAGCAGTATATAAGAGTTTTAAAACAAGAGAAGAAGCAGTGGCTTTTGCCAAAGCTGCGACATATACCGGAGCAGATGCTGCGCCAAAGATGCAAAATGCAATGAAGAAAACAATGCAGCAGGAAGCTGGGGCAATGCCGTCTGTCTATGCGTTTGTGGATGGTTCTTACAATGTGGCAACGCATGTCTACGGATATGGTGGCTTTCTGATTCATGATGGCATAAAAGAAGTGCTGCAGGGGAGTGATAAGGATGCAGAGATGGCAGCGATGCGCAATGTCGCAGGGGAAATCTGCGGCAGTATGGCTGCGATCAGAAAAGCGGTCGAATTAGGATTGCCGGAAGTAACGATTTATTATGATTACATGGGAATCGAAATGTGGGCAACCGGTGCGTGGAAGTGCAATAAAAAAGGGACAGCAGCATACCGTGATTATGTGGCATCGGTGAGAAATGTGATTGTGATCCGTTTTGTAAAGGTAAAAGGACATTCCGGTATCGATGGCAATGAGGAAGCAGATATGTTAGCAAAGCAGGCAGTGGGGAATGAGATATAAAACCGGAATCCGGGAGCAGATATATGGATAAAAAGTTAAAATATTATGATCTGATGGAGGACTTAAGAAAACAGATCGTTTCAGGAAAAATAAAGCCGGGAGAAAAACTGCCATCGGAAAATGAACTTTCCGGGACATATCAGGTAAGCAGACAGACTGTACGGAAAGCTCTGCAGATTCTTCAGAACGAGGGATATATTTATGCGGAACATGGACGTGGAACGTTTTGTTCGGAGATGGCGAGACGCACGGGTGAAACAAAAAATATAGCAGTGGTCACGACATATCTGTCTGATTATATTTTCCCGAGAGTGATCCAGGGAATTGATAAAGTCCTTACGGAAAATGGATATAGTATTCTTTTAAAGAATACAAGAAATTCCAGAAATATGGAAGCAAAATGTTTAGAAGAATTATTGCAGAAGGGAATTGATGGGCTGATCATAGAACCAAGCAAAAGTCAGATCTTCTGCAAACATATTAATTTATACCAGACGCTGGATGAATATCGGATTCCATATGTATTTATTCAGGGCAGTTATGCGCAGCTTGCAGAAAAGCCCCATATCCTTTTAGATGACTGCCTTGGAGGATATCTGGTTACAAGATATCTGATCTCACTGGGGCACCATCACATCATAGGGATATTTAAAGCGGATGATACGCAGGGACAGCAGCGGCACAAAGGGTATGTGCAGGCTTTACAGGAAGCAGGGATTGCGTATGACCCGGATAAAGTGGTATGGTTTTATACGGAAGACCGGAAAACGCATCCATATGAACAGATGTGTCATATGGCTAAGATGAGATGTGAGCATTTCTTTGACAGTGTGGTATCGTATAATGACCAGATTGCACTAGAGGTCATCCGGGCATTAGAGGATGAAGGACTTAAAGTGCCGGATGATGTTTCAGTGACAGGATATGATGATTCCTATCTTGCGTCAAGTGGAAAAGTGCCGCTTACCACGGTGGCGCATCCGCAGGAAAAATTAGGTGAAATGGCTGCAGAACTTCTTCTTGGACTGCTGAAAGAGGGAAACATCCCGGAGTCAGAAAGACAGATCCTTGTAAAGCCGGAGTTAGTGATCCGGGAATCCGGCAGATCCCGGAAAAAGGAGGAATAAAAGATGAACTATGCGCAGATCAAACCCTGTTCTATTGAGAATGGCACGGGCGTGAGGGTGTCTTTGTTTGTGTCCGGATGCAGACATCACTGCAAAGAGTGTTTTAATGAGGAAACATGGGATTTTTCTTATGGTAAGCCTTTTACAAAAACGACGGAGGATGAGATCATGCAGGCGTTAGCACCGTCCTATATTGCAGGGCTGACGCTGCTTGGCGGAGATCCGGGTGAGCCGGAGAATCAGCAGGGACTGCTTCCTCTTTTACAGAGAATAAAAAAAGAACTGCCGGATAAAAATATCTGGGTGTACAGCGGATATCTGTATGAGGATTTTTTGCCGGGCGGAAGGGCATATTGTGAGGCATCAGAGCCTTTTTTATCAATGATCGATGTTATGGTGGATGGACCTTTTATTTTAGGGAAAAAGGATATTGGCTTAAATTTCAGGGGATCTTCGAACCAGAGAATCATTAATGTGCCTGAAACGAGAAAAAAACAGGAAATTATATTACTGATGGAATAAAGGAAAAGGGGAATAAGATGAAGTTTTCATGGAAAATGATTGCTGCTGCATTAAGTTATGCATTAGGTGTTCTGGGCTGGTGCTATGTTGGCGGTTATAAGATCCTGACTGGTCCGGTAAAGGGACTGATCCTTGCGCAGATGGCAGGAAGCATGTCTTTGGGACGACTGGCAGCTGCAGCGATTGAAGGATTTATATATCTTTCATTAGCAGGCGGAGTCTGGTGCATTGGGTATATGTTAAGCAGTCATTTCAGGGAAGATTGAGAAATACATAGAGAGGAACGAAAAGAAAATGGTTTTTAGAGTGCCGTCGTATTATAAAGAGTTCCGGTGCATTGCTGATAAATGTCCGGATAATTGCTGCAGAGGATGGGAAATTGATATTGATGAGGATACACTGGATTATTATAAGGATCTGAAAGGACCGATGGCAGAGAAAATCCGTGCATCGATCAGCGAGGATGGCAGTTTTGTGTTAAATGAAGAGGGATGGTGTCCGCTTCTGAATGAAAAGGGACTCTGCGAGGTATGTCTGACTTTGGGGGAGGATTCTCTGTCAGAGGTGTGTACGGAATATCCGAGATTTACGACGGAGTATCCGAAAACGAGAGAAAAAGTATTATGTCTTTCCTGCGGGGAAGTTGGGCGTATCGTCTTTTCAGATACGGAAACGATCGGATTTGACGAACAGATTCTTTCGGAAGATTATGATGAGTATGAGTGGGAGGAGGGGGATGATGAGCTTGCGGAGAAACTTGAAGCAGTAAGAGCACATGCGATCGGCCTGCTTCAGGATCGCACTCATTCCATAACAGAGCGCATCGCAATGTATCTCGATTATTGCTGTCAGATGCAGAAGGAGCTGTTTGAGACAGCGCCAAAAACGGAAGAACCGGAAAAGATCAGCCTTTACGAGGCATTCTTACAGCGGCTTTCGCAGTATGAGGAGCTTGAATCCATTGGTGATGCGTGGTCTGATATGGAAGATAGGCTGAAGAATTTTTATAATGAAGAAAATTATGAAAAGACGCACCGTGCTTTTATGGAGTCACAAAAGGAAAACGAGTATCAGTATGAACATCTGATGGTATATTATACTTTCCGTTATTTTATGAGGGCATTCTATGATAACAATCTGCTTGAAAAGGCGCAGTTTGCAGTTGCATCTTTTTTAATGGTGCGTGATATGGATGTCATGGTCTGGATGGAAAACGGACAGAAATTTGATCTTTCAGACCGTGTTGAAACAACGAAAGTTTATGCAAAAGAAGTAGAGCATTCCGAAGAAAATATAGAAATGTTAGGAGAATCATTTTTGTTTGAAGACGTATTTTCCGTAAAAGGTCTGCTTGCACAGATCATGTAAAAAAATAAGCCGGGTGACAGGGCACCTGACAGCTTTCATAAGCTGACGGCCTGATCAACCGGCTTTTAGTATCTGCCTGTGAGAAAATGCAGGAAAGATACAGGCTTTTTCCCAGCGGCTTTTGTCTCATCGATATATTTCTCATAGAAAGAAACAACTTCAACGAAAGACATTGCCGGATCGATTGCATAAGTCATACAACACACCTCCTTATTTGTTTTCTATAATATAGCATAATGTATCGGGAAAATCAACAAAAAACAATTCGACATATTGTGCAATATATACAAAAACCAATGAGACGGACGAAAAACTGTACAAAAGCAGGAAAATAACAAGTGTGTATTTTTACTAGATTTCACATAATAAAATTGTATAATATTACTTGAGATTTAAAAAAGTGATTATTTTTCCAGAAATGAAACGGGAAAAATAAAAATATTATACAAAATATTTCTGACATAAGAAAAAGGGGAGACTATGGATCAGGGAGAAGCAGGCCGCAGACGTGAAGCGGAAAAAAGAAGATACGAGGCACGAAAAAGAAGACAGAAGAAACGGAAAAGACAGCAGATGTTTGCGGGCGGTGTCATGATCTTTACGGCAGTTATGTTTGTGGGAGTGATTTTATATGGTGTATGGCGCATATCCCACAGGACAATACAGACACAGGATGAGATCATTGTGGAGGAAACGAAATATATTGCGGACCGGCCGGATTTTTCTGTGCAGCTTTTAGATTATAATGAATTCTCAAGACCGGGAACGGCACTTGAAAAAATAAATGGGATTGTTGTGCATTATACCGCAAATCCGGGAACAACGGCGCAGCAGAACCGTGATTATTTTGAAGGACTGGCGCAATCAGGGGAAACGCATGCAAGCAGTCATTTTGTGATCGGGATCAGTGGGGAGATCATCCAATGCATTCCATGCAATGAAATCGCATATGCTTCGAATGAGAGAAATGCCGATACGATTTCCATAGAGTGCTGTATTCCGGATGATACGGGAAAATTTACGGATGCGACTTATGGATCGCTGGTTCATCTGGTGACATGGCTGATGGGACGTTATGATCTGACTACGGATGATGTGATAAGACATTATGATGTAACAGGAAAGGCATGTCCGAAATATTATGTGGAAAACGAGGCTGCATGGGAGCAGTTTAAGTCGGATCTTGTCAATTACATAGAGACCAACGGTATTGCAAAAACAGAGGAAATACAGTAAAATGAGAGTATCAATTATGTCGAAGGAAGCAGTATGATAGAGAAATATTACGAAGCATTGCAAAAAAGAGAAAATCTCCGCGAAAACCTTGTAGAATTGCGTAACAGGATGAAAGATGAAACCGTCAGAAAACAGTTTGCGTCACTGACCGGGGATGGCAGATTACTGTTAGAACTGTTAGAGGAAGAAGATCCTAAGGTGCGTAAAAATGCAGCGATGATCCTTGGGGAACTGAGGCTGGCAGGTGCTGCAGATGCATTAGTTACGGCATATGAAAGGGAGCAGACTCTTTTTGTAAAAAGCGCGTATTTAAAGGCACTTGCCTATTTGGATATTACGGCATATCAGGAACGGCTCAAAGAGAGGATGGAAGAACTTCTCTCTTATACTCCGGCAATAGAAGAAAAAAAGCATATTGATGAGGAGGTTCGTGCACTTGGCAGGCTGTTAGAAAAGGCAGAAGATAACAAAAGTCACGCATTTACCGGATTTAAAGATCCACATGAGATGCTGCTGCTGACCGGGCATACACGTACGGATGTAACCTTGAAGGAAATTGGGGAACTTCCAGCGGATATCAGGAGAAAAACGGCAAAACATCCACTCGGAGTGGCAGTGTATACAAAGGATGTGCGTGCTATGGCAAATCTGAGAACTTACCGTGAACTTTTGTTTCCGATCCGTTTAAAGCAGGATGAGGGGCAGGCAGATGAGTTAGCAGATGCGATCTGGCAGAGCGGCATCAGTGATTTTTTAAAGGAGTGTCATAAACAGGACACCCCGTTTCGTTTTCGTGTAGAGATCCGGGCAGATATGGAGAACGACAAAAGAGCTTCTTTTGCGAAAAAATTTGCAATACAGTTAGAGCGTGCATCAGCGAGATGGCTGACCAATTCAACGGGTGATTATGAAATAGAGATTCGTCTGATAAAGAAAAAAGATGGAGGATTTGCACCATTTTTAAAACTGTACACGATCCCGATGCGGCGTTTTGCCTACCGGAAAAATGCAGTTGCAGCATCCATTCATCCATCACTGGCAGCAATGCTTGTGGCACTTGCAAGACCATATCTCAAAGAAAATGCACAGATCTTAGATCCATTCTGCGGAGTGGGGACAATGCTCATCGAGAGAGATATTATAGAACCGGCAAGGGAAAAGTATGGGATCGATATTTTTGGACCGGCGATTGAAGGAGCAAGGGAAAATGCCTCTTTAGCGGGTGAAAAGATCAATTTTATCCATAGAGATTATTTTGATTTTAGACATGATTATCTGTTTGATGAGATCATTACCAATATGCCGGTAAGGGGAAAACAGTCACGCGGTGAGATGGATACACTTTATGCTTCATTTTTTGAAAAATCAAAAGAAATTTTAGCACCGGGCGGAACGATGATTTTTTATTCAAATGAAGAAGGCATTGTAAAGAAACAACTTCGTTTACATACAGAATACAGGTTGATACAGGAGTTTGTGATTTCAGAGAAACGTCATTTTAGTCTGTATATCGTTGGAATAAAGGGGTAAAGGGAATGGCACTTTTGAGTAGGAAGAAGGAAGATGATCCTTTAAGATCAGAACAGGTACTGTTGGATGTATCACTGATGCAGAATCTGCAGGACCGTTTCTGTGATGCGAATAACCTGTATCTGATGTGTCTTGACAGAGACCGCACGGAAGTCACAAAGACATATGGTTCGAAGGAAGAACTTGAGTATCTGGGCAGTGTGATCGACATGGACAGACATGCCGGGCTGTTAGAACGGCTGCAAAACAGCAGGATTGAAAGCGTGATTGAAGAGGACTGTGGTGCAGATGGAATCCGGATGTGCGGGGTAGCTGTAAAGGTAAGCGGAGAGGTATCTGCGATCTGGATCGTGGTCGGTATAATGGAAGATGCCGGAGAAAATGTACCGGATTACATGATGAGAACAACGCCGGAGCGTTATTATAAGTCGATCGAGTTTTTGGAAACATTGTCAAAGCAGATGTTTGCTGTCAAATTAGAGGAACTTTTAGCACAGGAGGCTTTTTTAAAGAGCCGCGAGTCGGAAGAACAGATGGAGACGGAATTAAAACGTAATGAGGCGATGACAGCGATCGTGCGTATGCTTGAGTCGGAGGACAGTTTTGATGGAATTGTCCAGGATATTCTAAAGGAGGCATGTGGGTATCTTGAGATTTCTGCTGCGGTTTTGTTCCGGGAAAATATAGACGGCGCAACCGTTAATATGATCAGTGAGTATTATTCCGCGGGAAGAGAGTCCCGGATGGATGCTTCACAGAACATTCCAAAAGCAGAATTGCCTTTTTTTAATGGAAAACCATACATGATCTCTGCAGATTCGAAGATGCCTGAGTCGTTCCGCAGACTATTTGATGCACAGAAAATGAAAGCAGGGCTGTTCCTGCCGATCGATGTTGGTGGGAAAACAGGGATGTATGTCTGCTTCTGTGAGGATGAAAAAGAACGTATCTGGGACAGTGGAGAGATTAAGTTTGTCAATGATGTCAGAAGGATCATACAGACGATCCTGGTAAAACGTATCGCGAAAAATTCACTCGCAAGTTCGTATGCGTCACTGGAGGCGATTCTTGAAAATGTGGGATGCGGAATCTACGTGATGGATACAAAAGAAAATACCATCCTGTATACAAACCAGCGTTTCCGTAAAGCGTTTGGTGGAGATATACACAGTGCCGGCATTGAAGAATGTTTAAGACAGGGAGCACAGTCAGAGGACAGCCTTTATTTCAGGGAAGTTTACTCAAAAGAAGAAAACCGCTGGTTTGATCTGCACAGTACAAGGATCAACTGGGTTGACGGAAGAAAAGTTCTTTTATGTACGATTTATGATGTGACAGATAAAAAATTATATCAGCAGAAGATTGAGCGTCAGGCAAACAATGATTTCCTGACAGGGCTTTATAACAGAATGCGCTGTGAACAGGATCTGGAACGGTATATCCGTCAGACGAAAGAGTTTGGTGGAGAGGGAGCATTACTTTATATTGATCTGGATGATTTTAAGCATATCAATGACGGACTTGGACATCAGTATGGTGATGTTTTACTTAAGAATATTTCCGGCAGCCTGCAGAGGATTCCCGGTGTGGAGAATAACTGTTACCGTATGGGCGGTGATGAGTTTATCATCATACTGGCACATCATCATATGACAATGCTTCAGCAGATCTTAGATGAGATCAAATCGTTATTTACAAAACCGTGGATGTTAAAAGGAACAGATTATTACTGTACGATGAGTATGGGAGTTGTGCGTTTCCCGGCAGATGGGGACACGGTGGAAGAACTGATCAAAAAAGCAGATATTGCCCTTTATTCTGCAAAGTGTGCAGGAAAGAACCGTATAGAGTTTTATGATGACAATGTTGAGTCTACCTCTTACAAGCGGCTTGATCTTGAAAAGAATATGCGCAATGCAACGAGAAATGCATTCAGCGAATTTGAAGTATATTTCCAGCCAATCGTAAATATCACAAAAGAAGGAAATCCATGTGCCGGTGCAGAAGCACTGATACGCTGGAATTCAGGGGAACTTGGATTGATACCGCCGACAGATTTTATCCCGCTTGCGGAATATTTAGGACTGATCAACCCGATCGGCGAATTTGTTTTGCGTGAAGCGTGTATCCATTGTAAATACTGGAATGATATGGGGCATCCGGAGTACAAAGTGAATGTTAATCTCTCTGTTGTACAGCTTTTACAGAACGATATCGTAGAGCGGATCGCACATGTGATCGAGGAGACAAGGATCACACCGCAGAACCTTACCTTAGAAGTAACAGAGAGTCTTGCGGTCAATGATATGAGCCGGATGAAACGGATTCTTGCAGATATCAGACATCTTGGAGTACGTGTTGCGCTGGATGATTTTGGTACAGGCTATTCTTCTTTAAATCATATCAGGGAGATGCCGATTGATGTCATAAAGATCGACCGCTGTTTTATCATTGATATTGGAAAAGATGATTTCTCCAACGCATTTGTAAAAATGGTCGGAGAACTGGCAACTGCGATCCATGTGAATGTCTGTGTAGAGGGCGTGGAGACAAAAGAACAGTTAGATGCGCTGATGGGATCAAAGGTTCAACTGATTCAGGGATTCTATTTTGGAAAACCGATGAAGGCAGAGATGTTTGAGAGACAGTTCCTGTAAGGGCTGTCTTTCAATATCTAAATAATCAAAACAGTTCCAAAAATTAAAAAAATAAATAAAATTAAAAAAATATCAAAAAAACTGTTGACATATTTGTTTTTCTCTGTTATTATAAATGAGTCGTCGCGAGAGAGTGATTGATACGCGGAAGTGTCGGAATTGGCAGACGAGCAAGACTAAGGATCTTGTGTTCATTGCGAACGTGTGGGTTCAAGTCCCATCTTCCGCATCAAAGATTTCTTTGATTGACGGGTTTGCAGGAGTGGCGGAATTGGCAGACGCGCAGGCTTCAGGTGCCTGTGGTAGCAATATCGTGTGGGTTCAAGTCCCATCTCCTGCATTTTTATATGTTAGGGTGAAAGAAGCATTGAGGATTCGATGCTTCTTTTTTTGAAAAATTAAAACCGTGAAAATAGTACCTTTTTCATAGAGAATATGCGATAAGATTATGCTGAAATAAATTTGTATATGTTTCTTTACACTGAAGAAATAAAGAGGAAAAGGAGAAAAGCTATATGAAGAAAATGAAAACGTATGTTCTTGGAATGGTACTGGCATTTGCCATGATCCTGCTTCCATAGAATGTATCAGCAGCAAAACAGGTGTGACGTTATACCGTTCGAACCATAATGTATTGGAGCGTATGAATATTGCAGAAAATTATTATTCTTCTGCATGTTCCAAAGAGGTTACATTAAAGAGCGGTACTTACTATGTTGAAATTGCAGGCAGTGAAGCTTATACAGATAGCTGGGAACCGACAAAACTGAAAAACACCGGTGTGAACAATATGGGTGTGGTAAACTTAAAGATTACCACAGTCAAAAAAACCAAAATTTCCAAACTTTCCAATGTGAAAGGAAAGAAAGCACAGGTTACATATAACAAAGTAAGCAATGCAAAGGGATATGAGATCCAGTATTCCACGGACAAGAAGTTTAAAAAGGGCGTGAAAGTCAAAAAGGCAAACGCAAAGACAACAAAGGTTACTCTGAAAAAGCTGACAAAAGGAAAAAAATATTATGTGCGTGTCAGAGCATATCGTGTGGACGAGGATGACAACAGAGTAAACGGCTCATGGAGTGAGGCGAAATCAGTAAAGATCACAAAATAAGACAGCAAGGTATAAGTGGCGCGGCAGAAAAACTGCCGCGCTATTTGCATTTAGGAGGAAATCATTTATAATAGATACCAATGTGGCACAGAAGGCGGAAAACAAAGGATGGAAAAATGATTGCTTTAAATGATTATCTTTATTCCGGGGATACGGTATTTCGGATTTTAAAAAAATATACAGAAGATTTAAAACGTGTGGCAGAGGAAAATGACAGTGAGGTGGATCGGTTACACTGTAATTTCCTGATGCAGATCATGGAATTGCTAGAGCATAATGACTTTTTGACAGCACAGTCGCAGAAAATACGGGAATTTTATCAGTATATGGCGAAACAATATCCTTACCTTTCTTTTACTTTTAAAGGAAGGATCAAATCACTGATCCGTGCGGAAGCAAAATTCAACGGATATATCGTAGAGCATGTTTATAATTATTATCTGAAAAACCATGCCTATCCTCCGGTGGATGAATTAAAGGAACGGCTGAGCTGCTTCAGGGACCTGATTGCATACCGCATTGTCATATCCATGCCTAAATGCCATGTGGGAGATGAAAAGGAAAGAGAACAGGAAGAAATCAGACATTTATATGAGATCGCAAATGTGCTTAAGGTATTTTTAGAGGAGCGGGGATTTACGGCAGAACCGGCAGGCGGTATAAAGCTGAGTGATTCTTCACTGCTCAGTGAAGAAGTACGGCCGTATTACAGGGATTATATTGTGAATGAAGAACCGGATGGATACCGGTCGTTACATATTACTTTTTTTGACAACAGTGCACATTGTTATATGGAAATGCAGCTTAGGACAAAAGCGATGGATGATATAGCGGAAATCGGACCAGCGAATCATCTGGGATATGAGAAGAAGCAGGAGAGTGAACGTGCAAGACGTGATGCTGTTCCGGTGGGGGAATGTATTTATTTTGATGAGGCATATGAAAGAGGAATGAAACTGCAGCAGATCGAACTGGCAAAACTGGATGTGAATATGTTTTCGGCAATTGATAACAGCCTGATCAATGATGGGTGTGGACTTTACCGGGGAAGGCTGATCCTTCCATATGAACATTTATCTCGTTTTCAAAATGATTAATGGAAAAGAGGGCAAAGTTGAGGGCAAAATTTTGTCATTAATTTAAAATAAAAAAAGGAAATCGAAAAAGAACGCGGAATATATATATTGTAATTACTGTGTGGCAGGTTTATCCAAAGAGGAGGAACAACATGTCGATACGGGAAGATATTGAACGGATGGAATGTGAGAACTTAAGTCCGTATGCTACGCTCAGCATACATTCAAGAGGACGTGATTATCCGGAAGAACAGTGTGATATAAGACCTGTATTCCAGCGCGACAGAGACCGGATTTTACACTGTAAGGCATTCCGCCGGTTGAAGAATAAAACACAGGTGTTTCTGACACCCAAAGGAGATCATTACAGAACGAGGCTTTCACATACCTTAGAGGTATCACAGAATGCCCGCACGATCGCGAAAGCACTGCGGCTCAATGAAGATCTTGTCGAGGCGATCGCATTAGGGCATGATCTGGGACATACGCCGTTTGGGCATGCTGGTGAGTTTGTGCTGAATGGACTGTGCGATGAAGGTTTCCATCACAATGAGCAGAGTGTAAGGATCGTTGAGAAGCTGGAAAAAGACGGTAAGGGACTGAATCTGACCTGGGAGGTAAGGGATGGCATCTTAAACCATCAGACGAGTCTGATGCCGCATACTTTAGAAGGAAAGATCGTCCGGCTGTCGGATAAGATCGCCTATATCAATCACGATATTGACGATGCCATAAGGGCGCAGATACTGACAGAGGAGAATATACCGTTAGAACTTCGGAAAACACTGGGATTTTCGACGAGGCAGCGTTTAAATACACTGATACATAACATCATCAGCAACAGTGTTGGAAAAGACGATATCATTATGTCGGAGGAAGTAGAGCAGGCTATGATCGAACTGCGCAAATTTATGTTCGGCCATGTCTATAAAAATCCGGTAGCAAAAGGGGAAGAGACCAAGGCAAAAGCCATGATCGAGCAGTTGTTCTTCTATTATATGGAACATGTAGACCTTCTCCCTGAGAAATATCTGCGCATGCGTGATGCCGGTGAAACAGACCAGCGTATCATCTGCGATTACATCTCCGGCATGACAGACCAGTACGCCATCACAAAATTCAGCGAATACTTCATGCCACAGGCCTGGCAGGTAGATGGCTACTAACACGAAAGGAGAAAAAGATGCCGTATTATTCTGATGACATCATAGAAGAAGTGCGTTCCAGGAATGACATTGTTGATGTGATTTCCCAATATGTGCGTCTTTCAAAAAAGGGCAGTACCTATTTCGGACTCTGCCCGTTTCATAATGAAAAAACAGGCTCCTTTTCCGTGTCGCCTAACAAACAGATGTATTATTGTTTCGGATGCGGCGCGGGTGGAAATGTATTTACATTTCTGATGGAGTATGAAAATTTTACATTTGGTGAGGCGATGGAAGCGTTAGCCGACCGCGCCGGTGTGGAACTGCCAAAACAGGAATACACCAGTGCACAGAGGCAGGAAGCGGACAAGCGCGCAAGACTGCTTGAAATTAATAAAGAAGCAGCAAAATATTTTTACATGCTGCTGCGTGGAGAGAGAGGTGCGCGCGCGCTTAACTATTTCAGAAAGCGTGAGCTGTCAGATGAGACAATGCAGAAATTCGGTCTCGGTTATTCCGACCAGTACAGCGATGATCTTTACCAGTATCTCCGCAAAAAAGGATACGAAGATGATATTTTAAAAGAATCCGGTTTAGTCAGCATTGATGAGAGGCGCGGCGGGTATGATAAGTTCTGGAACCGTGCGATGTTCCCGATTATGGATGTACACAATAAGGTTATTGGTTTTGGTGGACGTGTCATGGGGGATGGTGAGCCGAAATATCTGAATTCTCCGGAGACAAAGATCTTTGATAAGAGCCGCAATCTTTACGGATTAAATTTTGCAAGAAGCACCAAAAAGCCACAGCTTCTTCTTTGTGAAGGTTATATGGATGTGATCGCCCTGCATCAGGCAGGGTTTGACAATGCGGTTGCTTCTTTGGGAACGGCACTTACGAGTGGACATGCAAATCTGTTAAAGCGCTACACGAAAAATGTTTATCTGACCTACGACAGCGATGGAGCAGGTGTAAAGGCAGCGCTTCGTGCAATCCCGATCTTAAAAGAAGTTGGGATTACCACGAAAGTTATCAATATGAAGCCGTACAAAGATCCGGACGAATTTATCAAAGCACTTGGTGCAGAGGAATATCAGAAGCGGATCGATACAGCAGAAAACAGTTTTATGTTTGAAATACGTATCTTAGAGCAGCAGTATGATATGCATGATCCGGAGAGCAAGACAAAGTTTTATAATGCGGTTGCAGAAAAACTTTGTACGTTTGGGGAAAAATTAGAGCGTGATAATTATATTGCTGCGGTAGCAGAGAAGTATATGATCGGTATAGAAGATCTGCGCAGGCTGGTAAACCAGTATGGTGCAAAGATCGGTATGGCAGCGGGTGGTGCATCACCTGTGAGAGAGCGGGCAGAAGTCAGGCGTGACCAGGGCGGTGAAAAGAAAAAGGAAAGCGGTATGATACAGTCACAGAAACTGCTTTTGACCTGGCTCATCGAGCATACCGGATTATTTCCTAAGATTGAGAAATATATTTCGCCGGAAGATTTTACAGAAGAGATTTATCATAAAGCGGCGGAAATATTATATGAACAGTATCGGGATACCGGTACCGTCAACCCGGCAAAAATTGTCAGTTTGTTTCAGAATGAAGAAGAACAGCGCGAGATCGCAGGTCTTTTTCATGCCACGATCCGTGGTGTAGAGACAGAAGGAGACAAAGAAAATGGTGGATATTCCAAAGAAACGTTTGAGAAAGCGTTAAAAGAAACCATTATCCGGGTAAAACAAAACAGCATTGAGTATCACTTGAAGAACATGGCACCGACTGATATGGCGGCGCTGCAACGGTCAGTGGCGGATAAGAAGGCACTTGAAGAATTAGAGAAAGTGCATATTTCCATTGATTAAGGACAAAATAGTAGAAAACCTGAGAGGATGAAACAAAATGGCAACAAAAAAGAAAGAAAACAACGAAAATACGAAGGTTTCCGGAAAGAAGGCGGATGCATCTGCAGTAAATAATGCGGAGACAGAAGCAGCAAGAGAAAAATTTCAGGAAAAATTAAAAGAACTTTTAAGCCTTGCAAAAAAGAAAAAGAATATGTTGGAGTATCAGGAAATCAGTGATTTCTTTGCTGATATGCAGCTTGATTCCGATAAATTTGAGAAAATTCTTGATTTCCTTGAGGCAAACAATATCGATGTTTTAAGAATCACAGATGATGATGCAGATGATGATATTCTGCTTGAAGTGGATGATGATGACGAGATTGAGGTAGAAAAGATCGATCTTTCTGTTCCGGATGGTGTATCCATTGAAGATCCGGTACGTATGTACTTAAAAGAGATCGGTAAAGTGCCGCTGCTTTCTGCAGAAGAGGAGATCGAGCTGGCAAAGCGTATGGAGCTTGGCGATCAGGAAGCAAAAAAACGTCTTGCAGAGGCAAACCTACGTCTTGTAGTCAGCATTGCAAAACGTTATGTGGGACGTGGTATGTTATTCCTTGACCTGATTCAGGAAGGAAATCTTGGTCTGATCAAAGCAGTTGAAAAGTTTGATTACCGAAAGGGATATAAGTTCTCGACATATGCAACATGGTGGATTCGTCAGGCGATCACAAGAGCTATTGCAGATCAGGCACGTACGATCCGTATCCCGGTACACATGGTAGAGACGATCAACAAACTTATCCGCGTGAGCAGACAGTTACTGCAGGAGTTAGGACGTGAACCTACCCCGGAAGAAATCGCAGCAGAGATGAACATGCCGGTAGAGCGTGTGCGTGAAATCTTAAAGATTTCCCAGGAGCCGGTTTCCTTAGAGACCCCGATCGGTGAGGAGGAAGACAGCCACCTTGGAGACTTTATCCAGGATGATAATGTACCTGTTCCGGCAGATGCGGCAGCATTTACTCTGCTAAAAGAACAGTTAGAAGAAGTGCTTGGAACACTGACAGAGCGTGAACAGAAGGTGCTTACACTTCGTTTTGGCCTTGAGGATGGACGTGCAAGAACACTTGAGGAAGTTGGAAAAGAGTTTAATGTTACCCGTGAACGTATTCGTCAGATCGAGGCGAAAGCACTGCGTAAACTGCGTCATCCAAGCAGAAGCCGCAAGTTAAAGGATTATCTGGAGTAAGATGGTAAAGATATCAGACAGATTAAAAACGGCGGCTTCATTGGTCAGTGAAGGTGTGGTATTAGCAGATGTGGGAACAGACCATGGTTATGTACCGATTTATCTGTTAGAACAAAAGAAGATCAGATGTGCGATCGCAATGGATATTAATAAGGGACCACTGGAACGTGCAAAGGAACATATTCATTTATATGGTATGGATGCATACATACAGACCAGGCTTTCGGATGGAGTTGCAGCGTTACAAATGGGCGAGGCAGACTCCATACTGGTTGCAGGGATGGGTGGCGGACTTGTGATGCATATTTTAGAAGAAGGAAAAGCTGTCTGTCAGGCGGCAGACGAATTGATACTTCAGCCACAATCGGAACTGTCCGGTGTCAGGGATTACCTTGCGAAAAACGGATACATGATCGATGCAGAGCGTATGGTATTTGAGGATGGCAAATATTATCCGATGATGCGTGTGCATTATCAGACAGGGAAAAATAAAAATACAGATATAACAGAAAAAGACGCAGCGCTAAAAAATGCTGGAAACTGTGAAAGACAGGATCAAAGCAGATATAAGGTCGAATGTTTATACGGAAGACACTTACTTATGGAAAAAAATCCCATACTGCATCAGTATCTGCAGAAAGAACACAAGGTGTTTGAAACTATTCTGGATAATCTTTTAAAACAGCCTGAGTCAGAGAAAATAACTGCACGTATCGGAGAAGTAAAAGAATCGCTTGGTTATAATGAAGCTGCACTTGCATATTATAAAGCATAAGCCATCCTTGTGGAAAATGACATTTTTTACATGCTGGATTTGTGCTGTCTTAAGAAATGGGCGGGAATGGAGAATCATATGGGAGAAGAACAGATCATTGTAAAAATCGGGGAAGAAGAAAAAACGTATCCGGCAGGAATCAGCTTTTTAAGTATAGCGCAGGAATATCAGGACCGGTATGAGGATGATATCGTGCTTGCATTGTATAATAACAGACTGCGTGAATTAAAGAAAACCATAGAAAAAGATGGAGAACTGTCTTTTCTTACAACTTCTGATAAGACCGGAAAACGTGCTTACCGCAGGAGTGTCACACTGCTGATGCAAAAAGCAGTGTGGAATCTGTGGAGCAAAGAGCATATTGGAGTACATGTCAGATATGCCATCGGTCAGGGATATTACTGTGAACTGATGAAAGACGGGGAAAGCTGTAAGATCACGGAGGCGATGATCGGATCACTGAAAAAAGAGATGTATCGTCTTGTGATGGCAGATCTGCCAATCGAAAAATACAGTATGAATACGGATGAGGCAGTAGCTTTATTCCATGAACTTGGAATGAAAGATAAAGAGAAGCTGTTCCGTTACCGGCGCAGTTCCAGGGTAAATATTTACGAACTGGATCATTATAAGGATTATTTTTATGGATTTATGGTGCCGTCTACCGGATATTTAAGATATTACGATGTGACAGCATACCAGGATGGTTTTGTACTTTTGTTCCCTGGGGAAGATGCAAAAAAAGTTTCGGAATTTGTGCCTTCGGATAAATTGTTTTATACATTAAAACGTTCGAGAGACTGGGGAAAACTGCAGCAGATCGATACGATCGGCGCTCTTAATGATGCAATTTCTGCAGGAAAGACGCAGGAGATGATCTTGACACAGGAGGCACTGTTTGAAGAACGTATCGGCGCACTTGCGGAAATGATCGTTAAGGAAGAGGGAAAGAAATTTATCATGATCGCGGGACCTTCTTCATCTGGAAAAACGACTTTTTCACACCGCCTGTCCATACAGCTTGCGGCAAAAGGCTTAAAACCGCATCCATTTCCACTTGATGATTATTATGTGGATCGTGATAAGTGTCCGCGTGATGAAAACGGAGAACTTGATTTTGAGTGCCTTGAATCGCTGGATGTGGAGCTTTTCAACCATGATATGAATGAACTTCTGGCAGGAAAGGCAGTGAATCTTCCAATCTTTAATTTTAAAACAGGAAAAAGAGAATACAAAGATAAGATCATGCAGCTGGGAAAAGATGACGTGTTAGTTATCGAGGGTATTCACGGACTGAATGATAAATTGTCCTATTCTCTTCCGGTAGAGAGCAAATTTAAGATTTATATCAGTGCGCTGACACAGTTAAATATTGATGAGCATAACTATCTGCCGACTACTGATGGAAGAATGATACGCCGTATCGTGCGTGATGCAAGAACCAGAGGAACTTCAGCAAAAGAAACGATAGCCATGTGGGATTCTGTGCGCCGTGGGGAGGAAAAGAACATTTTTCCATTTCAGGAAGGGGCAGATGTGATGTTCAATTCTGCACTGATCTATGAACTGGCAGTATTAAAGATATATGCAGAACCATTGCTGTTTGCCATTGACAAGGACTGTCCGGAATATCTTGAGGCAAAACGTCTTTTGAAGTTTTTGGATTATTTTCTTCCGATGTCCCCGGATGGAATCGGGCAGAATTCTATCATCCGTGAATTTATCGGTGGTTCGTGTTTTAATGTATAAGAAAAACAGGCTTGCACAAATAAGAAAAAAAGTGTATAGTTAATCGGGTGCCTTGCTGGCAGAATGTGCCGGCTGGCAAATGATGGATTTAAGTAGGACAAATGATCGCGGCCCGTTTATCGGGGTGAGGAAAGTCCGGGCTTCACAGGGCAGGATGCCGGATAACGTCCGGTAGAGGCGACTCTAAGGATAGTGCAACAGAAATATACCGCCCGGTATATACCGGGTAAGGGTGGAAGGGCAGTGTAAGAGACTACCGTCTCTCTGGTAACAGAGAGGGCATATGTAAACCCCATCCGAAGCAAGACCGAACAAAAGCGTTGACGTGGCCCGCCAGCTTTAGGTAGGTTGCTTGAGGCGGCTGGTAACAGTCGTCCTAGATAGATGATCATTCCGACTGTGGCTTGCCACAGTTTAGACATAACCCGGCTTATCGTCCTGCTTAAACCAGATATCAGTAAGGGAAATATAACCAAAATCTAAAATGTTTCTTAAAAGACAATAGGAATGTTGACGTTTGTGTGTATTGGGTTTACCATAGCGTCATGGACAAAAAAACGGTGCCAGGTGGGTACCGTTTTTCCGTACATAAATATAAAAATGTGATGGCATCTGGATGGAAAGGAATGTTATAGATGAGAGAAAAATTACGACAGTTTATGATTGGCAGATATGGGGTGGATGATCTTTCAAGAGTGCAGATCATAGCTGCGCTGGTACTGCTTTTGGTATCTACATTTTTGCGGGTGAATATTTTATACTGGCTGGGACTGGCACTGTTAATTTATTCTTATTTCAGAATACTCTCGCGGAATGTGTCAAAACGTTATGAGGAGAACCAGAGATTTCTAAATGCAAAATACAAGGCAGTGGTAAAGAAAAACAATATGAAAAAACGCTGGGCACAGCGTGGTACTTACCGTTTTTTCAAATGCCCTCAGTGCAGACAGACAGTCCGGGTGCCGAAGGGAAGAGGAAAGATCTGCATTACCTGTCCGAAATGTAAGACAGAATTTATCAAAAAAAGCTGACAAAGGAGAAATGCTTTGTGTTTGGTTATATTAATATCAATCAAAAAGAGCTGACGGAAGAAGGCAAAAAAGCATATCAGGCATATTACTGCGGACTTTGCAGACAGCTTAAATCAAATTGTGGAACCAAGGGACAGATGCTGCTTGCATATGATATGACGTTTCTGATCGTTCTGCTGACCGGCCTGTATGAACTGCCGGATGAAAAGTCACAGTTTACCTGTGCACTGCATCCGTCACAGAAGCGGAATGCGTGGATCAACGAGGCTACAAAATATGCTGCGGATATGAATCTGATTCTGGCATATCATAATCTTATTGATGACTGGAAGGATGACAGGGCTTATACAAAGAAGGCATTTGCAAAAATGCTGGATAAGGATTATACTCGTATTATGTCAAAATATCCGAGACAGGTAGGTGCCATTGAGGAATACATGAAAAAGATCGGAGAAGCCGAAAAACACCGGGAGACAAATCTTGATCTTGTTGCCGGTCTGACCGGAGAGATGGTTGCAGAAGTGTTTTGCTGGAAGGAAGATGAATGGGCAGAAGAACTCCGCACAATGGGATTTTACATGGGTAAATTTATCTATCTGATGGATGCGTATGAAGATTATGACAGGGATAAAAAGAAAAACTGTTATAATCCGCTCACATTTGTCCAGGAAGAGCAGGCGCAGGATCTTGATACCTGGTGCCGGCTGCTTTTGACAAGTATGATGTCAGAATGTGCAAAATCATTTGAACGTCTGCCAATTCTTTTGCACGCGGATATTCTGCGTAATATTCTGTATTCAGGTGTATGGTCGAAGTATGAATATCTGCAGATTAAAAAGCGCAGAACCCAGGAAAAGGCAAAAAAGAAAGAGCATAAATAATGAGGTTTGATGTATGATGGATCCATATCAGGTGCTTGGTGTTTCACGGAGTGCCTCTGATGAAGAGATAAAAAAAGCATATCGTTCCTTAAGCCGTAAATATCATCCGGATGCCAATGTCAATAATCCGAACAAGGCGCAGGCTGAGGAAAAATTCAAAGAAGTACAGCAGGCATATGACCAGATCATGAAGGAAAAGCAGCAGGGAAGCAGCTATGGATATAATTCAGGAAATGGTTATGGATATGGGGGCGGACAGAGCTATCATTATAACCAGAGCACTGAAAATCCAAAAATACAGGCGGCTGCAAATTACATAGCTAACCGTTGTTATGCGGAAGCACTTAATGTTTTAAATGGGATTCCTTTTTCAGAAAGAAATGCACGCTGGTATTATTACAGTGCCCTGGCAAATCAGGGAGCAGGAAATAATATCATTGCAAAGGAGCATGCCACACGTGCAGTGGAGATGGAACCGAGCAATTTTGAATACCGTCAGTTTTTACAGCATTTAGAGTATGGCGGAACATGGTATACGAATATGGGAAGCAACTATGACAGACCTTATTCGAGTGCGGGTAACTGGTGCCTTAGCATGCTGTTTTTAAATATGCTCTGTAACTGCTGCTGTCTGCGGCCGTTCTAAAGAAATATGCTTATATTGGCAAACAGAAGATTACATAAAAATACTGCCAGATCGATAAATGGATGATCTGGCAGTATTTTTAGATTAACGACGGTTTGGATTTGTGTATTTCTCCTCACAGTATTTACAGCGGTATATTTCTTTCTCCGGATCGGTCAGAATGAAAATCTGATCCAGTTCCTGCTCGATCGAAGTGATACAGCGTGGATTTTTACATTTGATCACATTTTTGACCTGTTTTGGGAGACAAAGTTCTTTTTTGGATACGATCTGGTCATTCTGGATCACATTGACCGTGATATTGTGATCGATAAAACCTAAGATATCGAAGTCGAGTGCGTCAGTTGGACATTCTACCTTTAAAATATCCTTTTTACCCATTTTACTGCTCTTTGCATTTTTGATAATGGCAACCGGACAGTCAAGCTGGTCTAATTTTAAATCATGATAGATCTGCAGGCTCATACCTGCCTGAATATGATCAAGGACAAAACCCTCATGGATTCCACTGATATTTAACATTGTTCTCCTCCTTATTCAACCTTAATTTCAAGCAGCGTTAAGATCAGAGCCATACGGACATAGACGGCATATTGTGCCTGTTTGAAATAAACAGCTCTCGGATCGTCATCTACCTCTACGGAGATCTCGTTGACACGTGGGAGTGGATGTAAAACGATCATATCTTCCGGTGCGAGATCCATTTTTGCTTTGGTCAGGATATAGAAATCTTTTAAGCGGACATAATCTTCCTCGTTGAAGAAACGTTCTTTCTGGACTCTTGTCATATAAAGTACATCAAGCTGTGGGATGGCATCTTCTAAACGCTCAACTTCAGTAAATGGAACATTATTTGCACGCAGGACATCTTCACGGATATAACTTGGAATACGCAGTTCTTCTGGTGAGATCAGTACAAATTTAATGCCTGGATAACGAATCAGGGCACTGATCAGAGAGTGAACAGTACGGCCAAATTTTAAGTCTCCGCAGAGTCCGATCGTCATATTGTCAAGACGTCCTTTTAAGGAGCGGATGGTAAGAAGATCAGCTAATGTCTGGGTTGGATGCTGATGACCGCCGTCACCGGCATTGATAACGGGAATTCTGGATTTTTGGGAAGCTACAAGAGGTGCACCTTCTTTTGGATGACGCATTGCACAGATGTCTGCGTAACTGGAGATAACTCGGATTGTATCGGAAACACTTTCGCCTTTTGCTGCGGAACTGGAATCAGCACTGGCGAAACCTAAAACAGAACCGCCAAGATTTAACATGGCAGCTTCAAAACTTAATCGGGTTCGTGTACTTGGTTCGTAAAAACAGGTGGCTAATTTTTTGCCTTCACATGCGTGTGCATATTTGTTCGGGTACTTCTCAATATCATTGGCAAGGTCTAAAAGCCTGTCTAATTCATCGATGGAGAAGTCCAATGGGCTCATTAAATGACGCATATTAATCCTCCTAATATTCAGCATTTTTTCTATCATATAATAATCATTATCTGATTTCAAGAAGAAAAAAATTTACGTTATATTGACAAAATATGCGCTTGTTTTCAGATATTTTTGGGCAGATAAGTCTATATATCAGTAATTGAAAATAAAAATATCAGGAGGAGCCTGGAGTGTTACAGTGAATAAGAATGCGTTCAAATAACAATCCGGCAGCCATCCACAGTGGGGCATAATCAAGCCGGATGACGCCGCCTATATTCGCTTTTGCCTGGCTGTAATCCCAGGGACACATGCCATGGTGTTTTAAAAGTGTGCCGCTGATATATTCAAATGAAAAAATGCCAACGGAATAGATACAGCCACGAAGGAGAGCCGGCAGATTTTTGATATGCCGGTACAGTGGTGCGATTACCGCAGCAGTTCCATAAATAGGAAACATCCATACGGATGTCCGCCCGATCAGACGTTTATCCTGTTTCAGAAAAGAGCCTGTGGAAGTAAAAAGAATTTCCATGCACCAGCCGGTCAGTCCGCAGACAAAGAAGTTTTTTGTAATCATGTTCGTGTGTTCCTTTTATAAAATCATGATATCAGTATGCCGCATGGTATTGGAAAATATGTAACATTTTTCTAAAATAAAGGCGGAAAACTTGTAAAAACAGACGTTCTGTCATATAATAAAACAAGTGTATTCCAAGGAAAGAGAATGCGGCTGAATCAATTACTCGAACATATTTCATACGAAAGCGTGCAGGGGAGCCACGACCTTATCATTACGGATATCTGTTATCATTCCGGAAGAGTAAAGCGGGGGTCCCTGTTTGTCTGTATAAAGGGACAATATACGGATGGACACGATTATATTATGGATGCGGTAAATGCAGGTGCATTTGCGGTGGTAGTGGATGAAAACTGTATGGTAAATGTCCGGTGGGAATGTTTTATTTATACAGAGCATGGAAAAGTACGTGTGCATGAGCTGGTACGCAATTATGGCATGGCTGTGATCGGGGTACATGATACCAGATTGGCGCTTGCCCGGATTTCTGCAGCATTTTATGACTATCCGGCAAAAAAACTTAAGATGATCGGGATCACCGGAACAAAAGGAAAGACGACGACATCATTTCTTATAGCAGGAATCTTAAAAGAAGCAGGATATAAGACCGGTATGATAGGCACTATTTGGGTGGATAATGGAAAAGATATAAAAAAAGCAGGTCATACGACGCCAGAATCAAGCGATCTGCAAAAAGAACTGGCGCAGATGGTAAAAAATGGATGTGTGTGCTGCGTGATGGAAGTATCTTCCCAGGGAATCAAGATGCAGCGTGTGGCAGGGATTTTTTTTGATATCGGGGTATTTTTAAATATTGAACCGGATCATATCGGACCGGGAGAACACGCATCATTTGCAGAGTATCTGTATTGTAAGAGCAGGCTGCTCAGGCAGTGTGCGTCAGGGATTGTCAATCTTGATGACCGGAATACAGAAAAAATACTGTTTGGTCATACCTGTAAGACAGAGACTTTTTCTGTGCAAAAAGAAAATCGTATGGAAGTTTTAGGGCAGAAGGCAGATATTGTGGCAGAAAAGATTACGTTTTCCATGAAAGAAGGAAGATTATACAGCCATTTTTTTACGGATGGCAATGAAGAATTTCTGCTGCAGATGCCAGGGATTTTTAATGTTTCAAATGCACTTGCAGCCATTCTTGTGGCGCGTCATTTTAAGATAGCGCAGAATGTGATAAAAGATGCACTGCAAAGACAGACGGTTCCGGGACGATGCGAAAATGCAAAAATATCAGACGAATTCGTGTTTTTGATCGATTATGCGCACAATGAGATGAGTCTGCGCAACCTGCTGCAGACATTGCGTGAATTTAAACCGGGGAGGCTTATTGTGATCTTCGGCTGCGGGGGTAACCGTTCAAAATTAAGAAGAGGCAGAATGGGTGAGACGGCAGGAATGCTTGCAGATTTTACGATTCTGACATCCGACAACCCAAGATGGGAAGATCCGGAGCTGATCTTAGATGATATTGAGAACGGTATAAAGGGTACGGAAGGGGCATACATACGCATCGCAGACCGGCGGTTGGCGGTGGCATACGCATTTGACCACGCCAGAGAGGGAGATATTATCGTTCTTGCAGGAAAAGGGCACGAGGACTATCAGGAGATCTGCGGGGTACGTTATCCGATGGAGGATAAAGAACTTATAAAAAAGGCAGCAGAGCGGGACAGACAAAGAGAAAGGCATAGTAACTGAAATGGCAGAATATGCAAATATCATTGTGGATATTTATCAGGGAAAATTAGATAAAACGTTTCAATACCGGGTGCCGGAGAGGCTAAAGAGTACGATCGCAGTCGGTATATTAGTTTTAGTTCCATTTGGTTCCAGAAAAATGCAGGGATATGTAATAGAACTGACAGATGTCTGTGAGTATGAGGAAGATAAGATCAAAGAGATACTCGCGGTCGTAAAAGACGGTGTCCGGATCGAGTCACAGATGATCGCACTCGCAGGCTGGATGCGGGAAAATTATGGCGGAACCATGAACCATGCCCTAAAGACAGTACTGCCGGTCAAGGAAAAAAAGAAAGCAAAAGAACAGAGAACAATAAGACTTGCGCTGCATCCCGTTGAGGCAAAAAATGAGCTGGCGGAATGTGAGAGAAAGCATAAGACGGCAAGGGCAAAACTTCTTATGGCACTGTTAAATGAGCGGGAGTTAGAATGGGAGACGGCAACGCAGCAATTGACAGTTTCAGCATCTGTAATCCGTGCAATGGAGGAAGCAGGTATCGTAAGAGTTGTCAGTAAGACAGCATACCGCAATCCGGTTGATGGACTGGACACGGGTGGGGAACGAAAACAACTGAATGAGGAACAGCAGAATATCGTTTCAAAGATCACAGCGGAGTATGATGCGGGAGAACGCAGGACATATCTGATCAAAGGCGTCACCGGAAGCGGAAAGACGGAAGTTTATATGGAGCTGATCGCACATGTGCTCGCACAGGGAAAACAGGCGATCGTGCTGATACCGGAGATTGCGTTAACCTACCAGACGGTTAGACGTTTTTACAACCGTTTTGGGGCACAGGTATCGATCATAAATTCAAAACTGTCGGCGGGAGAGCGGTATGACCAGTTTGAACGTGCGAAAAACGGAGAAATTTCAGTGATGATCGGCCCGCGTTCAGCGTTATTTACACCGTTCCCCGATCTGGGGATCATTATCATAGATGAGGAGCATGAGGCTTCCTATAAGAGCGAGACAGTGCCAAGATATCATGCGAGGGAAACTGCGATACAGAGGGCAGAAATGACAGACGCGATCGTAGTGCTTGGTTCTGCTACACCATCTCTTGAGAGTTATTATAAGGCAGAAAAAAATGAATACTGTCTGTTAGAATTAAAACACAGAGTACAGAAACGACCGATGCCTTTGTGCGAGATCATCGACCTGCGGGAGGAGTTAAGAAGGGGCAACCGGTCAATCTTAAGTGACCGTCTGAGTGAGCTCATGGAGGACCGTCTGAAAAAGGGAGAACAGACGATGCTTTTTATCAACCGGCGTGGCATGGCAGGCTTTGTCTCTTGCAGAGCCTGCGGTCATGTGATAAAATGTCCGCATTGCGATGTTTCTCTGAGTCAGCATGGAAGCGGTGATAGGACACGTTTAGTCTGTCATTATTGTGGATATACGACGGCACAGCCGGATCTGTGTCCGGTCTGCGGCTCTAAGTATATCAGTGGCTTTAAGGCAGGAACACAGAAAATAGAACAGGTGGTAAAGGCGCGTTTCCCACAGGCACGTGTGCTTCGGATGGATATGGATACCACGAGGAGCAAAGAAGGGTATGAACAGATTTTGTCAGCGTTTGCAAATCACGAGGCTGATATACTGATCGGTACACAGATGATCGTAAAGGGACATGATTTTGCCGGGGTTACGTTAGTGGGTGTGCTTGCGGCAGACCTTTCGCTTCATATCAGTGATTACCGTGCGGCTGAACGGACTTTTCAGCTTCTGACGCAGGCGGCAGGACGTGCCGGCAGAGGTGATGTGCCGGGCAGTGTTATCATACAGACTTATGACCCGGAGCATTACAGTATTACGACAGCAAAAGAACAGAATTATGAGGCTTTTTACGGTCAGGAGATCGAATACCGCAAACTGATGCGATATCCACCCGTATGGAATATGCTTTATATTTTATGTGCGTCGAAAAATGAAATGGCAGCGGGGGAAGCAGCGATGGCGTTGATGGAAAGAATCGGTCAGGCGGCGAAAGAAAGCAGCGAGGGAATCTATCCGATCGGACCGTCAGATGCACCGGTTGCAAAAATATCCGATGTCTACCGGAAGGTGATCTATGTAAAAACAAAAGAGTACAGGACACTTGTTCTTTTAAAGGATAAACTGGAAGGTTTTATGAAGGATAACCGTCTGTATCAGAATGTGGCAGTAGGATTTGATTTTAACCCGGTCAACGGATTTTAAAATAGTATAATGGAGGATAAAAAAATGGCACTTAGAACAATCAGAATACAGGGAGATCCTGTACTTACAAAAAAATGCAGGGAAATTACAGAGATAACACCAAAGATCAAAGAACTGATCGACGATATGCTTGATACCATGTATGAGGCAAACGGAGTTGGTCTTGCAGGCCCACAGGTTGGTGTGTTAAAGAGAATCGTAGTCATTGATATCGGAGAAGGACCGGTCGTTATGATCAATCCGGTCATCCTTGAAAAATCCGGTGAGCAGACCGGGGATGAGGGATGCTTAAGTCTTCCGGGAAAAGCCGGTACTGTTACAAGACCAAATTATGTGAAGGCGCGTGCGTTTGATGAAAATATGGAGGAATACGAGATCGAGGGAACAGAGCTTATGGCACGGGCAATCTGCCATGAGTTAGATCATCTTGACGGACATATGTACACGGAACTCGTAGAAGGACCGTTACATGATGTAACTTATGATGATCCGGAGGAATAATATATGCGAGTTATTTTTATGGGAACACCGGATTTTTCGGTGGGGACATTAGAAGAGATCATAAAAGCCGGTCATGAGGTGGTACTGGTTGTCTCACAGCCGGATAAAGCGGTGGGAAGAAGCAAGGCATTAAAATATACACCGGTGAAAGAGTGTGCCCTGGCACATGGCATAGAGGTATATCAGCCGGAGCGCGTCAGGGACAGTGCATGTATCGAATATCTGAAATCTTTTCATGCAGATATCATGATTGTAGTGGCTTTTGGGCAGATTATACCAAAGGCAGTGTTAGACATGCCAAAATACGGCTGTGTAAATGTACATGCGTCATTGCTGCCGAAATACCGTGGTGCAGCACCAATCCAATGGGCAGTCATAAATGGCGATCCATATACCGGTGTGTCCACACAGCGTATGGATGAAGGCGTTGATACAGGAGATATCATTTTAGAAGAAAAAGTTGAGATACGGCCGGATGAGACAGGTGGAAGTTTATTTGACCGTCTTGCAGAAGTTGGAGCGAAACTCTGTGTAAAGACCATAGAAGCGATTGAAAACGGCACGGCTGTTTATACACCGCAGGATAACAGCAAAGCAACACATACGGCAAAGATCCACAAAGAATTAGGCAGTATTGAATGGAAAAAGAGTGCAAAAGAGATTGAATGTCTGATCCGTGGCTTAAATCCGTGGCCGAGTGCATATACAAGACTGGATGGAAAAACACTTAAGATATGGAGAGCGAATGTACTTCCGGATGAAGGCAAAGCTGCTCCGGGCTGCATTATAAAAGCGGAAAAGGGAAGTTTTCTGGTACAGACAGGAAATGGTGTCCTAGAGCTTCTTGAAGTACAGTTAGAAGGAAAGAAACGTATGACCACGGAAGCATTTTTAAATGGTTATACGGTGGAAGCAGGAACTTATTTTACACGTGGTTAAGTGAATGGAGGTAATGAGTATGCCTTATTACTATTATGGTTTTGATCCGACTTATGTTTTAGTTTTAATTGGTGCGGTAATCTGTCTGATCGCATCTGCAAGAGTAAAGAGTACTTTTAATAAATATTCACAGTACCGCAGCATGAGCGGTATGACAGGAGCACAGGCAGCGGAGCGTATCTTAAATTCTGCCGGAATTTATGACGTGACAGTCTGTCATATATCAGGAAGTCTGACAGATCATTATAATCCGTCGAAAAAGACACTGAATCTGTCTGATTCCGTGTACGGAAGTAATTCCGTTGCTGCGATCGGAGTTGCAGCGCATGAGTGTGGACATGCGATCCAGCATCAGAAAAATTATGTGCCATTGTCACTCCGTACAGCGATCGTTCCGGTTGCCAATATTGGTTCAACACTGGCATGGCCGCTGATTCTGATCGGGTTGTTTTTTAACCGGTCAACAGGTGCGATGCTTATCAATCTAGGAATCTTATGTTTTTCATTTGCAGTGTTATTCCAGCTTGTAACGCTTCCGGTTGAATTTAATGCTTCACACCGGGCACTTCGGATTTTAGGCGAGCAGGGAATTTTATCTGACAGTGAACTGCCTTATACCAGAAAAGTATTGAAGGCTGCGGCACTGACCTATGTTGCAAGTGCGGCTGCGGCAATTTTACAGCTGCTTCGACTGGTTCTTTTGTTTGGAGGACGTAATCGTGATGACTGATACCGTAAATACAAGAAGACTGGCATTAGATGTTCTCGTTGAAGTGACGGAGCATGGGGCATACAGCAATCAGGTGCTTCGTGCAGTACTTGAAAAATATCAGTATATGGAAAAATATGAGAGGGCCTTTTTGACCAGACTTGTTGAGGGAACGATCCAGCACATGATAGAGCTTGATTATGTGATCGACCAGTTTTCCAAAGTGAAAGTAAAAAAAATGAAACCCGTCATCCGCAATATTTTAAGACTTGGTGTGTATCAGATATGCTATATGGATTCTGTGCCGGATTCGGCAGCATGTAATGAGGCTGTAAAACTGGCAAGAAAAAGCGGATTTTCTACATTGAGCGGTTTTGTGAATGGTGTGCTCAGAAATATTGCAAGAAACCATGATTCCATCCAGTATCCGGATGAAGAAAAAGAGCCGGTTTGTGCTTTGAGTGTCCGTTATTCCATGCCGGAGTGGATCGTGGAAGAGTGGCTTAGCGCATATGGATCAGAGCAGACAAAGGCAATATTGGATGCATTTTCGAGAGAAGCACCGCTTACGATCCGCACAAATGTGACAAAGATCACACCGGAAGCGTTAAAAGAACAGTTAGAAGCGGAAGGTGTGACGGTCCAGACGTTAGAGGATCTTCAATATAAAGGACTGCCGCATGCAGATGGATCTGGTTATGCAAAGGCATATAATTATGCCTTTGCGATCTCCGGTTTTGATCATCTGATGGCACTTCCTTCATTTAGAGAGGGACTTTTTTATGTACAGGATATCAGTTCCATGATGGTGGCGGAGACTGCAGCACCGGGGGAAGGTGCACATGTGATCGATGTCTGTGCAGCTCCGGGAGGTAAGAGTATACATCTTGCAGAAATGTTAAACGGCACAGGAAGCGTGGAGGCGCGGGATCTGACGGAATACAAGACGGGACTGATCGAGGAAAATATCAGCCGTTATCAGGTGAAAAATATGACAACAAAGGTCTGGGATGCCACGGTGTCAGATGAGAGCGCAAGGGAAACAGCCGATGTACTGATTGCAGATCTTCCATGTTCCGGACTTGGTGTGCTGCGGAAAAAGACTGACATCCGTTATAAAATGAGCCGCAGGCAGCAGGAAGAGTTAGAAGAACTTCAGCGCCGGATTTTAGATACCGTCTGTTCCTATGTCAGAAAAGATGGGATCATGGTTTATTCTACATGCACGATCAATCCTGGAGAAAATCAGGAGAACGTTGCATGGTTTCTGGGAAAACATCCGGAATTTGAACTGCTTGATATGGAACAGATCTATCCGGGAGCGCAGGTGGGAGATGGATTTTTCTACGCGAAATTAAAACGTATCTCATAGTTATTGAAAAAGAGAATGGAAAGAGAAAGTTATGCAGCAGGAAAAAACAGATATCAAGTCTATGAATCTGGAAGAATTAAAATCATATATGGAATCCATCGGAGAGAAAGCATTCCGTGCAAAACAGCTGTATCAGTGGATGCATCAAAAGCAGGCATCATCCTTAGATGAAATGACAAATCTGTCAAAATCCCTTCAGGAAAAACTAAAAAATGAATGTCATTTTGTCAGTTTAAAGCAGGAGGCAGTACAAATTTCAAAATTAGACGGTACCAGGAAATATCTGTTCGCATTAGATGATGGAAATGTGATAGAGAGCGTCCTGATGCGTTATAAGCATGGCAATTCGGTCTGCATTTCCTCTCAGGTCGGCTGCCGGATGGGCTGCCGGTTCTGTGCATCGACGTTAGATGGTCTGGTGCGTGGACTGACACCGTCAGAAATGTTAGATCAGATCTACCGGATTACAAGAGATACCGGGGAGAGAGTTTCTAATGTTGTTGTGATGGGAACCGGAGAACCAATGGATAATTTTGACAACCTGCTCAGATTTATTGAACTTCTGACGGATGAAAACGGTCTGAATATCAGCCAGCGGAACGTGACAGTTTCGACATGCGGCATTGTTCCAAAGATGAGGGAACTGGCAGATAAAAAGCTGCAGATCACACTGGCACTTTCACTGCATGCATCTTCACAGGAGAAGAGGTTAGAACTGATGCCGGTTGCCAATAAATATGAGATTCATGAGGTGATCGAGGCGTGCCGGTATTATTTTGAACAGACCGGAAGGCGCGTTACATTTGAATATAGTCTGGTTGGCGGTGTCAATGATACCGAGGAGGACGTAAGAAGGCTTGTGGAGCTGATCCACGGTATGAATTGTCATGTAAACCTGATTCCGGTCAATCCGATCAAAGAGCGTTCTTATGTGCAGCCGGATCATGAAGCAATTCTTAAATTTAAAAATAGGCTTGAAAAAAATGCAATTCAAGTTACAATTAGAAGGGAAATGGGCAGGGATATAGACGGTGCATGCGGACAATTGCGCAAACGTTATATCAGTCATGCAGAAAGGTAGGAAGTAGAGAAGATGAAGACGTTTTCCATGACGCACATCGGGCAGCGACGGGAAATGAATCAGGATTATATGTTTACATCAGAGACCGCTGTGGGAAATCTGCCGAATCTTTTTTTAGTAGCGGATGGAATGGGTGGTCACGCTGCAGGTGATTATGCTTCCAGATTTACAGTAGAAAAACTGGTTGAATTGATTGGTAAATCAGTAGAGAACGAGCCGGTGGCAATTATGAAGAGTGCTGTTTCAATGGCAAACAGTCTGCTTTTGACAGAGGCACAGGCAGATCCGGCAAAAAATGGAATGGGAACAACGATTGTCGCAGCAACGGTGATAGGGAATACACTTTATGCCGCAAATGTTGGAGACAGCAGACTGTATGTGATCAATCAGGAAGATATTACACAGATTACAAGGGATCATTCCCTGGTTGAGGAAATGGTCCGCTTAGGTGAAGTGAGAAAAGAAGATGCAAAAGATCATCCGGATAAAAATATCATTACACGGGCAGTTGGTGTATTGCCGGAGGTAACAGCTGATTTCTTTGAGATCAGCCTGAAACCGGGAGATGAGATTTTGATGTGTTCCGATGGACTGACAAATATGATTGAAGATGATGAGATCAGACAGATTGTGCTGGGACAGAGGGATATTGTTGAGAAAGCAGAAAAGCTAGTTGAGACTGCCAATCGAAATGGTGGCAAGGATAATATTACGGTTGTATTGATAGAACCATTTTCTGATGAGGTGAAAGAATGTTGACAGAGGGTATGTACATAGCAGACCGCTATGAGATTTTAGGTAAAGTTGGCGCTGGCGGAATGTCAGATGTATATAAAGCAAAAGATCTTACACTGGGAAGATTTGTAGCGATTAAAGTATTAAAGGCAGAGTTTTCCGAGGATATTAATTTTGTAACGAAATTCCGTTCCGAGGCACAGGCAGCTGCAGGGTTAGAACACCCGAATATTGTAAATATTTACGATGTCGGCAGTGAGAATGGTCTGCATTATATCGTGATGGAATATGTGGAAGGAATTACATTAAAGACATACATTGAGAAAAAGGGACAGCTTTCTTTTAAGGAGGCGGTCAGTATTGCGATCCAGGTGGGCAGAGGTATAGAAGCTGCACACAATAAAAACATCGTTCATCGTGACATCAAACCGCAGAATATCATGATCTCTACAGAGGGAAAGGTAAAAGTAACGGATTTTGGTATTGCGAGGGCAGCGACATCAAATACGATTAGTTCAGATGTGATGGGATCTGTGCATTATTCTTCTCCGGAACAGGCGAGAAATGGATTTGTGGATGGCAAGAGTGATATCTATTCACTGGGTATCGTGATGTATGAGATGGTGACAGGACGGGTTCCGTTTGATGGTGATACGACGGTTGCAGTTGCGATCCAGCATCTTCAGGAAGAAATGGTGCCGCCAAGTGTCTATGCGCCGAATCTTCCGATCAGCATGGAAAAGATCATCTTAAAATGTACACAGAAGAATCCTGACAGAAGATATTCTTCCATGACAGCTCTTTTGGCAGATCTGCGAAAAGCGCTGATCAGCCCGAATGAAGATTTTGTTGTAATGGTTCCACTTGCAAATCAGGATAAAACCAGAGTGATCGGAGCAGATGATTTAAACCAGATCAAAAAGCAGACTGCAAATGTTTATGTGGATCCTGCGTCTATCAAGATTCAGGAACCGGTTATTGATGATGACGACGATGACGATGATGATATTGATGATGAGGATGGCGATATCAATCCGAAGATGGAAAAGGCGATCACGATCATGGGAATCGCAGCAGGTGTGGTGATCATTATCATTATTATTTATCTGTGTATTACGTTAGCAGGCGGTATGAAATCCGGTAAGAATACTTCTTCGAATACAGAGACCACAAAGACGGAGACACAGACAGGGGACAGCCAGAGTACCCAGATCAAGGATGGCGTGGTAGTACCATCCCTGACCGGAAAGACTATGGATCAGGCAAAGCAGGAGTTGAACGGAACAGGACTCGGTATCAGACAGGCAGGAACTGCATCGTCAGATACGGTAGAAAAAGGACAGATCATCAGCCAGGATCCGGCAGATGGAAAGACTGTGGAAAAGAATACAACGATCGAGGTTATCATAAGCAGCGGAGCTGCTGACGGCAGCAGTAAAAATACGGTCGATATACCAAATGTTGTCGGACAGAGTGAAACAGATGCAAGTGCGGCATTAACGGCAAAGGGATTTAATGTTACAAAGACAACGTCCTATAGTTCTTCTGTTGCGGAAGGATATGTGATTTCCCAGACACCAAATGGAGACACACAGGGAAAAGAAGGCGATACGATCACACTTGAGATCAGTCTTGGATCTGAGAAGATTACAGTGCCGGATGTATCGACAAGCTATAAGTCTGAAGAACAGGCGCGGGAAATGTTATCACAGTTTAATGTTTCAACAACGACAAAATACAGTGACACGGATGCCGGAATCGTAATCGGACAGTCTCTTGCAGCAGAAACACAGGCTGATCCGGGTGCGTCCATCACGATCACCGTCAGTCTTGGACCGGAGCCGGCACAGCAGATTACAACAAAGACCTATAAATTGAATGTCAGTCTGCAGCTACCGTCGGATACATCTAATATTTCCGGGGCAGACATTGTTTTATATGATGATCAGGGCAATGTTTTACAGACCTGGTATGGAAAGACACTTGCAGATTTTGGTACCGGAGGATTGCTTTTATCAAAGACAGGTATCCTTTCGGACAGCGGTAAGATTGTAGTTACCTGGCTGGATCTAAACGGTAATGATTTAAAAGATCAGACCATTGATGTACAGTTTCAGGAAGAGTAAAAGTATTTATGCGGGGAAAGATTATCAAAGGAATTTCCGGATTCTACTACATTCATGTAGCAGAATCCGGAATTTATGAGTGTAAGGCAAAAGGCATATTCCGAAATCAGAATATCAAGCCTCTGGTTGGGGATAATGTTGAGATTGCCGTGTTGGATGAGGAGAACAAAAAAGGAAATATTGAAAAGATCCTGACACGGGAAAATGAACTGGTACGTCCGGCTGTTGCAAATATTGATCTTGCACTGATCATTTTTGCTGCTGCAAAACCGCAGCCTAATTTTAATCTGTTAGACCGTTTCCTTGTTATGATGGAATATCAGAAGGTACCAGTTGCGATCTGCTTTAACAAAACAGATCTGGTTACAGAAGAGGAACTCCATGCGTTTGCAGATATCTATACAGCATGCGGTTATCATACTCTTTTTGTGAGTGCAAAAGAGGAACAGGGTGTGAATGGACTGTTAGAACTTCTGAAAGGGAAAACAGCAGCGGTGGCAGGCCCATCCGGGGTTGGTAAGTCTTCACTTGTGAACCGTCTGCAGCCAAATATCACGATGCAGACAGGGGAAGTCAGCCGTAAGATTGAGCGCGGAAGGCATACAACACGGCATTCTGAAATCATACCGATCGGTGGGGATACTTATATTATGGATACTCCCGGTTTTTCCACACTCTATATTCCGGGTATGGAAAAGGAAGATTTAAAAGAATTTTATCCGGAGTTTGGCAGATGGGAGCCATACTGCAGATTTAAGGGATGTAATCATATCAGTGAGCCGGACTGTGGCGTCAAGCAGGGATTAGAAGAAGGAAGCATCAGCCTGCTGCGGTATGAAAATTATAAATTGCTGTATGAGGAATTAAAGTCAGTCCGGAAATATTAAATAAACAACAAAATTACGGAGGAAGAAATGAATTGTTTATCACCATCTATATTATCTGCTGATTTCAGCCGGCTTGGAGAACAGATACGAGAACTTGATGAGGCGGGAGCACAGTATGTGCATATTGATGTTATGGACGGAATGTTTGTTCCGAGCATTTCATTTGGAATGCCGGTTATCCGTTCTATCAGAGGATGTACAGACCGTATTTTTGATGTCCATCTGATGATCGAAGAACCGGGACGTTATATTGATGAGTTCGCTGAGGCGGGGGCAGATCTGATCACTGTCCATGCAGAGAGCTGCAGACACCTTGACCGCACGATAGAAAAAATCAAAGAAAAGGGACTTTTGGCGGGAGTTGCGTTAAATCCTGCAACACCTGTGTCAGCAATATCCTGTGTACTTGAAAAAGTGGATATGGTTCTTATTATGACGGTAAATCCGGGATTCGGAGGACAGAAGCTGATTCCTTATACAGTGGAGAAAGTCCGTGAATTAAGAAAAATCGTAGATGAGCAGGGATTAAAGACAGATATCGAAGTAGATGGAGGCGTTAATCTTTCAAACGTTGGGGAATTGATGGATGCAGGAGCAAACATCATTGTTGCCGGCAGTGCCGTTTTCTCCGGAGATGTGACTGAGAACACGATCCGCTTCTTAAATATTATAAATGCATGATGGGAGCAGAATGTATGAAACGTTTTTTTATCATATCGGGTGGAAAAATTGAGGATGCATTTGCGAAAGCAGTTTTAAATGGCGTTGCTGAAAAAACGGTGATTGCAGCGGATTCAGGAATGGAATTTCTGCGGAGAAACGAGATCATTCCCCAGATTATTATCGGTGACTTTGATTCAGTGAGCAGCGGGACTTTGGAGTGGTTTCAGAAGAAAGATGATATTATCTGGCATAAATTAAATCCGGTAAAAGATGATACCGATACGGAGTCTGCAATTCACCTTGCGATTTCAATGGGGGCAGAGCTCATTACAGTACTAGGTGGAACCGGTTCGAGATTAGACCATGTGCTTGGAAATATTGAGCTTTTGGGCATAGGTCTGGAAGCGGGCGTTAAAATTGAGCTGCTGGATGCAAATAACCGTATCCGCATGACAGACTGTGGCATGATTTTAAAGAAAGAGGAGCAGTTTGGAAAATATGTTTCACTGATCCCGTATACTGCGAAGGTGGAACATCTTTGTCTGACAGGATTTAAATATCCGCTGGATGATTATTGCTTAAAGGGTTTCTGTTCGCTTGGAGTAAGCAATGAGATTATAGAAAAGCAGGCAGAAATTACATTTGAAAAAGGGATATTGATCGTCATTGAGTCGAGGGATGATGCGGCAATGACATATGAAATATAAAAAAAGACGGAATCTGTAAATTTTACGACAGATTCCGTCTTTTTGGTAAAAAAGTACTAAAAAAATGGTAGACATTTACTGTAAAAATACTTAAGATAAATATAATAGGTAAAAGGTACTTTGAGAAGAGGATGGACATGACAATTAAAGAATGTTATGAACAGTTAGGACAGAACTATGAGGAAGTGCTTGACAGACTGGGAAGTGAAGTAATTTTAAAAAAATTTGTGATTAAATTTTTAGATGACCCGAGTTTTCAGATGCTGGAGGATGGTTTAAAAGAAAAAAATGCAGACCAGGCATTTCGGGCGGCACATACCATAAAAGGAATTTGCCTGAATCTTGGATTTGACAAACTGTATCAGGCAAGTTCAGATCTGACTGAACAGCTGCGGGGAAAAGATACAGTAGAGGAAACAGATGACCTGTTTTTGAAAGTGAAAGAGCAGTACACCAAACTTGTAGAAGTCGTTCGTAAGATGGCAATGGAGGGGTAAATTACTGAATATAGAAGAACTTACTTTTACGCAGGATCAGAAACATGAGATTGAACTGGGGCACCGTCTTGGAATCGAGATGAGTCTTCCGGTGGAACAGTATTCAAGTCTGATGTATACTGCGAGATGGAAGCATATATACTGTTAACCGATGAGAACGCAGTATTTACAAGAAAACAGATACTTTCAGCGTTAAAAGAAAAAGGTGTCATCTCAGGAATCAATGAGGAGGCAATTAAGGAACTCGGAAATGGAAAGGTTGAAGTGACCAATATCATTCTGCGAAAAGGAAACAATTCGCGAAACAGAGGACATATCAGTGCCGGAAAAATGGGAAAGATCGTCGGAGGCATTACACAGGCGGGGCAGAAATTAGAGGTGTATGATCTTGGTAATAAAGCAAGGTTACGTACCGAGGTTTATGTCGGCAGGGAAGATAAATATATCAATGATAAAAATCAGCTTGTATTGCAGATGAAATCAGTAGGAAAAGAATTATCGCTGCTAAGAAGTGCTTATCAGAATTTTCAGAAAAGATATATGCCGGAGGAGCGGAATGTAAATCCGATGTATCTGAAGGTTGAAGATACGATTTACACAAAGGAACTTGAAATGAAAGAGATACAGAAAAAAGATGTGTATCTGGATGAAGAGATTGAAAAGAGCAAACATGCGAAGCTGATCGTAAAAGGAACCATATATCAGGGTGTAAAGATAGATGTAAATGGTGCAAGATGGTTTTCTGATGAAGTTACAAATGTTACGGTCCGAAAAATAGATGAACGTGTAGCTTTATATACGAGGAGGAGCAGATATGAGATATAAAATTCTCATTGTAGATGATGCATATATAAACAGGGAACTTCTGAAAGAAATATTAAGAGATGATTATGATGTTTTAGAAGCCGAGAACGGCAAAGAAGCATTAGAGGTCATTGAGAAAGAAAAAGGAAATATCAATGCAGTGCTTCTTGACCTTATTATGCCGGTCATGGATGGATTTGAAGTATTAGAGCATATGCAGAGTAAAAAAATCTTAGATAAAATACCGGTTATCGTAATCAGCGGTGAGACGAGCATGCAGATCGAGAAAAAATGCTTTGATTACGGTGTTTCTGATTTTATCGGCAGACCATATAAAACAGCACTGGTACAGAAACGTGTACAGAATATGGTAAATCAGTATGTATACAAAAACCAGCTTGAAGAGAAAGTGGCAGATCAGACAGCCGTATTGCGCAAGGCATATGATAAACTGCAGCAGCAGACGAAGATGCTTGAAAAGCGCAACCAGGATATCATCGATATGCTTGGTACGATCGTTGAGTACCGTAATTTAGAGAGCGGGGAACATATCCAGCGGGTAAAAGGTTATACGAGGATACTTGCAGAGGATTTTGCAAAAAATTATCCGGAGTATGAACTGACACCGGATATGATCAATACGATCGTGTCAGCGAGTGCATTGCATGACCTTGGAAAAATCGCGATTCCGGACAGCATTTTATTAAAACCGGGAAAACTGACCAAAGATGAATTTGAGTATATGAAATCTCATACATTGCGTGGATGTGAGATCTTAGATTCCATGAAAGATGACTGGGATCCGGTCACACAGAGGGTAACTTATGAGATCGCAAGATCCCACCATGAACGTTATGACGGAAAAGGATATCCGGATGGATTAAAAGGAGAAGAGATACCGGTATCTGCACAGTTGGTATCAGTAGCAGATGTATATGATGCACTGATCAATGAGCGTTGTTATAAAGATGCCTTTTCAAAGGAAGATGCATTCCATATGATCGTAAATGGAGAATGTGGGGTGTTTTCACCGAAACTGATGCAGACATTCCGCACTGTAAGAACAAAATTTGAACAATTTGCAGACGGACTGGAATAATTAAGAAACAATAGTACACGTTTCCCAGACTGATCTGTTGAGAGAACCTAAGAGGTGCAAACGTGATTACAAGTAGCAATATAGCCGATTTTTTTGAAAAGTATACGAAAAACCTGGAGCGGGAAGCATATTTAAATGAGACGGCACTCAAGGCCTTTTATCGAACATGAAGACAGATTAAATGATGAACTTGCGGATGAGTTTTATAAGCAGCTGGACAGAATGAATGCGTCAGGGTATTGTGACAGGCTGATATGTATTGGTATGGCGCAGGTTGTTCAGAAATATTATCAGAAAACAGGAGTCTGGGAAAAGTATCTTCTGACCACACATATACTTGGTGGTTTTTACAGCCGTTACAGTGAAGTAGAAGATGCAAAGAAAAGTATTGCATGCTTTGAGATTGAACGGGAGGCGTTTGACCGGTATTTTGAAATAGAAGACTGGGAAATCCGAAAAAAGATACTGTTTGCCTATTATAATTATGTTGTGGTTCAGGTAAACATGCGTGCTGGTTTTGGACACGGTGAAAAAAACGAGAGTGTAGAATTTCAGAAACGTCTGATCAAACAGACAGACCGTGCAATCGCTGTTTATGATGATCCAAAAGTACGGGCATTAGATGGGGATAAATATGACCTTGACGGTTTAAAGGAAGAACTGGAATATGATGTTTACGGCAACTGGATCTGCGGTACGGATGAGAGGGAAGATTTAAGCGAGGATATGTTCTGCCGGTCACAGGATGTGATCGAAAAGCTTTATAATAACGTATTAAAGGAAAACGAAAATCCGCTGGATATGGAGGACGAGATCTACTGTAATTACTGGCGGGGCATGTATTTTGCAGGAAAAGTGGAGCTTAGGGAATATGTAGAAAAAATGATAGAGTATTTTGACTACGTATTAGAGCACTCGGATTTAGATGACGCTGAACAATATGTAGATGGAAAACTTTACCAGATACATATGTTTCAGATGCCGACGCTGGCAAGTGTGAAAGAATTAAACGAGGCACCGGAGTTAAAAAAGAGATATATCTTTCTGAAGGTGCTTAATTTGTTACTATTTTTCACTATTAATATGTTGGGAAAAAACCAAAGTGAAATTTTGTGGTTACAAAATTGCAAGACTTATGATATAATATTAGACTGTATCAAACTCTTTATGCTTACACAGCAGAAAGGAGTTGATTTTACGGGCAAAGATTTAAAAGGAAGAGAGCTTGGCGTAGGAATATGCCAAAGAAAAGACGGATTGTATACAGCGGGATTTGTCAGCATGCGTACAGGAAAGTCCGTTCAAAGATATTTTCCGAAACTTCAAGAATGCCGTAATTGGTACGCAGACGCTAGGTTCGAGGATGAACATGGTGGAATCAATGCTTGTGGTGATATGACAGTCAAAGCATGGTTTGAGTATTGGATTGAAAATATAAAGGGGGATAGTATTAGACCTAACACAATAACAAATTACAGAGAAAGCCTTAAAAATTGTGTAGTAATTTGTGTAGTAAAAAACAATAGAAAGGCGAAAATCCCTACAAATCAAGGATTTTCGGACAGGTATAAGATAAAATGAAACTAGGAATCGTCGGACTTCCGAACGTCGGAAAGTCTACATTGTTTAATTCACTCACAAAGGCGGGAGCACTCTCCGCAAACTATCCATTTGCAACGATTGATCCAAATATCGGAATCGTATCCGTTCCGGATGAGAGAATCGTAAAGCTTGGTGAACTCTATCACACAAAGAAAGTTACACCTGCTACGATCGAGTTTGTAGATATTGCGGGTCTTGTAAAGGGCGCAAGCAAAGGAGAGGGACTTGGAAACCAGTTTCTTGCCAATATCCGTGAAGTAGATGCGATCGTACATGTAGTACGTTGCTTTGAAGACACGAATATCATTCATGTTGATGGATCGGTTGATCCGGCAAGGGATATTGAGACGATCAATCTGGAACTTATTTTCTCAGATGTAGAGATTCTCGACAGAAGAATTGCGAAAATTGCAAAACAGGCGAGAATGGATAAAACTCTTGCAAAAGAACTTGAACTTGTAGAGGCAGTAAAGGCACATCTTGAAGAAGGTAAAATGGCAAGAACATTTGAAGTGCCTGATGATGAGGATGCACAGATCTGGTTTAAGGGCTATAATCTTCTTACTGCAAAACCTACGATTTATGCTGCAAATGTATCTGAAGATGATCTTGCAGATGACGGAGCTTCAAATCCACATGTTGCCAAAGTAAGAGAAATGGCAAAAGAAGAAGGGGCAGAAGTATTTGTTATCTGTGCACAGATAGAGCAGGAACTGGCAGAACTCGACGAGGATGAAAAGAAAGAATATCTTGAGGATCTTGGTGTAGAGTCAAGTGGTCTCGATAAGCTTGTGGCAGCAAGCTACAGCCTGCTTGGATTAATCAGTTTCCTTACTGCAGGGGAGGATGAGTGTCGTGCATGGACGATCAAAAAAGGCACAAAAGCTCCGCAGGCGGCAGGAAAGATTCACACCGATTTTGAACGTGGATTTATCAAGGCAGAAGTAGTAAACTATCAGGATCTTTTAGATAATGGAAGCCTTTCCGCAGCACGTGAAAAAGGAATCGTGGGCATGGAAGGAAAAGATTATGTCGTCAAAGATGGGGATGTGATCTTATTCCGCTTTAATGTATAAAATATAGTCTAAAAATATGCAAAGACGCATATGGTTTTCTAAACGAACTGGTTTGGAAGACTGTATGCGTTTTTGTGAATTTCAGAAAAAAGAAGTGATCAATGTCTGTGACTGCAAGTGCCTTGGAAATGTATGTGATCTGGAGTTTGATGAACATGACGGATGTATCCGGACGATCATCATTCCGGGGCCGGCTAAATTTTTTGGATGTGTGGGACGAGAATTTGAACTGCACATTCCGTGGTGTAAGATCGTAAAGATCGGGCCGGATATCATACTGGTTGAGGTAGAAGAAAAGGAAGTCCGTAAGAAAATACAACAATAGAATATAGGACATATAGGACATATAGGAATTTTATTGTCAAAATAAAACGAAAACGTTTCGAAAAATTTCGTTGAAATGACCAAAAACAGGCGTATCTGACAGGGAAAATTATGTTGACAATTACAAAAACAATGGATATACTTTTAATAAATGGGGATCTGTGCATAGGAGGTAGCTTATGAAGTGTCCGTTTTGCAGCAGTGAAAATACAAGAGTTATTGATTCGAGACCGGCAGACGATAATAATTCGATTCGCCGCAGACGGTTATGCGATGAATGTGGGAAGCGTTTCACGACTTATGAGAAAGTAGAGACCATACCACTTATCGTTATTAAAAAGGACAATAACAGGGAACAGTATGACCGTTCTAAGATCGAGGCAGGTGTATTGCGTGCATGTCATAAGAGACCGATTTCCGTAAATCAGATCAATCAGTTAGTTGATGAGGTTGAGACGGAGATATTTAACCGTGAAGAGAAGGAAATACCAAGCAGCCTGATCGGAGAGCTTGTGATGGATAAGCTAAAGGATCTTGAGGCAGTTGCTTATGTGAGATTTGCTTCGGTATATCGGGAGTTCAAAGACGTGAATACATTTATGAGTGAATTGAAAAAGATGTTAGACAAGTAACAGAACATTAAAATTGTGCTAAAGTATTTACAAAGGCAGACCGATATATTTTTTATCAAGTAGAAGATGCAGATAGATGGGGTAGTGGTATGAATATTTCAGGTATCCGCATACAGGCGGGATTTTATGATTACAATACCATAAAGAATACTCAGATTCAGGAGGAGACGGTACCGAATACCATAGATGAGGTGGTAAAAGACACCCGAGTGGCGGAGGTTACGGAAAGAGAGAGAGATAACAAACCGGATCATGGTGCCACGGAGTATGCGAAACAGTATCAGCCGGATGCCGAATATGAGTTGAAAGGAATGGCGAGTGATATTGCAAGTCTCGATGTTGAGAAGGCTGTTTCTGAAATGAAGAAAGATCAGGTATTGCAGCAGTATCAGTTCTTTGTTGGAGAGCGCATGAGCCAGACCGGATTATTATATATCCGTCCGAATGAGAATTTTTCATTATAATTATAGAATATAAATGATGATAAAAAGAGGATTGCAGGTGAGCGATTCTCTTTTTTACTGGATATTTTTTTCAAAGTATAGTACACTGTATCTCGTATAAAAAATATCAATGAGCATGTATGCAGTATCATGCGGCAGATATGAACTTAACTGAAAATGAAAAAGAGGAAAAATATGATGGAAAAGTTCTATCCGGATGAATATCTGGATTCAACCTATGAGATAGATTTTGATCAATTGTATGCGAAAGGGTACCGGGGGGTGATATTTGACATTGACAATACACTGGTACGGCATGGAGCACCGGCAGATGAGCGTGCATGTGCCCTGTTTGCACATTTAAAGGAACTGGGATTTTCGTGTATGCTTTTATCGAATAATAAAGAGCCACGTGTGAAAATGTTTAACGATGCAGTGAACGTTTCATATATTTACAAGGCAGGCAAACCGAATCCGGCAAATTATAAAAAAGCAATGGAAGAGTTAGGTACAGATACCGGCAATACCATTTTTGTCGGGGATCAGATCTTTACAGACGTATACGGTGCAAAGCGTGCCGGTATCCGTTCCATTCTGGTAAAACCGATTCATCCGAAAGAAGAGATACAGATCGTGTTAAAACGCTATCTGGAAAAAATCGTGCTGTTTTTTTACAGAAGGGATCTGGCAAAGAAAAACAAAGCAAAACAATAGATTGCATGTTTTTGGGCAAATTTATTGTTTGGAATAAAATGTTTCTATAAGAGCAAATAAATAAAAGGAAATGAGGAGAACAATGAAAATCGCTATTGGAAATGATCATGCAGCAACTGAGTTAAAATTTGTTATTATGGACTATCTGAAAGAATTAGGACATGAGGTTATTAATTTTGGAACAGATACGTCAGATAGCTGCAACTATCCGGAGTATGGAGAAAAAGTCGGACGCGCTGTTGTGGCAGGCGAGGCAGACTGTGGAGTGCTGATCTGTGGAACAGGTGTCGGTATTTCAATCGCAGCAAATAAAGTAAAAGGCGTGCGTGCAGCTGTATGCTCGGATTGTGCAACGGCAAGACTTGTAAAAGAGCATAATAATGCGAATATTATTGCATTCGGTGCAAGAATCGTTGGAACAGAGCTGGCAAAAGATATTGTAAAAGCGTATTTAGATGCTGAATTTTTAGGTGGAAGACATCAGACCAGAATTGATATGATCCATGAGATTGAGGAACGAAATTCATAAATATAAGTCTTTTTTGTCAATTTGATGGAGCAAAACGAAAAAAAACTTGAAATGTACAGGCATTTATTATAAAATAGAAAAATCAGAGAGTCCAAAACTCGGGCGTATGTTTAAGGAGGAAGTTACATGATTTCAGCAGGAGATTTCAGAAATGGTATTACCATCGAGTTAGAGGGGAACATTTACCAGATTATTGAATTCCAGCACGTTAAACCAGGTAAAGGTGCAGCGTTTGTTAGAACTAAGTTAAAAAATATTAAGAGTGGCGGTGTTGTTGAGAAAACATTCCGTCCTACAGAGAAATGCCCACAGGCACGTATTGACAGAAAAGATTATCAGTATCTGTATGCAGATGGTGATTTATTCTACTTCATGGATGTTGAGACATATGACCAGATCGCTTTATCCAAAGACGATATCGGTGATGCCTTAAAATTCGTAAAAGAGAACGAAATGGTAAAAATGTGCTCTCACAACGGAAGCGTATTCGCAGTAGAGCCGCCTCTGTTCGTAGAGTTAAGAATTACTGACACAGAGCCAGGTTTCAAAGGTGATACGGCAACAGGTGCTACAAAACCGGCAGTTGTTGAGACTGGTGCAACTGTATCTGTTCCATTATTCGTTGAGCAGGATGATGTGATCAAGATTGATACAAGAACAGGTGAGTACTTATCCAGAGTTTAATGGGTGCGAGTGCTGATTTGGCATAAAAGGCCCCGGAAGCATTTTGTTTCCGGGGTTTTTCGTCTAATATAGTGCTTTTAGGATTAAGATGGACAGGAGAGAAGCATGAAGAAAATTGCGCTGATCATGGATGGCTGGAAAAGGTGGTTTACTTTTGCATGGCCGGCAGGTATTCTTCAGAGAATCAGGCAGACTGGCGAAGAAGTGAGTCTGTATATCTTTAACAGTTCCGGTGGATGGAGCTGCGATAATGAATACAATATCGGGGAATATAATATTTACCGGCTTCCGGAATTGTGCGAATTTGACGGTGTTATTCTTGATCTGAATAATATTGCTTATCCGAAGGTACGGGAAGAAGTGATACAGCGGGCAAAAGAGTCCGGTGTACCGGTTATTTCCATTGCAAATGAGATCGAAGATTTTTATTATGTCGGGATCAATAATGAAAAAGCAATGCGGATGATGATCGAACATCTCCATGAGAAACACGGATGTAAAAAATACTGGTTTGTCATGGGACCGGAAGATAATTATGAGAATGTAAAAAGAATATCTGCCTTAAAGACATATATGGATGAAAAACAGCTTGTATATTCGGAATCTGATTTTTATTGCGAGAGTTTTGAATATCAGTGTGGGGTAAATGGCTTTGAGAGGTTGCTTGAAACGCATGATGCACTGCCAGAGGCGATCATCTGTGGAAATGACAATATCGCCGTCGGTGTATGTGAGGCGGCAGCGGCACATGGATATCAGGTTCCAGAGGATTTCTGTGTGACAGGTTTTGATAATTTTGACAAGGCAGCATATTATGAGCCGAGGATTTCAACGATCGGTCATATCCGGGAAAATGTTGGAATTGCATGTGCAGATTTATTCTTACGCATCTGGAAAGGGGAAGATTCAGAAAGGTTTTATTATACGGATACAGAAGGCATTTTCTGGGACAGTTGCGGCTGTAAGGCGGCGAAAGTGCCGGATCAGGCAAATTATCTCAAAGGGCAGATCATGTACGGAATTGAAACTGCCCGGTTTGAGGATGAGGTATTTTCACTGGAATACGAACTGCTCAAATGTAATACGGTCCGTGAGATGATGTATTGTATCCCACAGTGTATTCCTTCCCTGAAATGTGACGCAATGTATCTGATCCTTGATTCACACATGGATGCGTATAAGGAGCAGGTAAAAGCACACCGGAGTCTTCGTTTTTTTGATGAAGAAGATTTTCATGTAGAAGGCTATCCGAAATGTATGCAGGTGAAATTTGCATATAAAAATGGCAGGATGATTGATACAGACCAGATGGAGATTGAAGGTATTTTTCCATTTTTTGAACCACAGGCGGGTGGCACGGATTTCTTATTCCTTCCGATGCATTTCAGAAATCGTACAGTCGGTTATCTGGTCATTGAAAATGCTGTTTATCTGATGGAAAAACAGTATCTGTTCCAGGTGGTAAAAACGCTGACGAATGCGATGGAGAACCTGCATAAAAAAGAAAAATTAGAATACATGAACCAGATTTTATCGGGTCTGTATATCAAAGATTCCATGACAGGGCTTTATAACCGTATGGGATATCAGAAGCTGTCGGAGAGCTACTTCTCTATTATGAGAGAGAAGAAGATACCAGTGTTAGTCATGTTTGTTGACCTGGATCGTTTGAAATATATTAACGATACCTTTGGACATGAATATGGTGACTTTGCGATTGTTTCTATTGCAAAGGCTATGCAAAAACACTGCGATGCAGATGCGATCACAGCGCGGACGGGCGGCGATGAATTTATTGTGCTGGAAAGTGCAAAAGATGAGGAAGCCGGCATGCTGTTAGCAGATAAGATCAGGGCAGAACTGAGTGCGCTGCGGGAAAAAATGCAGCTACCGTTTGACTTAAGTGCAAGTATTGGTGTTGTTGTTGCACAACCTGGCGGGGAAAATGCGCTGGAAAGCTATGTCAAACGGGCTGAGATGCTGATGTATGAAGAGAAAACGGAGAAAAAAGTAAGCAGGGACAGTTGACAGATGAAAAAAAATTTGTGCGGCAGACTGCTCGAATATGGCAGAGCGTGCCGGTGTGAATTGAAAGATACCGGATGGGGAATGAAATTAGTGGTGCTGGTGATCACTGGCTTTTTCTGTGGTGCACTGGCAACCGAGTATTTTGGCAACAGGATATATTTTTTTTCCGGTGGCGTGATATTAAGTGACATGCTGCTTGTGGGCATAGTATGTCTGCTTTCACGTATCGGTGACCGCATCTGGCATAGGAATATTGGAAATATTCTGTATGGGATTGCAGGAGCTTTGATATTCGTCTGTAGCTGTGTATATGGAAGTGTTGGCAATGAACATATGGTCAGCACTTTTTTTGCTGCATTGATTTATATTTTACTGCTCTTATCGGGACGCTTCATCTGGGCGTGGCTGGTAAAACGCCATCATACGCTGTTTTGCGGAATCCACTTTGCGGCAGGATGTGTTATCTGGTGTGTATTTCTGGTATTTCTGTTCGGGCAGGGATTTGTGGATGATTATATTTCGAAGTATCGGAATCATAACACTTATGTGACGCAGGCAGGCGAGGTGGATGGGTTTGTGGATTACATTGCACAGGGAGAATATACACCGGTCTGTGTGACTTATGGTCCGGATGGTGAAACAGATATGGCAACCGGCACTGTGGATTTAAGTCCATATGTGGCAAAAGAGAAGAAGTGGCACAGAATCTACCGGAATTTTTTTACGAAACATACCAGAAAAGATGCGCCGGTTGCGGGAAAGATCTGGTATCCTGCGGAGGCAGAAAACTGTCCTGTTGTGTTTATGGCGCATGGCAACCACAGCATTACAGCAGAATCTTATCTGGGATACGATTATCTCGGTGAATACTTAGCATCGCACGGCTATGTATTTGTGTCAGTGGATGAAAATATCTTAAACGAGAGAAGCGGGGAAAATGATGCGCGTGCCGTCCTGCTGCTGGAAAATATCGGGGAAATCTTAAAGAAAAATAAAGATGAGTCACTGCCGGTATACGGTAAGATCGATGAAAATCATATTGCACTGATGGGACACTCAAGGGGCGGAGAAATGATCGCAGATGCTTACCTGTTCAATGAGTATGATGCATATCCGGGCAATGGGATGTTTACATTTGATTATCATTATTCGATCCAGGCACTTATTGCAGTGGCACCGTCGGTCAACCAGTATCTGCCTGCAGGACATGAGACGGAACTCTCAGATGTTGATTATCTGGTTTTACAGGGAGCAAATGATCAGGATATCAGTGTTTTCCTTGGAAATGAGCAGTATGAAAATGTTTCCTTTTCAAAAGACGGGGCTTACATTGCATCTTCACTCTATATTGCCGGGGCAAATCATGGACAGTTTAATACGGAATGGGGCGGGTATGATATCGGAAGACCGTTTTCGCTGTGGCTGAATGTAAAAAATTTCATTACAGCGGAAGATCAGCAGGAAATCTTAAAGATCGCATCGCTTGTTTTTTTAGATAAGAGTTTAAAAGAAAATAATACTTATGCGGATTTTCTGACTGATTATGCAAAGTATGCGGCATATCTGCCCAAAACGCTTTATGTGCAGCAATATGAGACTTCAGATGCTTCGTTTATTACCGACTACGAGGAGGATTCTGATTTAGAGACAGCGCCGGGGGGAAGCATATCTGCAGAACATTTTACGATGTGGACGGAGGAAGAATTGGCGGATTCTGAATCGGCGATGGGAAAGAGGGAGAACCATGCAGTGCGGCTGAAATGGAAAGATACGAATGATGCATATTATGAGATCATGTCAGATGGACAGATGGCGATGGAAGATGGAGGAATCTGTTTTGACGCGATGGATTTAAGGGAAGAAGCAGATGATGAACCGATGGATTTTTCTGTAGTTCTGACGGATATCCATGGAAATCATGCAGTCAGTTCTGTGAGTGATTCTGTGATCCTTTATCCGGCATTTCCGGTAAAACTTTCCAAAATCCAGTATCTCACAGGAAAAAGTGAATATAAAAGACAGCTTCAGACCGTGCATATCACAGCAGATCAGTTTGTGGCGGAAGATGGATTTAACCGGGAACAGATCAAAAGTATCCGGTTTGTATTTGACAGGATAGAAAATGGTGCCATAAACTTAGATAACATCGCTTTTGTGAAGTAGGGAAAGAAAATTTTTACTGTAAGCTGCATATAATAGCAGAAAGAATGATACAAAGGGGAGTTCATGCAATTTTTAATACAGGGGGACCGCGGCGTATGGGTGGAATATTTACAGCTTGCACTGACCAGAGCGGGATATCCGGCTAGAATCGACGGAATTTTCGGGGAGCGTACCTGTCAGGCACTGAAAGATTTTACCGGGGATACTGATAATTGTACGGTAAACCGTGTGGTATGGGAAAATTTAAAACCTTATCTGACCGGATACCGTATGCATACGATTAAAAAAGGAGATACGGTTTTTGGACTGGCGCGCAGATATGGGACAACGGAGGAAGCGATTCTTACTGCGAATCCGCTGATTGATCCGGATGAGCTTGTGATCGATGCCATTTTAGCGATTCCACTTGGATTTCCGCTAGTTCCGCAGATGGTAAAATATACTTCGGTTCTGACAAGGTGGATCGTAGAAGGTCTTGTAGTGCGCTATCCGTTTTTATCTGCCGGTGTCATAGGAAAAAGTGTGATGGGAAAAGATATCTGGAGCATCTGGATCGGAACTGGTGCAAAACAGGTATTTTACAGTGCATCCTACCATGCAAATGAGAGTATTACAACCCCGGTGCTGTTAGCATTTGCGGAGGAATATGCGGCATCTTACGCTTCAGGTGGAAACATTGTTTTTTCATCTGCTGCCGGTGCGGAAAATGATGGACAGACGGATATGGGACAGGAGTCGGTGGATGCGCGTACTCTATATAATGAATTTCAGTTATGCATGGTGCCGCTTGTGAATCCGGATGGTGTGGATTTAGTCAATGGTTTGTTAAACAGTGGTGTTTATTACCGCAGGGCGAGACTGATCGCGGAGGATTATCCTGCAATTCCGTTCCCGGACGGATGGAAGGCAAATATTGAGGGGGTGGATCTGAACCTGCAGTTTCCGGCAGGATGGGAGATGGCAAAACAGATCAAGTTTTCGCAGGGGTATGACAAACCTGCACCGCGGGACTATGTGGGGGAAGCACCGCTTACGGCGCCGGAGAGTGTAGCAGTGTATGAGCTGACAAGAGAAAATGACTTTCTGCTGATCCTGGCATATCACACACAGGGTGAGGTTATTTACTGGAAATATCTGGATTACGAACCGGCAAGGTCAAAAGAGATCGCAGACTACTTCGGGCGTGTGAGCGGATATGCGGTGGAAGAAACACCTGGTGCGTCAGGTTATGCCGGATATAAAGACTGGTTTATTAAGGAATATGACAGACCAGGTTATACGATCGAGGCTGGCATGGGAGAAAATCCGCTTCCGATGACACAGTTTGAGAGAATTTATCACGATAATAAAGGAATTTTAGTTGGCGGCATGATGCAGCTGCGGTAAAATCAGAAGAAAAGAATGGCAGATGCAGAAAAAGTTGCAGTTCACAGATTACCCTGTGAACTGTAACTTCGCAGCCCCATATAAAGTTTTGCGCATGCTGCCAGCAGAGATTTACATGGAAAAGGGGAGAATGCAATGGTGAAAATAGATCTGATCACCGGATTTTTAGGCTCCGGGAAAACAACTTTTTTAAGAAAATATGCTTCTTATCTGATCACACAGGGACAGAATATCGGAATTTTGGAAAACGATTTCGGTGCAGTCAATGTGGATATGATGCTGCTTGGTGATCTAAGGGGAGATAACTGTGAACTTGAGATGATATCGGGCGGCTGTGATGCTGACACGCACAGGAGACGTTTTAAGACGAAACTGATATCCATGGGCATGTGCGGATATGACCGTGTGATCGTGGAGCCTTCCGGGATCTATGATGTGGACGAGTTTTTTGACACACTGCATGAGGAGCCGTTAGACGGATGGTATGAAATCGGAAATGTGATCACAGTTTTAGATTCGAATCTGGAAGAAAATCTGCCGGAAAGCGCAGAATTTCTGCTGGCATCACAGGCGGCAGATGCAGGATGTATTGTTTTAAGTAAGACACAGGAAACAACCGAAGAGGAACAGAAAAAAGCAGTTTCCCATCTAAACAGAGCATTGAAAAATATTAGGTGTAAAAGACAGTTTGAGGAGGTCTTTTCTAAAGACTGGGAGCAGATGACAGATGAGGACTTCCGACAGATCGTATCCTGTGGCTACCGTATGGAAAATTACCGCAAACCGGATTTGACACAGGAGGAAACGTTTCAGTCTCTCTACTTTATGAATATGCATATGACAGAAGAACGATTACAGGAAGTAACCCAAAAACTGTTCTTAGACAAATCCTGTGGAAAAGTTTTTCGTATCAAGGGATTTATGAAAAATGAAAACGAACAGTGGATCGAGCTGAATGCGACAAAAAACAATCTGGTGGTTTCACCGATCGGGATGGGACAGGAAGTCATTATCGTCATAGGAGAACAACTGTCGGAGGATGCGATACGCAGTTGTCTGGAAGAGAAGCAGGGTGAAAAAAATATTTTTCACACACAGGAATAAGGAGTAATATGCAGACATATTATCAGTTTTACTGGGAAAAAAAAGATGGGGAAAACATAAAGATTCTGCGCGTTTTTGGTGAGTCAGAAGAAGCTGTCATACCGGATACGATAGAGGGATATGCAGTGACGGAAACTGGCGATTATTGTTTTGCTGCGTCAGCGCATTTGAAAACGGAGTATGAGCACACAGTCTGTATCTATGACACGGAGAAAAAAACATGGCAGAAAATGCCGGCAGATAGTGCGGACTGGAGCATGCGCCTTGTGGAACTTGGCGGGGAAAGATTAAAAAAACTGACACTGCCGGATACAGTGCATAAAATTGGAAATTATGCATTTTATAATTGTAATGCATTAGAAACACTTGAGATCGGGAAATATCTTGAGGAGATCGGAAGCGACGCTTTTATGAACTGTAAAAAGTTTCATTTTCTGATGATACGCTGTGATGTTTTTGAAGGCAGTGGGGCAAAACAGATCTTAAGCCGGATTTCGGCAGATATGGAAGTGACGTTTGCGGGAGAGAGCAGACAGACGGCGGTATTTTATCCGGAATATTATGAGAGCTATGATGAGATCGCACCGGCTCATATTTTTGGACGGAGCATTGAGGGAGAAGGCTTCCGGGCAAGGCAGTGTTTTAAGGAGGGAATCCCGGACTTAAGTCAGTATGACCTCATTTTTCCAAAAGCATGTGCAGAAGAAAAGAAAAGCACACTGCTTCACATATTAAGCCTGCGGTTACGGTATCCGGTCAGTCTTACAGAGGAGGCCAAAGAACGCTATGTAAAATATTTAAAAGAGCAGGAATCATATATGATACCGAAACTTGTGGAGCAGAAAAATATGGAAATGATCACTTTTTTCTGTGAAAATGGCTGGATCACGCAGGGGGCAGTGAAGGCAGGATTAGAACAGGCTTCCCGGATGGAGTGGGCAGAAGGAACGGCGGAGCTTTTGCGTCTAAAGAGTCAATATTTTACGGAACCCAAAAAAGAACGATATACATTTGATGAGTTATGGTAACAGCGCGTCATGTTTCGCATGGCATATAGTTTATTGTATCAGAGGAGAAAAACGTGGCACATATACAGACGGAGTCAGAATGGCAGGAAGAGATGTCGGCAAAGATCATGGAGTTTGTACGGCATGAATTATATATGGAACTGCGGTATTTAAAACTGGCATTGTCGCAGTTACAGTTAAAAATTGATCCGAATCTGCGGGCATTTGCAACAGACGGTGCATATCTTTATGTAGCACCGGAATGGCTGATCGGGATTTTTGAAAAGAATGCGCTGTATTTAGACCGTGCATATCTGCATACGGTACTGCACTGCATTTTTTCGCATTTGTGGATCGGAGGAAGCAGGGACAGAAGGACATGGAATTTAGCATGTGATATCGCAGTGGAATATACGATCGACCAGATGCAGGCGGAATGTACAAAACGTATTTTAAGCTGGACGAGAAAACAGATGTATGACAGATTAAAAGAGCAGAAACAGGGGATCTCTGCAGCTGTGATATACCGGATGATCGAGAACGAAGAGCTGGAACAAAAGATTCTGCTCCAAAAGGAATTTTACACGGATGACCATTGTTATTGGCCGAAAAAAGAGGATGGACAGGCAAAGCAGGAACAGGCGGTAAGAAACCAGGATCAGTGGAATAAGATCGCAAGACAGACGAAGATGGAGCAGGAACTGCGTGGCGGTGAGACAACGGACGGTGAGGATTTATTTTTGGCACAGGCGACAGCAGAAAAAAGCAGAAGAAGTTATAAGGATTTTTTACAGCGTTTTTCGGTACTGCGTGAGGAAATCGGTGTAAACCAGGATGAGTTTGATCTGAATTATTATACATATGGATTGAAATTGTATGGAAATATGCCGTTAATGGAGCCGCTTGAGAGCCGGGAAGTCAAAAAGATCCGGGAGTTTGTGATCGCTATTGATACCAGCTATTCCACAAGCGGCACACTGGTGGAACAGTTTTTAAAGGAGACATTTTCGATACTGACACAGAAAAACAGTTTTTTTTCGCAGTCTAGGATACGTGTCATCCAATGTGATAACCAGATCCGGTCGGATATTGAATTAAAAAGTGAACGTGATATTACGGCACTGATGCAGAAGTTTACAGTTGCAGGAGGCGGCAGTACGGATTTCCGGCCGGTATTTTCCTATGTCAATGACCTGATCGAATGTGGGGAGTTAAAAAATATTGGCGGTTTATTGTATTTTACGGATGGCAGGGGGACTTATCCGAAAGCAAGACCGGACTATCAGACAGCATTTTTATTTTTGGAGGACTATGATGATGCGGCGGTTCCGCCTTGGGCAATCCGGCTAAGACTTGAGCCGGAAGAATTTAAAGAAAAACGCAGTGCATCATGAAAATTGTGAAACAGGAAGTGGCATAGAGAATAAGTATGAGAAATTAAAACATGCGGTGGCAGAGGGCAGAAAAGTGCTGTTCTTCGGTACCGGAATCCTGGAAGAGTATACGATTCCCGGAACTTACTGCACGGATTTCTGGTGTTATCCGATGTTTGCGTCAATCTCCGAGAGCATGAACAGACCAAAACCGGTAGGAACGATGGGACTTTATATTCAGTCAGAACATCCGGCACTGGCAGAGTTTGTGACAGAAGAATATGAGACACCGCAGTGGTGGGATATCATAACGGATGCAAAAGCTGCAATTTTAGACGGAACAGATATCGAACCGATCGTCTGGGTGATCGACAATTTTAGATTGAAAAATTGTATGGATGATAAAATCAAGAATCTTGAAGAAAGGCACAAAAAATAATTAAAAGCATGCGGTTTCTATAATTTTAGAAGCTGCATGTTTTTTTGTGACAGGAAATTTTACAATCTGATAAAAACGCATTTTCACAGAAAATTCATGCAAAAAAAGTCCGGAAATTACAGTATTTGAGAAAAACGACAACTGTTATAATAAATTCTGCGTCAACAAATTAAAAATTATATGTTGTAATGCATAAAATTTTTTAAATTTAATTGTCAGACAACATGTGAAATACAACGAAAATAAGCGAAAATACATAGAGTAGTACTTATTTACCACACAACAGTTTCTGTGGATATTGCCCGAAAAGCAGCGTGGAAATAACTTAAAAAATTAAAAATTAAGTAAATATAAACAAAATGTGAAAATTTGGTAAAATATATTCTACAAAAAAAGAAGTAGAAAAATGTGCAGATTATACAAAAATAATTGAAAATATTGACGCGAAATAGTACAATATATATAATAAAAATTAAGTTAACGATAACTTAAATATTAACAAAGTTATCAAAGCTAACAAAGTTATCTTGGAGGGTTCGAAGGTTAGAAACACTGTTATAAATAAGAGGGGGATAGCTGTGAAGATGGGATTTTTGAAACAGGGGGTTTCGGGTGCACTGGCGGCAGTGATGATTTTTACATCCGGAGGGCTTTGTGCAGGGCAGAATGTAACGTTGCATGCAGAGATTAGAGCAAAGACGTATGAGGATTATAAAAAGATCCTCAATTATACGGCGGAATATCAGGGGTATGAAGCATATAAGGAAGGGCTTGAGAATGTAAAAAAGCCGGAGACGTCTTACGAGATCAATGCTGCCGATTACATTGACTGTGCAGGTATGGAGCCGGAAGTTCTTACCGATTACGAGGGGATGGAAGGAACTTCTGTTTATACCGGAGAGAGTGGGATGCTTACCTATGAGGTAGACATTGCTGATGAGGGAATGTATGAATTTGGTATCTCTTATTATCCGGTAGAGGGAAATGGTTCTTCCATCCAGCGAAGTTTTTTTGTTGACGGAGAGCTGCCTTACCGGGAACTTTCACTGATCGAATTTTCCAGAGTCTGGGTAAATACCTACGATATCTGGGATGAGGATAATCAGGGAAATGATTTAAAACCTACGCAGGTGGAGGCACCGGAATGGCTCTTTTCCCGGTTTTATGATCAGGATGGGTATGTGACGGAGCCGCTTTCAGTTTTCCTTACAAAGGGAAAACATGAGATCACCATCGTTTCACGCAGAGAGCCGATGATCCTTCATTCGATCTGCTTACAGAATGAAGAAAATCTTTTAGATTATCAGACGGTATATGAGCAGCAGCAAAAGGACGGAGCAGCCGATACCAGTGGACAGTGCATTGAGATTCAGGCAGAACATGCGACAAAGAAATCATCCAGAATGCTCTATCCGGTACAGGACCAATCCTCACCGGCGATCACACCGTACAGTGCAAAAGTATTGAAAAATAACTCCATCGGTGGTAACAGCTGGAGACTGACAGGTCAGTGGATCGAATGGGAATTTGATGTGGAGGAGAATGGTTTTTACAATATCACTTTACATTCTAAACAGAATTTCGTTAAAGGAATCTATGTTTCCCGTAAGATCATGATCGATGGAGAAGTACCTTTTGAGGAATTAAACCATTATGGTTTTACTTATGACAGTACCTGGAAAATGACAACGCTCTCTGATCATGCAGGAGATGCATACCGGTTTTATCTGGATAAAGGACATCACACACTGCGCATGCAGGTGGTACTTGGAGATTTCGCCGGAGTTATCAGCGATGTGCAGAGCATTGTGACGGAGTTAAACAGTGAATACCGCAAGATCATAAGAATTACTGGTGTTTCACCGGATGAGTACCGTGATTATCAGATAGAAAAACGTCTGCCGGAGCTGGAGGGAGAACTGAAAGTGATCCGTGATGAACTTGATGAGGTGTTAGATACACTTGATACATTAGGAGTTGCCGGAAGCGAGGAGACAGTCATCATTACCATGAGGGATCAGCTGAACGAGATCCTGCGTGATACGGAAAAAATTACAAAAATGGTAAAAGCATTTAAAACAAATGTCAGCGCACTTGGAACCTGGATCACAAATGCACAGCAGCAGCCACTGCAGTTAGATGCCATCTATATTACTTCACCGGACCAGAAAGTGACAGAAGATAAGGGTTCCGTGGCAGCAGGTGTCGTGCACGAGTTTAAGAAATTATTTTATTCTTTTATCGTAGATTACAATGCGATCGGAAATGTTGCAGAGGAAGGCGAGGACAGCCGGACGATCACCGTGTGGATCGGAAGCGGACGTGACCAGGCGAACGTTATTAAGGCACTGATCGATGAGACATTTACACCGGAGACAAATATCAATGTTAATGTACAGCTTGTAGATATGAATACATTGCTGCAGGCAACGTTAGCCGGACAGGGACCGGATGTGGCACTTCAGGTAGCAAATGGCATGAATGGAACGGTAGCGACATCTTCCACCGGAACGACTGCATCATCAAATGATCTTCCGGTCAACTACGGACTCAGAAGTGCAGTTGTGGATCTGACACAGTTTTCCGATTATAAGGATGTGGTAAAACGCTTCCGTGAAAGCGCAGTGGAGCCGTTTATGTATGATGGGGCATTATACGCACTGCCGGAGACACAGTCATTTGAGATGATGTTCTATCGGAAAGATATTTTGAATGAACTTGGAATTGAGATACCAAAGACATGGGATGATATGAAGGTTGTATTATCTGAACTTTCCAAAAACCAGATGTCGCTTGGCATGCTGCCAACGGAGCTGACTTTTACCAGTCTTTTATATCAGCACGATGGAGAACTTTACAATGAAGATGCGACAGCATCTGCATTAGATTCGGATGAGGCGGTCAATGCATTTAAGACTTACTGTGAGTTCTATACAGATTACAAATTAGACCGTGAGACTTCTGTGGAACAGCGTTTCCGTACCGGAGAATCACCGATCATCATCGCAGACTATACGACTTACAACGTACTTGAAGTATCAGCACCGGATATCAAAGGTTTATGGGGATTTACGGCACTGCCGGGTGTAAAAGAGGAAGACGGAACCATCAATAATACCTCTGCAAGCACAGGACTTGCATGTATGATGATGAGCGGAACAAAGGATAAGGAAGCTTCCTGGGAGTTTATGAAATGGTGGCTTTCTTCAGAGATACAGACTTCTTATGGCGAAGAGATGGAGGGGCTGATGGGTGAGGCAGCGCGTTATCCGACAGCAAACATTGAGGCATTTGCAAATCTGCCGTGGCCGACGGATGACTATGAGGCATTAGAGGCACAGTTTGCAAATGTAAAAGGAATCCGTCAGGTTCCGGGAAGCTATTTTACATGGCGAAATGTAAACAATGCGTTCTATACAGTTGTAGCTGCAGATGAAGATAAGAGGATGCAGCCAAGAGAAGCACTTTATGAATATCTCGAATACATCAGTGCTGAGATCACAAGTAAACGCGAGGAGTTTGGTATGAAAACCGCGTCCGATACGAAACAGTAAATGTATATCGGACAAAGGGAATGGAGATTGGGATGGGAGAAACAAAGAAAATGCAAAAAAGGAGTAAGTGGCAGCAGACAAAACTGGAAATGAAAAAATACAAAATGTCCTATGTGATGATCGCACCGTATTTTATTCTTTTCTTCTTATTCACAGTTTTGCCGGTACTTGCCTCGATCGGGATCAGTTTTACCGATTTCAACATGTTAGAGACACCGAATTTTGTCGGCTGGAGAAATTATATCAAACTGCTTTTGGATGATGATGTTTTTAAGAAAGCATTCAAAAACACAATCATTTTTGCGGTGGTAACAGGACCGTTAAGTTATATCATGTGTTTCCTGTTTGCGTGGATCATCAATGAGTTTAAAGGAAAACTAAGAGCATTCCTGACATTGATCTTTTATGCACCGTCGATTTCAGGCAACGCCTTTATGGTATGGTCGATCATTATCTCCGGTGACCGTTACGGTTACTTAAATGGATGGCTGATGAAATGGTCATTTCTCTACGAGCCGATCCAGTGGATGAAAACAGAAAAATACGTACTGCCGATCCTCATTATCGTACAGCTATGGCTGAGTCTTGGAACCGGATTCTTAACCTTTATCGCAGGTTTACAGACCGTTGACAAGAGCCTTTATGAGGCGGGAGCGATGGATGGAATCAAAAACCGCTGGCAGGAATTGTGGTATATCACGATCCCGTCCATGCGGCCGCAGCTCATGTTTGGTGCAGTTATGCAGATCACACAGTCATTTGCAGTGGCGGATATTTCCATCAATCTTGCAGGAAATCCGAGTGTGAATTATTCCGGTGCGACGATCGTGACACATCTGATCGATTACGGCAGTGGTACCCGTTATGAGATGGGTTATGCATGTGCAATCGCAACTGTCCTGTTTGCATTGATGGTTGGAACGAACCAGCTTGTACAAAAAGCAATCAGAAGGGTGGGTGAATAGTTTGAAGCGTAAAAAAGATTACTATAAAAAACCATCCCGGTGGAAAATAAAACACACGAAACAGTTAAACCGTTCCATGGCGGGAAACACGATATTGTTTGTGATCATGGGAATCTGTGGTGTGTTCATGGCACTGCCGTTAGTAATGATCTTAAACAATGCATTAAAACCGTTAGATGAATTATTCCGCTATCCGCCGCAGATCTTTGTGCGGAACCCGTCACTGGATAACTTCAGTGATCTGTATGTACTGATGTCAAGTTCCTGGGTGCCTTTTACCAGATACGTGTTAAATACCCTGATCATTACAGGACTTGGAACCGTAGGACATGTGCTGTTTGCATCTTTGGCAGCATATCCGCTTGCAAAACACGATTTTCCGGGAAAGAAATTTTTATTCTCGATGGTCGTATTATCATTGATGTTTTCCTACAATGTTACCGCCATCCCGAACTACATGATCATTTCCTGGCTAGGGATCAACAATACATATTTAGCGGTAATCTTACCGGCATTTGCATATGGACTCGGACTTTACCTGATGAAACAGTTCATGGAGCAGATCCCGGATTCACTGATCGAATCGGCAAGACTTGACGGAGCCGGAGAGTTCCGGATCTTCTTTTCCATTATCATGCCGAATGTAAAGCCTGCATGGCTGACACTTGCGATCTTCCAGTTCCAGACATTATGGGCAAATACAGGAAGCGGATTTTTAAGAAGTGAGCAGTTAAAGCCTCTTCAGTATGCACTGTATCAGATCGTTGCAGGAGGGCCGGCAAGACAGGGAGCTGGTGCGGTAGTACAGCTTATCATTGCTGCAATACCGATCACGTTCTTTATCATATGCCAGAGTAACGTCATCGAGACGATGACCACGTCCGGTATGAAGGACTAACAGGGGGAGAAGAAAATGCCAGAAAAAGGAATGCGAAAGTGCATATTTGCGGCGGCAGCAGCAGTTGCAGTACTTCTTTCCGATATCGGGGGGACGGCTGTTTATGCCGGAGAGAATGTGCCTTATGAAACTTATAATTACGACTATTACGAAGATATCAAATACACACCGGCAGCTTATGTGCCGGATGGCACGGTAACGGGGGATGCCATCGGGTGCGGGAATTTTTCCAGTCCGCAGGACTTAAATACCGATGCAGACGGAAATGTCTATATCGCAGATACCGGAAATAACAGGATCGTTGTGACAGATGCCGGTTTCCGGTTAAAGACGGTGATCGAAGGGTTCTTAAATGATGGAAAGGAAGATACTTTTTCATCTCCGAATGGAGTTTATATTTCAGAAAACGGATATCTGTATGTTGCAGATACCGGAAATTACCGTGTGGTAGAGTTAGATAAAGATGGAAATCTGATCCAGATCATTGAAAATCCACAGTCAGATATCCTTGGAGAAAATTATGTGTTTTCTCCGCTCAAGGTGGCTGTTGATTATGCAGACAGAATTTATGTCATAGCGCAGAATCAGTTTGAGGGAATCATGGCATTTGATGCAGAGGGAAACTTTACCGGTTTTACCGGAACCATCAATGTGCAGATCACAACAGCAGAGATCATCTGGAGAAAGCTGTCCACAAAAGCACAGCGTGCCAAACAGCAGCTTTTTATTCCGACAGAATTTACCGGAATGGAGATCGACGCTGACGGTTTCGTTTATGCAACGAACGTGGACGCAGAGGGAGAACAGTCTGTACGCCGATTAAATCCAAGTGGTGAGGATGTGATCCAGAAAGGGGCTGCCGGGGTATCAGGAGATCTTACATGGCGGCTTACCGGTGACTATTCAGGAGCATCCCGCATCACTGATGTCGTGGTCAGGGATAAGGGAATCTATTCAATCATTGATTCCACGAGAGGAAGGATCTTCACCTACGACCACGAAGGCAATCTTCTCTATGTTTTTGGCGGTATCGGAAGCCAGGAGGGAACTTTTGACACACCGACTGCGATCGATACGATCGGAGATGAGATCATTGTATTAGATGGTTCAAAAAACCTTGTGGATAAATACAGAGCAACAAATTATGGCTCCCTGATCAATCAGGCGGTCGGTCTCCGTTACGACGGTGACGAGGTAAGTGCTGTGGAGTGCTGGAAGGAAGTTTTAAAATTAGATTCCAACTTTGAGCTTGCCTATGTCGGAATCGGAAAAAGTTACCTTGCCGCAGGGGAAAACAAAAAAGCAATGGAGTGCTTTAAGACTGGAAACAACAGACAGTATTATTCCATCGCATATAAGCGTTACCGGAATGAAATCTTAAAGGAAAACCTGGCAGGTTATCTGACCGGAGCACTGATCCTTATTATTCTTTTGATACTTTGGAATAAGACAGGCAAAAAGAAATGGAAAGAGAGGAGGGCGTCTCATGTTTAAGGAAAAAGTAAAGTATGCATTTTATACACTGGGGCATCCGTCCGATGGTTTTTACGAGATCAGACACCGTGGCAGAGGAAGCGTGGGACTCTCTATTCTGTTTGTTTTTCTGTTTGCAGTCTGTTTTTCGGCAAACAGACAGTATGCGGGGTTTGTGGTCAATCATGTGAATCCGATGGAGATCAACAGCCTTGCTGAGATCTGTGCAGTATTTCTTTTATTCCTTTTATTCTGTGTCGGAAACTGGTCGATCACCTGTCTGATGGATGGGGAAGGAAGATTTAAGGATATCGTTACAGTGTGCGGTTACGCAATGCTTCCAATGATACTTACATTTATTCCGGCGATCCTGTTTTCACAGGTAGTGGCAGAAGATGAAGAAGCATTTTATTATCTGCTCTTAGCAGTCGGAATCGCATGGTTTTTGTTCCTGGTGCTGGTGGGTATCATGACGGTACACAATTATACACTGGGAAAAACACTTGCAACCATGATACTGACTTTTATTGCAATGCTGATCATTATTTTTGTGGTAATGCTTTTATTTTCACTGATCGGTCAGGTGGTCGCATTTGTAGAGAGTCTCTATAACGAGATCATGCTGCGTATATAGAAAATGGGGGCAGAAATGGAGTTTACTATGAAACGGAAAATAAAATGGAAAGTGGTTGTAGCCGCAGGGGCAGCGGTCATAGCCGTGGGAGTGATCGCAAATGTCGTATTCCGTTATTTCAGATATGATGCGTACAAACAGTATCTTTCTTCCTATGAAGTGGAGAGCGGAAGCGAATTTCAGGCAGCAAAAGATGATAAAACATGTGTACCTGGCATGGTCTTAGTTGCAGAAAACGATACGTTAAAACTTTATACCAACACAGAGACGACAGAGATCGCGGTTTATGAAAAAGAATCCGGTAATATTACTTATTCCAATCCGGTGGGACGTGATTCTGATGTGATCGCTTCCGGTGTAAATGCGGCAGAACTGAACGCAACACTGACACTTACCTATTACAATGCGGCAAGGAACAGTGCTACGATGAACAATTATGATATGAGCATCGAAAAAGGACAGTTCACCGCAGAGAGCATTGAAAATGGTATCCGCTATACATATACACTTGCGGATCTCGATTCGGCAACCGGAATCGTGCCGTTACAGATCACAGAGGAACGTCTGCAGACACTGGTGTTAGATAAGCTGGATAAGAAAGATGCCAGGACGGTAAAAGCGAAGTTCCGTCTGAAAGACGGGGTATATAAACTGAATGAAAAAGCGCAGTCCTCAAAAGTCGGAATGGGAAAATTAAATAAATTATTCGAACAGGCAGGATACACTGCAGATGACTATGCAGTGGATATGGCAGAGACGGATGAGAAAGAGAATATTTCTTTTACCATTCCACTTGAGTACCGGCTGACAGACAATGGACTTAGCGTATCTGTTCCGACAAAAGAGATCGAGGAAAAGGGAGGAGCTGTAATTTCAAGAATAAGGGTTCTGCCATTCTTCGGGGCAGCGGGAACAGATGCGGATGGTTATATGTTTGTGCCGGACGGATCAGGAGCACTGATCAATTTAAATAATGGATGTAAAAATGCGGCATACAGCCAGAACATCTATGGAATCGATCCGGTTGTGCAGAGTTACGTTGTGACAGAATATACGGAGGATGCAAGGATTCCGGTATTCGGAATGAAAAACGGTGACAGCGCATTTTTAGGCAGGATCACAGGTAGTGATGCACTTGCGATCGTAAATGCAGATGTATCCGGAAAACTCAACAGTTACAATTATGTTTATCCGGAGTTCTGCGTCAGAGAGATTGAGCTTTTAAATATGTTTGGTGTCAGCGGAAACCAGGCAGACGTACCGGTACTTGAAAATAATATTTACGATGAAAATCTTACCGTATGTTATTCCTTCCTTTCCGGAAATAAGGCAGATTATTCCGGTATGGCAAAATGTTACCGGGATCAGCTCATCAAAGAGGGTACCTTAAAGGAGACAAACGAAACCGGAGATATTCCATTGTACTTAGATGTTCTTGGCGGTGTGGAGACGAAAAAACATGTGATGGGTGTTCCTTACACAGGAATCTCTGCGATGACCACTTACGAGGAAGCGGAAAAGATCTTAGAGGAGTTTTACGGCGAGGATATCACAAAGATCCGTATGAATTACGAAGGCTGGTTCAACGGCGGCATCTATCATGATGTGGCAGATAAGATCAAACTGGTTAAGAAAGTCGGAAGTAAAAAAGAACTTGAACATTTAAGTGATGTTTTAGAGGAAAACGGTGGAGCTTTATATGGAAATGTTTCATTCCAGAAAGTACCTTATACTTCGAAACGTTTTAATGATGTGCTTGAGGCATCCAAATATTATTCCGGTTATGTGGTAGAACTCGGAGCCGTAAACCCGGCGACAATGCGTCAGACAAGTACCTTAGAATGGTATGATGAGCTTGCATATTATATGATCTCACCGAAGTTTTTAAACCGTTATGTAGATCAATTTACAGGTAAGATCACAAATTACGATATCAGCGGTATCTGTTTAAGGGATCTTTCCAATGTTCTTGCCTCTGACAAAAAGAGAACAGAACTGATCGACAGACAGGCAGCGAAACAGATTGTGGAAGCACAATATGGAAAACTTGCGGCGACAGAAAAGACACTGATGGAAGAGGGCGGCAACGCATACACATTTGGTTATGTGTCCGACATCATTGACGCGCCGGTAGAATACAGCCAGTTTTATATCATTGATGAGCAGATCCCATTTTACCAGATGGTCATTCATGGAAGTATTGATTACTCCGGGGAGGCACTGAACCTTAGGGATGCAGATATTGATGATGCGCTTCTTCTTACTTATATCGAGTATGGATGTGCACCGAGATTTACATTTTCCTGGGAAGATTCCAGCATTATGAAATATACTTCCTCGGCAGACCAGTATTCCACCTGTTATCAGACCTGGATGGAAGATGCCATAAATGCATACCAGACGATCAATGGGGCATTAAAACAGGTGCAGGGAGCAGCAATGGTTCATCACGAAGTGACAGATGGCGGTCTTGTTAAGACAGAATATGACAACGGCGTTTCTATTTACATTAATAAAACAGATAAGAGTATCACAGAGGGCGGTGTGGCTGTAGATGCAATGAGTTATCAGGTAAAGGGAGGTAAGGCATAATGAAGAAAAAGAAAAAGTTATCGTTATTGCAGAAACGTGCCCTGACAGGTTTTGCATTTATCACACCGTGGCTGATCGGATTTTTATGGTTTTATGTAAAAAGCCTGATCCAGGCAGTGCGGTTTAGTTTAAGCAAAATGGAGATGCTTGAATCCGGTGGATATACGTTAAAGTTTACCGGACTTGATAATTTCAAATATGCACTGTTTCAGGACCCGACTTACAACCAGATCTTAGCAACTTCCATCCGGGATATCATCATTGATGTTCCGTTGATCATCTTTTTCAGTCTGTTCATCGCGATGATCTGTAATGGAAAGTTTAAGGGGAGAACACTTGTCCGTGCAATCTTATTTTTGCCTATCATCATGAATGCCGGAGCGATCAATAATGCGATCGAGATGGCAAGGGAGGCAGTTACCGGCGGTGTTGCAGCAGTATCTGCGGAGGCGGCAGTTGCATCGGGCGTAAATGTAGATTATTTTATGAGCCTGTTTATGGATCTTGGATTTCCGGTCGCATTGCTCGACTATATCACAGCGGCAGTCGGAAGGATTTTCGATATCGTGCAGGCATCCGGTGTGCAGATCATCATCTTTATTGCAGCATTGCAGTCAGTGCTGGGAGCGTTATATGAGGTTGCAAAGATCGAGGGTGCAACAGGATATGAGACATTCTGGAAAGTAACTTTCCCGATGGTATCTCCTCTTATCATCACAAATGTTGTGTATACGATCGTTGATTCTTTCGTAGACAGTGATGTTGTGGAAAAAGCATATGATATGGCATTTGTCAACTTTGACTGGGGTGTGAGTGTAGCGATGAGTTTACTTAGCTCCGTGATCGTCATCACATTGCTGATCATTGTATGTAAGCTGATTTCAAAGAAAGTATTTTACTATAATTAGGGGGTGGCAGAGTATATGAATATCAGAAATTTAAAAGACCAGCCTCTCGACGAGATTCAGGTAAAAAAAGCAGGAAGACAGATCAAAGGTTTTCTGATCGGGCTGCTTAAAGTTGTCATCATTATCGGTATTTCCTACATTATATTAGGACCGCTGATCACGATCATTGCAAATTCATTTTTTACGGCAAATGACCTCTACAATCCGGTCGTCATGCTGCTTCCGGCAGAGGGTACGCTGCAGAATTACATCACTTCTTTTACAAGAATGACGTATCCGAGAACACTTGCGACAACATTTGCATATGTGATCTCACTGACACTGATCCAGATTCTGATCTGTTCCATGGCAGGGTATGGATTTGCAAGATATGAGTTTCCGTTTAAAAAAGTATTGTTCGGCTGTGTGATCTTAACGATCGTCATTCCAAATGATACATTGATGCTTCCGCTATACACACAGTTCCGTAACTTTGATATCTTTGGAATATTACATCTTGTGACAGGACATGGCATCAATCTTTTAAGCACGGAAGTCCCGATGTATATTATGACAGCATTAGGCTGTGGACTGCGGTCAGGACTTTATATTTATATTTTTAACCAGTTTTTCCGCGGACTGCCAAAGGAGATTGAAGAAGCAGCGGTTGTGGATGGTGCAGGATCGTTTTACACGTATTTTCGTATCATGTTAGTCAATGCGATGCCGTCTGTACTGACTGTCAGCATTTTCTCACTGGTATGGCAGTACAATGATACATTTTATGCAAAATTATTTTCCATCAACTCAAAACTTTTAATGAGTATGAGAATTTCTACTTTAAGGGCATCGATCGAGTTTATCGATCAGATCAAAGATACAGCGGTATCACAGCTTTATCTGTATGCCGGAATCGTGTTAATGGTAATACCGATCGTCATTATTTACATTTTATTACAGAAGCGTTTTATCGAGGGAGCCAGCCGCAGCGGTATCGTTGGCTAGCATGGTAACTTCGGAAACATATATTTTTATTTATAAGAAGGAGGTTTTCACATGAGAAGGAAAACAGTTGGAAACAAGGTGGTTTCAGTACTTTTGGCAGGTGCACTTGCAGCATCACTTACAGCATGCGGCGGAAATACTGCTAACACGGGGGCAGATGCAGGAAGTAACGCAGCAGATGCTGGCGCGAAGGAAGAAACGAACAGTGCAGAGAGCGAAACAGCAGCAGATACTGAGGAAGGCTCTGATGCAGCAGTGGCTGACAGCGGTTATGAGGCAAAGGATTTAGGAGGAAGAACCATAAAGATCGGTCTCTGGTGGGATGAATACTGGGACAGCAATTATCAGTCTCTGGATGATATTGAGGCAGCAGGCGGCTCCTGGACAAATGAGGAGACCATGCAGATGAAATTGGATGCAGTCCGTGCCGTAGAGGAAAAATGGAACTGCAAGATCGAATGGGTAAATCTTGGCTGGGATGGAATCATCGACAGTATCAATACCTCTGTCACAGCAGGTACACCGGACTGCGATATCTATCTGACAGATCTTCAGTTTGGTATCTCACCGGTTGCAAACGGATATGTACAGAAAATTTCTGATTATGCACCGGCTGATTCTGATATCATGACAGACGGAACCGTATTTACAAAACAGAACCTGCTTGGTAATGATGATTATTTATTCCATGAATCAACCACGATCCCATCCGGCGCAATGTATATGACATACAATGCAGCCATGATCGATTCCTTAGGTTTAGAGGCTCCGGAATCCCTCGCAGAAAAAGGAGAGTGGACCTGGGATAAATTCGCAGAATACGCAAAAGCATGTACACAGGATACTGACGGTGACGGCAACATGGATGTATATGGATACGGCAGCGCATGGACACTGACAGTTCAGGGCTTCTGCGCATCGAACAATGCTACGATCGCAGATTCCGACACAGAAGGTTTAAGTGATCCTAAGACAGTTGAGGCATTCAACTTTATCGATCAGTTATACAATGTAGATAAATCTGCAAGACCTTATCAGGATGACTGGAACAACGATCTTTTAGCTTTCTCTTCCGGAAAAGTAGCTTTCGCATTTGCACAGCCATGGATCTTAATCCAGGAGATCGACAATCATGATTTTGATATGAGAATCTGCCCGGCACCGGTTGGACCAAGCGGAGATGGAAGCATGACACCTGCTATGATCACAAACAACTACATGATCCCGGTTGGTGTTGAGGATGCAACTTCTGTTTACTGTGTATTCGAGGAAATGATGAACTGGTACCATGATGATATTTCTTACCGTGATGATCCTGAGTGGTTTGAGTCCGGTTTCGTAGATGAGGATCAGGTTGCACTTGCAAACAAACTCGGTGCACTTGCAAACAGTGATCTCTGGAACAGCATTGACTCTGAAGGAGCAGTCAGCAAAGTATTTTACGGTGATGTTGTAAATGGCGACAGCACAGTATCACAGGCGATTGAGTCTAACAAACAGATCTTACAGGATGAGATTGATACATTAAAGATTCAGTAATATGTGATTCTGATTCGGATGACAAATGGTATGCCATGTTGAGTGATTGGCAGATTGATAAAGTCACTGCTGATTTTGTTCCAATGTACGAGAATAAGAAAAACTAAGTATACCTGATATAGTTTATGGCAGAGTGACGTGTACGTCTTAAATGTGCCTTCCATGGCACATTAAGACTTGCGCTGCCTTCCGTGGCAGCACAACACTGTATGTTGACAGGTATACTAAGATTTTCTAATTTTCTTCCAAAGTCACAAAATAATCTGTGCCTTTATCAATCTGCCAAACGCTGCGTGGTATAACTAACCATTTGTAATCCGGATCGGAATTGAAATATTCCGGCGAAAAGAATTGTGCAAAACAAATATCTGACCGATATTTATCTTGCAGAATTTTTTTCAGGGAAGGGGACAGAAAGTATGAATAGTATGTTTGGGCCGGAGACGAAGTTTTTTAAGGTAACGAATAAGATTGGAAATATACTTCTGGTGTCGGTCTTATGGCTGATCGGATGCATTCCGGTTGTTACGATCGGAACATCGACGATCGCAATGTATTATGCAATGGTAAAAGCTGTGCGGTGTGAGGAAGGATATGTTTCAAAAGAGTTTATCCGTTCTTACCGGCAGAATTTAAAAACGGGGATACTGCTGACAGTTATCTTTCTTGTGTTAGCGGCAGTGTTGTGGCTTGATCACAGTTATACGGTAAAGCAGATATCGATCATGGCAGGGGCGCTTGAAATGGTATATCTGTTACTTGCGTTTGTGATCGCAGGGATCGTGCTTTATCTGTTCCCGGTGTTGTCGAGATTTACGATGGATGCATTTTCGTGCTTTAAACTAGCATTGTTTATGGTCTTTAAACATCTTCCGACGACTATTTTACTTTTACTGATCGTAACAGCCGGCATAGTGTCTGCATTATTGATCCCGGTTCCGATGATCTTTGTTATGCCGGGTGTATGCTGTTATGTGGGAAGTTTCCTTATGGAGAGGATTTTGAGAAAATATATGGCAAAACCGGAAACAAAAGAAGACGAAGAAAAATGGTATTACCGGTAAGCGGTTTTTAGGAGGAATTCAGATGGCAAACGTGACTATGCGTGATATTGCGGAAAAGCTGGGAATAAGCATCGTTTCCGTATCGAAGGCACTCACGGGAAAAGCTGGAGTCAGTGAGGAACTTCGTGAAAAAATAAAAAAAGAAGCCGACAGGCTTGGATATCGTTATAACCTTGGGGCAAAAGGATTGAAAGAGGGGAAAAATTATAATGTTGGTGTAATTATCCCTTCCTATTATACAGATGATACGAGCAATGCTTTTTATGTGAAAATGTATCAGTGTGTTGCAAAATGTCTGACCAATTATGATTATGCGACAATGCTTGAACTGGCTGATACGCGGATGCAGGAAATGATGATCCTGCCACAGATCGTGGACGACAACCGGTTAGACGGGATGATCTTAATGGGGGAGCTGGATGAATCGTATCTGGAAAAACTCAGACAGACTAATCTACCGATGATCTATATGGATTTCTATGATCTTTCCATGGAGACGGATTCCGTCAGTATGGACAATATCAGTGCAGAATACAAGATGACAGAGTATCTGATTGGACTTGGACATAAAAAAATAGCCTATGTTGGTTCTATTGATGCTACCACGAGTATCATGGACCGGTATTTGGGATACAGAAGGGCATTACATCATTACAACATCCCTTACAGGGAGGACTATCTGATAGAGGACAGGGGAGCAGATCGGTTATTTAAAGAACTGGTTCTGCCGGAAGATATGCCGACGGCATTTGTCTGCAATAATGATGAGATAGCATGTATATTGATCGAAAAGTTAGAAAAGATGGGGTATCGTGTGCCGGAGGATATTTCGGTCACAGGTTTTGATAATTATCCGTTCATCCGGCGTAATGCGTCGGGACTCACGACTGTGGATGTGGATATCGCTATGATGGCATCTGAGGGAGTAGAACTTTTATTAGAACGCCTCAATGAAAAAAGAGAAACATTTGTGAGACGTGTGGTAAGTGGTCATATCGTGATCCGGGAATCAACCGGAAGAGTGGCGGAGCCGTAACGGTTTCGAAATGACTGTTAATCGGCGACAGAGCCGTAAATCAGTCAGAGATACCGTAAAAAGCGGTTGACAGGGGTATAAATGAAATGAATCAGAAACGGCAGAAAACAGATGCCGCTATGAATAAAAATGGAGAAGGATCGCACAGGTTTTAGAGACAAAATAAAAATATAAAATGAAAGTCTGTGCAGAATGGAGGAGCAAGATGGGAAATGTAAAAATGATCAGTCCGGCAGTGCCAAACATGCCGTGGCAGGAGAGACCGGAGAAAATCGTGAACGCGCCGGTATGGCGTTATAAGGAGAATCCGATCATTGGAAGAAATCCGGTAGAAGGGGTGGCAAGGATTTTTAACAGTGCTGTCATACCGTATGAAGGAAAGTTCATCGGTGTGTTCCGCGGGGAGCAGACAAATGGAATACCATATGTTTATTTAGGAAGAAGTGAAGATGGTATTCACTGGGATTTTGAGAAAGATAAAGTACGCTTTGTCGATGAAGACGGAAACGATTTTATGCCGGTATATGCATATGATCCGCGGCTGGTAAAAGTAGAAGATACCTATTATATTATCTGGTGTGGCGATTTTTATGGTGCAGCGATCGGAATGGCTAAGACAAAGGACTTTAAGACATTTACCAGGATTGAAAATCCATTTCTGCCATTTAACCGGAATGCAGTGCTGTTCCCGCGTAAGGTAAATGGAAATTTCCTGATGTTGTCAAGACCGTCCGACAGCGGACATACACCGTTTGGTGATATCTTTATCAGTGAGAGCAAAGATCTTACTTACTGGGGAAAACACCGTCATGTGATGGGACGCGGCAATGAATGGTGGGAGTCTTTAAAGATCGGCGGCGGAGCAGCACCGATCGAATTGGAAGATAGCTGGCTGCTGTTTTATCATGGTGTCAGTGGAACCTGTAACGGATATGTATACTCGATCGGCGGAGCAATCTTAGATAAAGAAAATCCATCTATCGTAAAATACCGCTGTACGGATTTCCTGTTGACACCGGAAGAATGGTATGAGGAACGCGGATTTGTTCCGAATGTCTGCTTCCCATGTGCAACGATCCACGACTTTGCAACCGGAAGAATTGCAATTTACTACGGTGCTGCGGACAGTTATGCCGGTCTTGCATTTACAACAGCAGACGAGATTGTAACATATATCAAGGAACACAGTGTAACAGGGGAATCCGATACGGAGATCGGAAGAAGATAAGTTCCTCTGAAATGGAGATTGTTATGAAGTTAAATAAATTGGGAAAGTTAGCCGCCTTGTGCGTGGCAGGATGTATGCTGCTTAGCGGCTGTGGAACAGGAGATCCGGCGGATAAAGTAACAGAGACCGGAAGTGCTGCTGATGTTGCGGCAGAAAAGAATGAAAACGCAGAAGATACAGAAGTGAAAGACGCGTCAACAGAAGATGTGGCGGCAGAACAGGATAATTCAGAGACAGAAACGGAGGATGCTGGGGTGACAATACCAGAAGTTGTGATCGAACCGAAGGAGATACCGGATACAGACGGAATGGCATTTGTGCGGAATATGAAAGTCGGCTGGAATCTCGGTAATACATTTGATGCAATTACAAATGCGCAGAAAGAGGATGAACTTAGTATTGAGTGGTCATGGTGCGGTGAAAAGACAACAAAAGAGATGATCGATGCAGTGAAAGCAGCAGGATTTCAGACGCTGCGTCTGCCGGTATCATGGCATAATCATGTATCCGGAGATCAATATACGATCAGTGCGGCATGGCTTGACCGTGTGCAGGAAGTTTTAGATTATGCGATAGATAACGATATGTATGTGATCTTAAATATCCATCATGATACGGATCTCGAATACTGTTATCCGGATAAAGAGCATTTAGAACAGTCTCTTTCCTACATGACATCTATCTGGGAGCAGCTTGCCGACCGCTTTGGAGGTTATGATGATCATGTGATCTTTGAGAGCATCAACGAGCCGCGGCTGAAAGATACTGATCATGAGTGGTGGCTGGATATGAATGCTGCGGAATGTGTGGAGGCAGTAGAATGTATCAATGAATGGAACCAGAACTTTGTGGATGTTGTGCGGAAAACCGGAGGCAATAATGCTACACGCTATCTGATGGTGCCGGGTTATGATGCGTCGGCGGACGGAGTCTTAAATGACAAGTTTGTATTGCCGTCAGATACTGCCGGAAATGATGGGAAGATCATTGTTTCTGTGCATGCTTATATTCCATATCATTTTGCACTGCAGGCTGCAGCGGAAAATGAGAGCACAGATTATTTTGATGCTTCCGACAAGACAAGTACCAATGATATCGATCAGATGATGGAAAAACTGTATGCAAAATACATCAGTAATGAGATACCGGTTATGATCGGAGAGTTCGGTTCCCGTGACAAAAACGGAAACCTGCAGAGCCGTGTAGATTGTACTGCATACTATGTTGCTGCAGCACGCGCTTACGGCATGAGCTGCAACTGGTGGGATAATAATGCATTCACAGGGGACGGAGAGTTATTTGGACTGCTTGACCGTAAGACAGTTACCTGGAGGTACCCGGAGATCGTGGATGCAATGATGAAGTATGCTGAATAAGGTGTTGCTGATTAGGAACAGAAATGTTCTCGATGTAAGAGCATCGTTAAAAGTTGGGTTGCAGATGGCACCGGAGTATGATATGGATGTGATTCTTAAGAATCTCGAAGGAAGATAAGGGTATAGTATGAAAAAGCAGGCAGGCAAATCGTAAAGATTGTGTTTGCCTGTCTTTTTTTGAAATAAAATCCAAAAATGATTGGAAAAACAACAAAAATGTATTAAGATAGTAGGCGAACAAATAAAGGAACGAGATTTCGAAAATGAATATAAAACAGGCAAAAGAAGAAATTAAGCATACGGTGATGGCGTATCTTGCGAAAGACGCACAGGGAGAGTACCGTATCCCTGCAATCAGACAGCGTCCGATCCTTCTGATGGGACCGCCCGGCATTGGAAAGACGCAGATCATGGAACAGATCGCCGCAGAGTGTAAGATCGGACTGGTCGCATATACGATCACTCATCATACGAGACAGAGTGCAGTCGGACTTCCGATGATAAAAGAGGAGTCTTTTGAAGGAAAGACATATTCTGTTACGGAATATACCATGAGTGAGATCATTGCAAGTATTTACCGCAAGATGAAGAAAACTGGGCAGAAAGAGGGAATCCTGTTTATTGATGAGATTAACTGTGTCTCAGAGACATTGGCGCCGACGATGCTGCAGTTTTTACAGTGTAAGACGTTTGGCAACCAGGCGATCCCGGAAGGCTGGCTGATCGTTGCAGCCGGAAACCCGCCGGAATACAACAAGTCAGTCCGCGATTTTGATATGGTCACCTTAGACCGTGTGCGGTATCTGAATATTGAGGCTGATTATAAGGTGTGGAAAGAATATGCGAGGGCAAAACATCTTCACAATGCCATTTTAAGTTATCTGGAACTCAGACAGAAAAATTTTTACCGCGTGGAGGCAGATGTGGATGGTATCCGCTTTGTGACAGCGCGTGGCTGGGAAGATCTGAGCAATCTGATGCAGGTTTATGAGGAGATGGATCTGCCGGTGGATGAGGGTGTCATCCGTGAGTTTATCCATCATGGGGATGTGGCGGAAGATGCAGCGGCATATTTTGAACTGTACCGCAAGTACCGGGATGACTATGGAATCACAGATATCCTTGCGGGCAGGATAAGACCGGAGTCATTTGCAAGGATTTACGCGGCAGCATTCGATGAGAGACTGAGTGTGGTCAATCTTTTGCTGGATGGTCTGTCTGCATTTTTTGTAAAAGTGCAGGAAAAGAAAAAGATCACGGATAACTGGTATGAATTTTTAAAAGAATATCAAAGACATCTGAAAGAGGGCGAAGCACCGGCAGAATGTTATCAGGCATTGCTTGAGGAGAAAATGGCAATGGTAGAAGCAGAAAAACAGGCGGAGCTTTGTACGAAGGCACAGGCAGCCGGATGGGAACAGATATTTGCTCTCTGGAAAGAAAATATGCCGGATAAAGGTCTGGATGCAAAGGAAAGTTTTGCGCAGGCGAAGACAGGATTTGATATCCAAAGAGAGACATTAGAGGAATCAGAGCAGGATGCATCGGATGCGTTAGAGCATGCATTTGATTTTATGGAACAGGCATTTGAGGATGGTGAGGAGATGGTTGTGTTTGTGACAGAATTGACCTTGTCACCGGAAGCGGCAATGTTTTTGGCGGAGCATACCTGTGATCGGTATATGACATATAATGAACAGCTTCTGATCGGAAAACGGAAAAGAGAACTGTTATCGGAATTGAAACGATAGGAAATACACCCTGCGCAGCAAGGTGCAGGCATGGAGGATTATGATGAAACAGAGTGAAACAAGAAATCTTACAATGATGATGGATCTGTATGAAATGACGATGGCAAATGGTTATTTTAACGATCAGGACAAGGATACGAGAGTTGCATTTGATGTATTTTACCGCAGTAATCCGGACGGCGGTGGATTTGCGATCTTTGCAGGATTAGAGCAGATTTTGGAGTACATTGAAAATCTTCATTTTGATGAGGAGGACATTGCATATTTCCGTTCACTTCACATTTTTACCGAAGATTTTCTCACTTATCTGAAAGATTTTAAATTCAGCGGTGATATTTATGCGTTCCGGGAAGGAACGATCATGTACCCGAATGAGCCGGTCATTACGGTAGTTGCACCGTTAATCGATGCACAGCTTATTGAGACAGCACTGCTTGCACAGGTCAATCATCAGTCGCTGATCGCAACAAAAACAAGACGTATCGTGAGTGCGGCAGAGGGACGTGCAGTTTCTGATTTTGGTGCACGCCGTGCCCATAATATGGATGCTGCAGTTTATGGCGCCAGAGCTGCTTATATCGGAGGCGCTGTCGGAACGGCAACTGTGCTTGCCGGTCAGATGTTTGATATTCCGGTCAGCGGGACCATGGCACATAGCTGGGTGATGTATTATAAGGATGAATTTGAGGCATTTAAACATTATGCAGAGAATTATCCGGATGGGACAGTGCTTTTAGTGGATACTTATGATGTCATCGGTTCCGGTATCCCGAATGCGATCCGTGTGGCAAAAGAAGTTTTAGAGCCGATGGGAAAAAGATTAAAGGGAATCCGTATCGACAGCGGTGACCTTGCATACCTTTCCAAAAAAATCCGTAAGATGTTAGATGATGTGGGATTAGAGGATTGCAAGATCGTTGTTTCAAACAGCTTAGATGAGTATACGATTACATCCATTTTACAGCAGGGCGGAAAGATCGACAGTTTTGGTGTCGGTGAACGTCTGATTACTGCAAAATCAGATCCTGTCTTTGGTGCCGTATATAAGATTTCGGCAGTGGAGGAAAACGGTACATTTGCTCCGCGTATCAAGATCTCAGAAAATGTGGAGAAGATCACAAATCCGGGACTCAAAGATGTGTACCGTATCTATGATGAAGCAGGACACTCCGTTGCGGATCTGATCACAAAGGCAGGAGAGAAAGTTGATATGTCTGTGCCATACCGCTATGCGGATCCGGTAAAACCATGGAAAAACCGTTCTTTTGAAAACTGCACAGCGAAAAAACTTCAGCAGCAGGTCGTAAAGGCAGGAAAACGTATCGTGGAGCCGGAAACCTTAGAAGATATCAGAGCTTATGTGGAAAAACAGCTTAATACCGAAGTGTGGGAAGAAGAACAGCGTTTTGAAAATCCACATGAACATTATCTGGATATGAGTCCGGCATATTACGAGATGAAGATGGATATGCTGCATGAATCACGCACCAGATAAAGTGTGTGCAGACGGATATGCTGCATGCATTGTGCAAAAATAAGACGTGTGCAGATACAGATAAGCAGTGTATCATGAGATTGTAAGAAATGATAGTAAGGAAAGAATAACGTGAAATTGATATACGACATCCCAGCATCTTTCTGGGGCCTGTTCCGGTCCGTAAACCGGGACATCTATATAGAAGCACTTCTGACCATCAATGACGAATACCAGTACAACAATTACTTTTTAAGCAGAGAAGCATGTGTCCAGATTTTAAGTGACATGTGCTCCTCTCGTCGTTATGCCTTTATGAGAGAGGATAATGAGACAGAGGAAGATGTAGAAACTGCATTGCCGGGACGAATTCTAAACTGGCTGGTACGCGCAAAATGGCTTAGAAAAATTGAAGATTATGAGGCAATGACTACCAATATCGTCATACCGGATTATGCGGCAGTGATGATCGAGGCATTTGAAAAATTAGCGGACGAACCGTTAGATGACACGGATCTTTATATCCAGAATGTTTATGCGACTCTTTTTTCTTTTAAGAATGACCACCGCATGAATCTTGCCATGTTAAAGACAGCACTTGTCAATACCAGAAAACTGAATAAGGCACTGCAGGATATGCTGCACAACATGGATAAATTTTTTGAACGGCTTTTGAACAAACAGTCTTACGACGAACTGTTAAAGGAGCATTTAGAAGGCTATGTGGAGGAAGTTGTCAGACGCAAGTACCACATTTTAAAGACGAGTGACAATTTTTATATTTATAAAATGGACATTAAACGCTGGTTAAAGGAAATGCGGGAGGATGACGTCTGGGTGGAGCGCATCCGGCAGAAACAGCGCATGGAGCAGAAAAATGCAGGAAGCAGGTCTTCTGTACTTGAACCGCAGCGGTCAGAAGAGGATCTGCCATTTTTACATGCGAGAAGAAACAGACAGGAAGATGTGTTGGATCTGATCGACCAGATCGAGCGTGGATTTGATGACATTGAACACCGGATCTCAAACATGGACAAAGAACACAGCAAGTATATCCGTGCAACTGTGAGCCGGTTAAATTATCTGCTCAGTGATGAGACAGAGCGTCACGGTATGCTGATTCTGCTTTTGAACAGACTTGGAGCGGCTGAGACGGAAAGTGAACAGAGTGAGATGTTAAAAGAAGTGGCGGGGCACATGAATCTGTCATCTTTTGATGTTTTGAGTGATAATCCTCTTTATAAGAGAAGACGCCGCAGAAAATTTGAGGATGATCTGCAGGAAGAAGAGGAAGATGCAGAGCTTTCCAGGGAGGATGTACTGCGCTTAAACAAGATTGAACACCGTTATACGGCAAAACAGATCGAAGAGTTCATCGAAGAGAAGATGACAGATGGTATTTTAGAAACAGAACATATGGATATAGCGGATGATGAGTCATTTGAAAAGCTGATCCTTGCCTATGATATCAGTATGCGCAAAAACAGCAGATACCGGGTACAGGTGGAGAATAGTCAGATTCAGAATGGCAATTATTGTTATCCGAAAATGACTTTTAGCACAAAGCAAAAATCAATAGAAAGTGAACAGAATTAATGTTTGAAGGTTACGAAGAGTTAAATACGCAGGATGTGGAGCGGATGCAGGAAGTGATAAGAACATTGTTCTCCCAGACATTTCTGCCGGAACGAAAATATGATAAAAAATACGGACGCATGATGCCGGATCGCATGTACGATTTTTGCGACAGGCATTTGGAATTTCTGACGGAGTATTTTGCGGTTGCAGGGATAAAACTCAGCCAGGATACAGAGCTTGGAATCATTTATCTGGAGGGAACAGACGGAATCGGGGAGAAACTGCCGAAACTTGCAACGATTTACCTGCTGCTTTTAAAACTGATCTACGACGAAAAGATGGCGGCAGTTTCCTCCAGTGTCAATGTTATAACGACGTTTGGAGAACTGAATGGAAAAGCAGGAGAGTTCCGTCTGATCAAAGGTCCGTCCTCCATGACTGAGATAAAAAAAGCATTTGCTATTTTAAAGAAATATCAGATGGTAGAGTTTCTGGATGTGTTCGAAGAACAGCTTGAAAATACGAGGATCATGATCTATCCATGCATCAATTTAGTGCTGATGCGGGAGGATGTAAACGGGCTGCTTGGCAGTTTTTCTGATGAGGTAAAAAGTGATGAGGTAGCCGGTCAGGAGAATCTGGAGTGGAGCAGTGAGGAAACACTTTCAGAAAATGATATGACGGATGAAGAAAGTGATCTTGAACCAGAAGAAATGAATGTGGATGAGGAGGGAGAGACAGAAGATGGAACAGATGAATCAGGCATATAAAGTTTTTACCAGAATCTGCCTCAATAACTGGCATTATATTGACCGTAAGGTGTTAGGCTTAAATGAGAGCATCAACTTTTTTACCGGTCATTCCGGAAGTGGAAAATCAACAGTGATCGATGCAATGCAGATCGTACTTTATGCGAACACGGATGGACGTGGATTTTTCAACAAGGCAGCGGCAGATGACTCTGACCGAAGCCTGATCGAGTACCTGCGCGGTATGATCAACATTGGCGAGAATAATCAGGCAGAGTATAAGCGAAACAAAAACTTTTCCACGACGATTGTTCTTGAGATGGAACAGACGATCACAAAAGAAAAAGAATGTATCGGTGTTGTGTTTGATGTGGAGACCGCTACCAATGAGATAAACAGGCTGTTTTTCTGGCATAAGGGCGAGCTGATCCCGGGGGATTACCGGACAGAGAGCCGCGCAATGACGATCGGTGAAGTGCGCAGCTATTTACAGCAGAATTTCCCCAAAGATGAGATGTTTTACACTTCTAATAATGAGAGATTCCGCAGAAACCTTTATGATGTCTATTTAGGCGGACTGGATATGGAAAAATTCCCGCGCCTGTTTAAGCGTGCGATCCCATTTAAAATGAATATCCGGTTAGAGGATTTTGTAAAAGAATATATCTGCATGGAGCAGGACATCCATATCGAGGACATGCAGGAGGGGGCGATGCTTTATGGCAGAATGTGCCGTAAGATCGAAGCCACGATGCAGGAAATCGAAGAATTAAAGCAGATCAGTGCACAGTATCAGGTGATGGAGGAGAAGAAAAAAGAACTGTTAAACTGCCGTTACCGGATGGACAAACTGACGATCTTACAGTTAGAGCAGACCATAGAGGAAATGCAGCAGCGTGTGGAAAACTGGAAAAAGGATGTCGTACTGCAGAATGAAAGTCTTACAGAATTGCTTCAGATAAAAGAAAATTATGAAAAAGAATACGGCGAGATCAATGAGCAGATCGCCGGAACCGGTTATGCAAGATTAGAAGAGCAGTTAAAGAGTTTGGAAGAAAACCTAAGCCTTCTGGATCGAAGTAAAAATAAATGGGACGGTATTTGTGCAAGATTAAACGGCTGGGAAGATGTAGATATCGTTTCGAATCAGATTCTATGGGATATCGAGAAGTTCAAAGAAGGCACGATCACCGGAGAGGAGATCAAACGTTTGAAACGAAGCCTGGTCGAAGTACAGAAAGAGGCAGAAAAGGACAGGCAGGAGGCTTCCTCGGAGCTCCGTTCCATGAATAAAGAAGCGGATGTGTTAGAGAAAGAACTCACAGAGTTAAAACTTGGTAAAAAAGCATATCCGAGAGAGTTAGAACTTGCGAGATCCGAAATTGCAAGAAAACTTTCTGAACAGACCGGAAAAAATATCCAGGTCCGTATTTTTGCAGATCTCATTGATATTAAAGATGAAACATGGCGTAATGCGATCGAGGGTTATCTTTCCTGGAACAAACTTGCGCTGATCGTGGAGCCTGCCTATGTCAAACAGGCGATGGAAGTATACGAAACACTCGACGAGAAGCGTTTCTTCCGTGTATCTTTAGTGGATACGGAAAAGCTGATGCAGGAGGATTGGCGCGTAAAAGACAATGCGCTTGCAGAAGAAGTAGAAGCAAAAGAGCCATATGTGAGGGCATTTGTGGACTTCTTACTCGGAAATGTCATCAAGTGTACTTCGGTGGACGAACTGCGCCAGTGCAAGATCGGTGTGACGGCAGACTGTTTATTATACCAGAGTTATCAGTTACGCCGTTTAAATCCGGACAATTATAAGAAACATGTATATATTGGTGAAAAGAGTAAGAAACAGCGCCAGAAGGAACTTGCAGCTAGCCTGGAGAAATTAGAGCAGGACAGAGCAGAATACAGAGAGCGCGAGACAGAGGCGAAAAATATTCTTGCCCAGGAATTTTTAAATGATACGGTTGAGGAATACCAGAACCTGATATCAGATCTTTCGGAGAAGAAAGAAAAGGAAAAACAAAAGGCAAAAACAGAAAAGAAAATGGCAGAGATCGGTGCCGGTACGGTTGAGATCTTAAAGAAACAGGCAGAAGAGATTCACGAAAAACAAAAAGATCTGGAAGATAAGATCGATGACTTAAAATACCAGATCCGGAAAAAAGAAGATGCCATTGAAAAAGACAGCAGTGATTTCATTACAAAAAATGAGGAACTTCTTACGAAAAAAAGAGAGCTTCGCGGTTCCGCTGCGGAAGAAGAGGCATTTGAGGTTTATATTGCCGGGCAGAAAAATAAAAAATATGACAGCCTGAAAGCATCGACACAGGAAGAAATGGAACAGGTGTCCGGTCAGTGTGATGTACAGAAAAATAAACTGGTGGATGTACGTATGAATTATCTTCAGAATCATCCAAAACGTGATTTCTCAGCGAGCGCAGAGAATAATGACGATTATGACAGCCTGCTGTCAGAGCTTTCCTGCAATGAACTGGAAGAATACCAGAAAAAAGCGGCTGAGCAGGCAAAGGCAGCAGTGGAGCATTTTAAGGAGGATTTTGTATACAAGATCCGCAGCGCTATCAAAGAAGCCTATGTGCGCAGGGATGAATTAAACCGTATCATCCGCAACCTGAATTTTGGTAAAGACCGCTATCAGTTTAAGATCACGAGAAATAAGGGAGCCGACGGCGCATTTTATGATATGTTTATGGATGAGGACTTAGATATCGATCCGTCCTCACTTGCATCGCCAATGGAGCATCAGATGAATCTGTTTTCGATGGAGCATGAAAATAAATATGGTATGTTGATGAGTGATCTGATCCATATCTTTATTCCGCCGGAAAATGCCACGCAGCAGGAACTTGATGAGGCAAAACAGAACATGGTGAAGTATGCAGATTACCGTACGTATCTTTCATTTGAGATGGAACAGATCGTGGAAGGTGACGAACGTCTTGTCATTGGTCTTAGTAAGATGATCAAGAAAAATTCCGGTGGTGAGGGACAGAACCCGCTTTACATTGCACTACTCGCAAGTTTTGCGCAGGCATACCATATCAATCTGTCTGCAAGACTGACAAGACGTCCGACAATCCGTCTTGTTGTTTTAGATGAGGCATTTTCCAAGATGGATGCAGAGAAAGTGGCGAGCTGTATCGAACTGATCCGCGGACTTGGTTTTCAGGCGATCATCAGTGCAACGAACGATAAGATCCAGAATTACATTGAAAATGTAGATAAGACATTCGTTTATGCGAATCCGAATAAGAAGAGCATTTCGATTCAGGAGTTTGAGAAAAAGGATTTTTCACAATTGGTTGTGGAGGAGGAGTAAGAGCGGTTGAAGAAGGAGAAGGAAAAAGAGACAAGAACCAGTATCGTTCAGGTGATCCTTGATGATTATGAACATGGCGATACTGATTGGAGAAAATATCCTAATCAGGGGCAAAATGATGGGAAACGTTCTATCAGAATCGTTCAGGCGCTGTATGATGAAATCGGAAAAACAGAGCTGAACAGGCAGGTTTTAGAGTTGCAGGCACGTCATCTGTTACAGGATGGAAAAGGGCAGAAGATAAGTGGATGGTACACAAGGGGAAGTGAACTAGAGCAGATCGTATATCGTTTGTCTGATATTCCGAGATTTTATGAAATGGATGGGTGGGTGCCAAAATATGAGCGCTATTTTGAACCATTTTTGAAACTTCGTCAGGAGTTACAGAAATTAAGAGGGCGCCAGCAGACCTGGAAACCATGGATCGATCAATGTATTGGGGAGCTGGAAAATGACCTGGAACGTGAAAAAATTCCGAAAATATGCAAAGATGAAGAAACAAAGGAAATTTATTTTAACACGTTAGCCGGATTAAATGAGATAGAGGAACCGGTTTCAAGACGGATATTCAGTAAAAAATACCTGAAAAATTCAAAATCATTTCAGAGAGCAGTCCAGGATAAAATTATTTCGGATGCGAGAAAATTTTGCCCGGATGTGGATGCTGACGAAGAAGTTATGGGAAATGACGAAGTATTATCGGAAATTGGGATTGAGACATACCATCAGGAACTTTCTGTCAAAGGTCCGCTGCAGTTTGAGCTTGCAGGAAACAAAATTGATACCGCCCTGTTTGCCTATGGTACGATTTTAAATGCAGAGACATTAAAATATGCAAAACTATTGCCTGAGCAGACGATTCGAAAAATTGTAACGGTTGAAAATAAAGCCAATTTTATGGAAATGTCATATGAAGAGGGAACGCTGCTTGTCTATTCGCACGGTTTTTTCTCACCGAAAGAGAGGCTTTTCCTGAAAAATCTCAGGGAGTGTCTGGGAGAGCAGGGGGCAGAGTATTTTCATACCAGTGACTTAGATTATGGCGGAATCCGTATATTTATGAATATAAAAGAGAAAATTTTTCCGGATGTGAAACCGCTTGCAATGGATGGGGAGACGTTTTTCAAATATCAGGAATATGGGGAAAAACGGGATGAAAAATATTTGCAAAAAGTAAGGGACACAGAAGTTCCGGCAGAATTAAAAGAACTTAAGGATTATATTTTAAAAACCGGTTGTACGATAGAGCAGGAAAGTATGCTTTTTTAGCAGGAGGGAATTATGCAGACAGCAGCAGAGTTAAAAAATTTATTACAGCGTATCGACCATAAAGGTTATCCGGCATATAAGGACACAAGGGGGACTTATGAGTTTCCTGGATATGTGCTTTCCATTGACCATGTGCAGGGAGATCCGTTTGCAGCACCATCGAAGGTAAGCATCCATGTCCGTGGAAAACAGGCGGGATTCCCGGAACATCTTTATCAGAAAGACTGCAGAAGAATCGCTGTGCAGGATTATCTGCTGCGCCAGTTTGCGCGCCAGGTCGAGAAAGTTTCCTTTAAAGCGAAAGGTTCCGGAAAGAGCGGTCTTATGGCGGTCAGCCGTCCGGGACAGGAAGTGTTAGAGCGCAGTGCCTGTCAGATGGATGTAAAAAACGGCGATATTGTGCTGCGCATGGAGATTGGGTTCCCGGCAAATGGAAGAACGGTCAATTCCAGAGAACTCGAAAAGATTTTCTTTGATTTTCTGCCGGAGTGTGTGAAAGGTTCTCTATATTATCGTTCACTGAAAAAAGAAGCGGTGGAGACAGCCGCAGATCTCGCCGAGGATCAGGAATATATCAGGGAGCAGTTAGATCCGATGGGACTTTGTGCATTTGTGGCAGACGGTGCGATTCTGCCGCGGGAGTCCGGTGTTTCCGGCAGACCGATGAAGGATGCAGTGCGTTTTCAGTCACCGGAAAGTCTCTCCGTCACGCTGACGCTGCCACACCACGGAAAACTGACCGGAATGGGAATAAAGAAGGGCATCACGCTGATCGTAGGCGGTGGTTACCATGGAAAATCAACACTGTTAAAAGCGCTTGAGACAGGTGTCTATAACCACATTGCAGGGGATGGCAGGGAGTATGTCATCACGGACGATACAGCGATGAAAATCCGTGCCGAGGATGGAAGAAGCATCCGTGACGTGGATATTTCCATGTTTATCCATGACCTGCCGAATGGGAAAGATACGGTATCCTTTTATACGGAAGATGCCAGCGGAAGCACGTCGCAGGCGGCGAATGTAATCGAGGCGATGGAGGCGGGCACAAAAGCATTTCTGATCGACGAGGATACCAGTGCAACGAACTTTATGATCCGTGACGAGCTGATGCAGCGTGTGGTCAACCGTGATGCAGAGCCGATCGTGCCTTTTATTGACCGGGTAGAGGAACTGTATCAAACATACGGTATCTCGACGGTTCTGGTTGCCGGAAGCTCCGGTTCTTATTTTCACAAGGCAGACTGCATCATCCAGATGAACCGTTACGAGCCGTTTGAGATCACAGAGTCAGCAAAGCAGGCAGCGGCAGAGTTCCCGCTTCCAAAACAGGACATTGCTCCGTCAAAGCAGCCTGATTTTGACAGAAAAATAAAGCCGGACCGGATGTTTCGTGAGGACAACCGCTTAAAGATGAGAACGATGGGAAAGGATTCTATTTCCATCAGCCGGGAAGTCATAGACGTCCGCTATGTGGAACAGCTTATGGATACGGAACAGCTTGCATCACTTGGATATATGTTAAAATATATGCAGATCCACTTTTTTGATGGGAAACATACACTGACACAGGCGGTCGATGCGCTTTGGGATGTTTTGCAGAAGAGGGGGATCGCAGCAGTCTGCGAGAGCAGTTATCTGCCGTGCGGACTTGCAATGCCAAGAAAGCAGGAAGTGTTTGCGTGCGTGAACCGGTACCGGAAGCTGGGACTGTAGCTGTAGGCAGTCATGATATACAAACCATTGAGGGAAACTGGTCTGAAGGTAGCCATGCTTGAAAAAGTATCGCAATAGCGATATAATTATATACAAGCCGTTGAGGAATACAGGTCTGGAGGGTGCTCACATGAAATTAAGATTATATCATGGTTCAGAAAACATTATAGAAGTTCCGGAATATGGAAAAGGCATGCGTAATAACGACTACGGCAGAGGATTTTATTGCACGGAAGATATAGAATTAGCCAGAGAGTGGGCATGTGCGAAAAATCATGACGGATATGTGAATATCTATGAATTTGATATGTCGGGACTGAATGTACTCAATTTGAATGACCCAAAATACAATATTTTAAACTGGCTTGCGATTCTTGCGGATAACAGAACCTATTGGCAAAATGGAACGATAGCGGAAGAAGCAAAAGAATATGTAAAAAAACATTTTCTGATTGATATATCAGCGTATGATGTGATCAGGGGATACCGGGCAGATGATTCCTATTTTTCTTTTGCACAGGATTTTGTGGCGGGTACGATTTCGTTGGAAAAATTATCAGAGGCCATGAGACTTGGAAAATTAGGGGAACAAATTGTCCTCAAGAGTGAAAAAGCATTTCGACAGATCAAATTTATAGATAAAGAAAATGTTTCCTGTGAGATCTATTATTCTAAAAAGAGAGAAAGAGAACGGGAGGCAAAGAAAGAATACAGGGTCAGAAAAAGAGCCGATGCTACGTATCATGAGCTGTATATCATTGACATTATGAGGGAGGGCATGGAAAATGGAGATGCGCGCCTATCCAGATGATTATATTAATCTGGCACAGAGAATATTAGGGGATATGTTTGACTTTGCCGTTAATACATGTGACATGGACATAGATGAATATTACAGCATGTTTCTGGTGTCAGATGTTTCACGGCAGTTTCAGGAGGGAAATCCAACCTATATTGCGGGAAAGACAGGCTGCGAAATAGTTAAGGAAGTTGTGGTAAGCGTTGGTCTTCCATATTTACAGCAGGAAGATCAGATGTTTATAGATAAGTCACCGGAATATTGGACAGGGTGGGCTCTTGCATATTATCAGTGGTATACCGTCAGAACATTTGCAAGGATTAACAATGTGATAAAACCAAGCCAGATATGTGATATGTATGAGGTATATCATGAGATGGATATTATGCATTTTGTTGAACGGTTGAATGAATTGTGGAAAGAATATTATGTTGATACAAATTTGAAAAGGCTCAGAAAAGCATCAGGGCTTTCGCAGAGCGAACTGGCAGAATTATCAGGCGTTTCTATCAGACAGATACAGCTTTTTGAGCAGAGACAAAGAGATATCAACCATACGAAAGCCATCGATGTATTCCGGCTGGCACGGGTATTAGGCTGCAGGGATGAGGCACTGTTAGAGATATAAATGGATTCTATTAAGAAGTATAAAAAAATGAGAACAAAATTGAAGGCAGGGGACTTGGCAGCGCCCTGATCTTAGAGTTCCTGCTCTATTATATGACAAAACCTGAGTATCAGTTAAAGGTCAGGGAAGAAATATATCTGGATAATATGCTGGATCTGTTCTGAATGTGTCTGATACTTAGAACATATGGAAGTCTGTAAATAAAAGCATTGGAAACAGTTATTTAATGGCAAACGAAAGCTGCAAAGGAGGTTCGGATGAACAATCCCTACGAACTTGCAAAAAATATATTACAGCAGGATAAGGACAAGTCTGACATTTCACCAGCCGCAGACGGATTTACCAGCATCGGTTTATATGGAGCTTCGGTGCATGAAAAGAGCGAAGACGATGGAAGCAGCAGTTGTTTTCATCTTGAAAATGAGAGTGGTACGGGAGATATCACGCTGTACCGGGTGTTTCCCGGCATGGAGTTAGTCTACAATGACATGCACATGGCGTACTGCAACAAACAGCAGGAACCTGCTTCTGATGTGATGGAGATCAACTATTGCAGGGAGGGACGGAGTGAGTGTCTGTTTGGAGAGCATCAGTATTGCTATATGTCTGCCGGAGATCTGTCTTTTTGTTCCCTGCAGGACAATTCGCACCAGTCGGAATTCCCGACCAGCCATTACCACGGTATTACCGTTACCATTGATTTTTCCATGATCACAGATGAGATGAAAAATGTGTTGGAGCTTCTGGCAGTAGATTTAGAGCGGATCAGGGAACTTTCCAGGATGCGTGATTTTACGATCATTCGGGCAAATTCAACCATAGAACATATTTTTTCAGAGTTGTATACGGTCCCTGAAAAAATCCGGCATGGTTATATCCGGGTAAAAGTTTTAGAGCTGCTTTTGGTGCTGACAGAATTAAACCCCATGGAGGACAGGGAAGAGCATGTACATTTTTCTGAGACCCAGATCGAAGTGATCAAACAGATCCATGCTTTTCTCACGGCACATTTCAGTGAACATTATACGATCGACGTGCTTTCCGGGCGGTTTGAAATTTCGCCGACGGTCATGAAAAAATGTTTCCGGGGCGTTTACGGAGATTCTGTCTATGCCTACATGAAACGGTACCGCCTGCAGGTGGCGGAGCGGCTGTTAAAAGAGAGCAGCCTCACGGTGGGGGAGATTGCTGCGCAGATCGGTTATCTGAATCCGAATAAGTTTACATCTGCCTTTTGCGCGGAGTATGGGATGCCGCCGAGGGAGTATCGGAAAAAAGTCTGAATGGATAGAAAAAAGACCGTTCAGTAATTGTAAATCAAAATTGAATCCTTTAGAATGAGTGCTGCAGTTAGAAAATACTAACTGCAGCATTTTCAGTTTGAGGAGGATCTATCATGAAAAAGAAAAAAATTATGAACCTGTTTTTGGCAGCAACATTGGCATTTTCCATGGCAGCCGGATGCGGAAATTCCGGTAACGGGGCAAATGCGGACACTGGTGATGCGAGTACAGAGGCAGCCGGAACTTCGGCGAGTGTAGCGGAATCAGAGAGTGCAGCAACAGAAAGCACAATGGAATCAGAGAGCATAGCAACAGAAAACACAGAGGTATCAGAGAGTACGGCAGCAGAAGAAGTTGCAGATGCGACGGAGACAGCGGATGACAGTCAAACAGCAGAGCAGCTTCTTGTTGACCTGACGGGTACATATCAGGAACTCTGGCCGGTGATCCTTTCAGATGAGTATGAAAAACTCTGGATTGACAACTGTGGCGAGCTCGTTGGTGAGGAAAATGCTAAGGCAGCGTATGAAAAGCTGGCATCTATGGTTAGTGGAGAGATTTATGGTGAGAAAGCTGTGGAAGCCTATACGGATGGCAATGGAGTTTATGACTGTTCTTTCACACAGGGTGTAGACACATTGGAATTTGACGGTGATTCTTCGATGATCAAGGGTTATGATAAAGACGGAAAAGAATTGTTTGCACATACCTATCACTATGTAGGCATGGAAAAGATCCGTGGTCTGTACGAGTATGAGAGCGATGATGCTGATTCCGGAGAGTTTACTTATTTTTGCATCGCGCCGGATACTTCCGATACGACCTATCATATTGAGTTACGTTATGGCAGCGATCTGGATGCATTAGGTCAGTATGATGCCGGAGATTATGCTTACTGGCTTGCTTCCGGTATTTCAACGGATTATGATCAGACGATGATCGAGAACTGCATTCAGTTATTCTGTACAGAAAATTTGTCTGAGTAAAGAAACACGGCAGAATCATTTTCGGCAGGAATCAGGAAAGTGTCGGATTCCTGCCAGTTTTTAGATAAGGAGGATATTTTTTCATGAAAAAGAATTCTGAGATATCCAGAATGTTTCAATATGCCGGAAACCGCCACTGGCTGACAATCGCAGGTATGATCTTTGCGGGACTGAGTACGGTGTTGTCCATGATCCCGTTTGTCTGTATATGGTTTGTTGTCCGTGACATGTTAAATGCGATGATGGAAGGAGATATCAGTCTTGCTTTCCATAGCAGTACTTATGCGTGGTGGGCAGTTTGTTTTTCGGTCTTAAGTATTTTACTTTATTTTATTGCACTGTGCTGTTCGCATCTGGCGGCATTCCGCACTGCAACAAATATGAAAAAGGCAGCTATGCATCATATCGTCACACTGCCGTTAGGATATTTTAGTGCAAATGCCAGTGGACGCCTAAGGAAAGTGATTGATGACAATGCAGGACTGACTGAGAATTTTCTGGCACATCAGCTTCCTGATATTACCGGGGCAGTGGTGATGCCGGTCGCAGTGTTCGTGCTGATCTTTGTTTTTGACTGGCGGTTAGGTCTTTGCTGCATGGTTCCGCTTGCCATCAGTCTTTTCTTTTTAAAGCAGATGATGGGTGGCGACAATGCAAACTTTATGGAAGGTTACATGACAGCACTTGAAACCATGAATAAGGAAGCCGTCGAATATATCCGTGGAATCCCGGTTGTAAAAGTGTTCCAGCAGACGGTCTATTCCTTTAAAAATTTCCATGCAGCGATCGGGGAGTACGAAAAATATGCTTCCGGGTATGCGTTAAAATGCCGTATCCCTCTGACCGGTTTTCAGGTTGCATTAAATGGCACATTTATCCTGCTGATTCCGGTTGCGTGTATGATTATGACGGGAGTAAGCGGTCAGGCTGCATATCAGGACGTTATTTTGGATTTCCTGTTTTACAGTCTGTTCACGCCGGTCTGCACAACGATGATGAACCGTGTCATGTTTGCCAGTGAGCAGTTGATGGCTGCAAAAAGTGCAGTGATACGTATTGAGGAAGTGTTAAAAGAACAGCCGTTAGCGGAGCCCTCCAACCCAATGCAGCCGAAAGATGCTTCTGTAGCATTTGAAAATGTGTCATTCTGTTACGCAGAAACAAAAGAAAAAGCACTCGACCAGATCACATTTGAAATCCCAGAAGGAAAGACGGTTGCGCTTGTGGGTGCATCAGGCAGTGGTAAATCTACGGCAGCAAAACTGATCCCACGGTTTTATGATGTGACGGATGGAAGTGTCTGTGTAGGAGGCGTTGATGTCAGACAGATGGATAAGAAAACCCTGATGAACCAGATCGCGTTTGTATTCCAGAACACAAAACTATTTGGGGATACTCTGCTTGAAAATATCCGCGCTGCAAGACCGGAGGCAACACGCGAAGAAGTGATGTGTGCCGTGGAAGCTGCCCAGTGCAGAGAGATCATTGACCGTCTGTCGGACGGGATTGATACGGTTGTGGGAAATGGCGGCACTTATTTATCCGGTGGAGAAAATCAGAGAATCGCATTAGCGAGAGCGATTTTAAAGGACGCTCCGATCATCGTCTTGGATGAGGCGACTGCCTTTGCAGATGCGGAGAACGAGCATCAGATACAGCTTGCTTTTGAAAAACTGACAGCAGAAAAAACGGTTCTCATGATCGCACACCGTCTCTCGACGATACAGAATGCGGATCTGATTTTAGTGTTTGATGGAGGAAAAATCATTGAGCGCGGCACACATGATTCACTGCTGGCTGCAGGCGGCAGATATGCGTCCATGTGGAACGATTATCAGACCTCGGTTCATTGGAAAGTCGGAAAGGAGACGAAATAATGACAAAATATTTTCAAAACAAATATGCATTGAGTAAGCAGGGCGCAAAAGACCTGTGTAAAGGAATCCTTTATTCAGTTCTGGCTTATGTCAGCCTGATGCTTCCGGTTGCACTGCTTGCATGTGTGCTTGATTCTTTCCTTATAGCATTGTCCTGGGACAGCGGGCAGGGTGGAAATATTTTACTGTACACGGTGATCGGAATCGTCATTTTAGCAGTCATATTTGTGATGCATTATCTGCAGTATACACTGACCTATATGGGAACCTATCAGGAGAGTGAACGCCGCAGGATTTCAATCGCGGAAAAGTTAAGGACGATGCCGCTTCGGTTTTTCCATGAGCGTGATCTGTCTGATCTGACGAGTACGATCATGGGGGACTGCGCAGGTTTTGAACACGCATTTTCGCATACCGTACCGCAGTTCTGGGGTTCGATCCTGTCGACTGCGATCGTGTGCATCGTGCTTTTGATCTATGACTGGAGAATGGGACTTGCGCTGCTTGGGGTAGCGCCGGTGGCGTTTGCAATCGTTCTTTTTTCCAGAAAGCTGCAGACAAAGCAGGGGCAGAAACATATCGATGCAAAACTTGCACTGGCAGATGGAATACAGGAATGCTTAGAGACGGTGCAGGACATTAAGGCGTGCAATCAGGAAACGGTATATCTGAAAAAGCTGGATGAAAAAATGGATGCCGCGGAAAAGGCACAGATCTCTTCGGAGATGGTAACGGCAAGCCTTGTGACCACAGGGCAGATGTTTTTGCGGCTTGGACTTGCGACGGTCATTGTTGTCGGAAATACTTTGATGATCAACCATCAGACCACACTGTTTTCCTACATTTTATTCCTGATCGCAGCTTCAAGACTATATGATCCACTTTCCGGGGCAATGGCAAATATGGCAGAGCTGTTTTCCGTGGATCTTCAGGTAAAGCGCCTGAAAGAAATCCAGGATTATAAAGAGGAAAATAAGAAGAAAGAGTATCAGACAGACGGCTATGATATTACATTCGACCATGTAAGTTTTGCCTACGAACCTGGCAAACCGGTGTTGCGGGATGTTTCTTTCACTGCAAAACAGGGACAGGTAACAGCCCTTGTCGGACCGTCCGGCGGGGGAAAGAGTACGGTGGCAAATTTAGCGGCTGGTTTTTACGATGTGAACGGTGGAAAAATCACACTTGGTGGCACGGATATTGCACCGATCGATTCAGTTGCCATGATGAGAGATTTTTCCGTGGTATTCCAGAACGTAGTTCTTTTCAACAATACCATTATGGAAAATATCCGTATAGGGCGCAAAGATGCGACCGATGAAGAGGTGATCGCTGCTGCAAAGGCGGCGCGCTGTCATACGTTTATTGAAAAACTGCCGGACGGCTATCAGACCGTGATCGGAGAAAACGGCTCCACACTTTCCGGTGGCGAGTGCCAGCGTCTTTCCATTGCCCGTGCACTTTTAAAAGATGCGCCGGTTATTCTGTTAGACGAAGCGACAGCGTCCCTTGATGTGGACAATGAGACAGAGATCCAGGAAGCGATTTCTAAGCTGATAAAAGGAAAGACAGTCCTTGTCATTGCACACAGAATGAGAACCGTTGAAAATGCAGACAAGATCGTTGTCCTTGACGGCGGTGTTGTCGCAGAGAGCGGAACACATGCTGAGCTGATGAAAAAGAACGGACTTTATGCAAGACTGGTGGAGCTGCAGACAGCTTCGGCGGACTGGAAGCTGAATGGCAGGTAAAAGTTGAACTGAAAAACGATAAAATCATAAGAAAGACAGGTTCTTTTAGAGGAATTTTTAAGATGCCTGTCTTTTTTATGGGGATAGAGGGGAGTGCAATCCATTATTTTATGTTATACTGTGTCAGGAAAGTTTTTTGATTCATAGGATTCGGGTGTCAAAAGGTGGCTTCCAAATTTTTGATTGTCAAATTGTACAAAGCCGGGGCTGTTTTGTTCCGTTGTCCGAAAATAAGAAAATCTAAGTCTGCCTGTGTTAAATTCTCTCAAAGAGACGTGTACGTCATAAACGTCCCATCCCCATCCATGGGACATTAAGACTTTTGCTGCCGTCCATGGCAGCAAAACACTGCGCATCGACAGGCAAACTAAGATTTTCTAATTTTTTCCCCATGTCACAAAAACAGTCTCTGCTTTGTGCAATTTGCCAGCCACTAAATTAAAATCCACCTTTTGACACCCGAATCTTCATAGGAAATTACGTCCTATGACTCAAAAAGCCCTACGGGCGGGATGCGCTCTTCGCGGAGAAGAGTTTGCTGTAAACAGCACCGCTCGGGCGCGAAAGAGTCGCAAGCGACTCTTTGTTCTGTGAGCAGGATAAGACGAATAAATAAGGAGTACCATCATGGAAACCAACCATAATGAACCAAAATATATCAGGGTAAAAGGGGCGAGAGTCCACAACCTGAAAAATGTAAATGTGGATGTCCCCCTGCATCAGATCGTGGGGGTCGCAGGTGTGTCAGGTTCCGGCAAATCTTCGCTGGCACTTGGTGTTTTGTATGCGGAAGGATCCAGACGTTATCTGGAGTCACTTTCTACCTATACAAGAAGGCGCATGACAGGAGCAGCGAAAGCACAGGTGGATGAGGTGCTGTATGTCCCAGCGGCTTTAGCACTTCATCAGCGTCCGGGAATACCGGGGATCCGCAGTACCTTCGGGACAGGAACCGAACTTTTGAACAGCTTAAGATTGATGTATTCGGGACTGGCATCCCACAGGTGTCCGAATGGACATTACATAGAGCCTACGTTAAAAGTAGCGGCGGAGCAGGAAATCTTATGTCCGGTGTGCGGGGAAAAAGTACATGCACCGAGTGCGGAAGAACTTGCCTTTAATTCACAGGGGGCGTGCCAAAGATGCGGCGGTACGGGAAGTGTGCGGACAGTGGATTTTGATTCGCTGGTGCCGGACGATTCGATCAGCATTGATGAGGGAGCGGTCGCACCGTGGAACAGTCTGATGTGGTCACTGATGACAGATGTCTGCCGTGAGATGGGCGTGCGCACGGATGTCCCATTCCGGGAACTGACAGACGAGGAGAAAGAGATCGTCTATCACGGCCCGGCTGAGAAAAAACATATTTTTTATAAGGCAAAAAAATCCAACCAGGCGGGTGAACTGGATTTTACCTATTATAATGCCGTTTACACCGTGGAAAATGCGCTTGCAAAAGTAAAAGATGAGAAGGGCATGAAGCGCGTGGAAAAATTTTTAAAGGAAGATATCTGTCCGGAATGTGACGGCAGCAGGCTTTCTGAAGCTGCGAGAGCACCAAGGCTCCGTGGGATAAGTCTGGATGAAGCCTGCAAAATGACCTTAAAAGAACTGGTGGACTGGGTGGCAGGAGTGCCGGATTCCCTGCCGGAAGAAATGTGTCCCATGGCAGAATCCATCTGTGAATCGTTTCAGGCCGTTGCGAAAAGGCTGATGGATCTGGGACTTTCTTATCTGTCGCTTGACCGGACGGCCTCAACATTGTCGACCGGAGAGAGGCAGCGGATGCAGCTTTCCAGAGCGGTACGAAACCGCACGACAGGCGTTTTGTATGTGTTAGATGAGCCTTCGATCGGTCTGCACCCGTCGAATATCAAAGGGCTTAATGCCGTGATGCATGATCTGGTCGCGGACGGCAATTCCGTTCTTCTGGTAGACCACGATACACAGATATTATCGGAGGCGGACTGGCTGATCGAGATGGGACCCGAAGCCGGTGTGGGAGGCGGATATGTGATCGCGGAGGGCAGCATTCCGCAGATTATTTCCAATAAAAAATCCATGATCGGTCCTTTTCTGGCGAAAACGGCAGATATGCATGTTCGCACACAGGCAGGGAAAAAGGAAGTTTTTACACTTGGAAAATTGCATCTGTCTACGGATAACATTCACACGGTAAAGCCATTGGAAGTGGATATTCCAAAGGGCAGACTTACCGTGGTGACCGGTGTTTCCGGTTCGGGGAAGACCACGATGGTTTTAGAGAGTCTGATTCCGGGACTGGAAGCCTCTTTTTGCGGGGAACATCTGCCGAAACATGTGAAGAGTATTTCGGCGGAAGGAATTGCCCATGTGAAACTGATCGATGCCTCACCGATCGGTATCAATGTCCGTTCAACGGTGGCAACTTATGCAAACATACATGATGAACTCCGCAAAATCTATGCAAAAACAGCGGATGCGAAAGACCGGAAATACAAAGCGGGGGATTTTTCCTACAATACTGGAAAGCTGCGCTGCCCGGTCTGCGACGGAACCGGGCAGATCAGTCTGGATGTACAGTTTTTACCGGATGTGGACATCCCATGCCCGGAATGTGGCGGTTCCCGGTACGCGAAAGAGGCATGGCAGATCAGCTATGAAAATAAACAGGGAAACAGGTATTCCCTGCCGGAACTGATGGAGATGGATGTCAATACGGCGCTGCAGGCAGTCAAGGATCTGAAACTGGTGCACCAGAGGCTTGGTGTCCTGAAAAATTTAGGACTTGGATATCTGACGCTGGGGGAGGAAACACCGAGTCTTTCCGGCGGCGAGGCACAGAGACTGAAACTTGCCAGTGAAATGGGAAAAGGACAGTCGGATTCTGTCTTTGTGTTTGATGAGCCGACCATCGGACTGCATCCGTTGGATGTACAGACGTTACTTGGCGTATTTCAGGCGCTGGTCGATAACGGGGCGACTGTGCTCGTCATTGAACATGATCTGGATGTGATCCGAAATGCAGATTATATCATTGATATGGGCCCCGGCGGCGGAGAGGAGGGCGGCAGAGTGGTCGCCTGCGGGACACCGGAGCAGATTGCAGCGAATGAGGAGAGTGTTACGGGGAAATATCTATAAAGAACAGGGGTTGCGTTTCTCATCCATTTCTGCTACAATGACCACGTCATTTTCAGACATATCAAAATTCAAATTTTAATGGAGGTGAATTTTCATGGACAGTTGCGATAGCGTAGGACGAAGTAAAATATGCGATGTACGAAGATGTAAAAAAAGAATGTGGCTGTCTGTGAAAGTCTGACCGCCATATTCTATATTGTTGAGCACCTTTTTATACATCGCATCAGAGGATCCTTGCAATCACAATGAAGCGATGTATTTTTATGCCCATTTCAGGCGAAAAGGAGGTCACAATGAGAAAAGTATTAATCCCGAAAAAAGACTATGTAAAAGAACTGATAAAGATCATCCGTGTTACAAAAGATGAGCAGAAATTACGGAAGCTGCTGTCAGATTATCATGAGAAAGATATCGCGGAGGCAATCACATTTCTGACGGAGACTGAGCGGAAGCATCTCTACCGTGTGCTCGGCTCTGAAAGGATCGCAGAGATATTTTCCTATTTTGATGATGCGGAAATGTACTTGGAGGAACTGTCTTTAGAGCAGGCAGCAAAAGTAATTTCCTACATGGATGCAGATGATGCACTTGACGTGTTAGATGATTTGTCCGAGTCAAAGAAAAATGAGATCGTGAGCCATCTGGATGCGGACGCACAGAAAGATGTGCAGAAACTGCTCTCCTATGAGGAGGATGAGATTGGAAGCTGCATGACGAACAACTTTGTCTGTATTTCAGAGGAGCTGTCCATCCGGGAAGCGATGAGCGAACTGGTCCGCCAGGCGGGGGAACATGATAATATTTCAACGATTTATGTTACTGATACAGAGGAAAAATTTGCCGGAGCGATCGATCTGAAAGATCTGATCATCGCGAGAGAAAATACACCTCTGCAGGAGATCATAAGCAGCTCTTATCCATATGTGTATGAACATGAAAATATCAGTGAATGTGTGGAAAAGATCGCAGATTATGAGGAGGATTCCATCCCGGTACTGACACAGGATGGAAAGATAGCCGGTATTCTGACTGCAACAGATATCGTGGAGTTAGTAGATGATGCGATGGGAGATGACTATGCAAAACTTGCAGGTCTGACCTCCGAGGAGGATTTAAAGGAATCGACGATCGTGAGTATGAAAAAGAGACTGCCTTGGCTGATCATACTGTTGTTCCTCGGGATGGCGGTGTCCTCTGTTGTCGGGATATTTGAATCTGTGGTTGCAGTTCTGCCGATCGTGATCTGCTTTCAGTCGCTGGTGCTTGATATGGCAGGAAATGTTGGTACGCAGTCGCTTGCAGTAACGATCCGTGTACTTGTGGACGAGGATTTGGATACCAGAAAAAAACTGGCTCTTCTCGGAAAAGAAATGAAGATCGGCTTTTTAAACGGAGCGAGTCTTGGCGTCATGGCACTTGTATTTCTTGGCATTTACATCCACCTGTTCAAAAAATATGCCTGGATGTCAGCATTCCTGATTTCCGGGTGTGTTGGGATTTCTCTGGTCGTTGCGATGGTAATCTCTGGTTTTGTAGGTACGATCATCCCGATGTTCTTCCACAAGATCCATATTGATCCGGCAGTTGCATCCGGTCCGCTGATCACGACGGTGAATGATCTGGTTGCAGTGATCACTTATTATGGATTGGCGATGGTATTTCTGATCGATATTTTTCATATTTAGGAGGAACGGAGATATTATGAATACACAAAATTTAAGAACCCTTTTTCCAACTGTAACGAAACAAAAAATACTGAATCTGTCATATGGCGAGGGAGAACATTATACAGTGCTTCCCATGATTGCCAAAAAAGAGGATACATTTTATCTGTGGGAAATTTCAGCCATGTCGGAACAGGAATATGAACACAGAAACAGAACATACAAAGAAGCGAAGACAAACCGGGCAGAGTTAAAGCAGAATCTGGAAGAAGCAGACCAGGTGTGGATCGAAAAAATTGTAAGCGGTGGCTGCTGTTTTGAGGCCGCTTCAGCAACAGGCACCTGTCTTGGCGAGAGATATAATATAGAGGAACAGATACAGTTTTTATATATGCTTGGACAGGGAGCGGAGTTAGGGGAGTTAGAACAGGTGGAGCTTGACAGGCTGTTTGTCACCTGCTATGAACTGACGGGAAAAGACGGGCAGGAATTGTCCGAAGAAGCATTCTGGAATATGGGAAATGAGGATGTTACGGTTACGCTGTCAGAACAGCACCGATCTGTTCTGGTACAAAAAAGATTTCGCTTAAAGACGGGGGAATATACAAAACCCAAAGTGCTCCATCTGACCGGAGAGGCAGAAAGCAGTGTTTATATTCATGGCATCCGTTTCCATGATGTCTGGAAAGAGGCAGAGACACGTTTTGAAGATAAACACTATCTGGAACATTTCAGCAAAGAACAGATTGCACAGATGAAGCACGACTTTATGGAACTTCTGCCGCAGATATGTCCCAAAGGCTGTGTCCTGCCCATGATCGAATATGAGTGCGACAGGGATTATCAGATGCAGTTTTACACAACGGAATATCTGAAATGCGCACCAAAGCATCATTCTTCGGCATTATTTTTCGCGATGCGTCCGGACACGCAGATCGGACCGATGGGATACAAAAACAGGGTATGCCAGTTAGAAGCAGTGGAGGAAGGCTTTGAGGGGGAGATATCCGTTGAATTATTTTTGTGTCATAAAACAATACCGGGAGAAGAGAAAAAAGCAAGGCATTAATGCAAATTTTGTGTTATCATGAGTGCAGGTGAAAGAAAGCAGGAGTGGAGATTTTTATGACACAGACTCATATAAATATTGCAATGTTAGCACATGTTGACGCCGGAAAGACGACATTATCAGAGGCATTATTATATAAAAGCGGCAGCATCCGCAAAGCCGGACGTGTGGATAATAAAGATGCATTTTTAGATACAAATGAAATGGAAAGAAACCGTGGAATCACGATTTTTTCCAAACAGGCAGTTTTTTCCTATGGAGGATGTGAATTTACGCTGTTAGATACACCCGGACATGTGGATTTTTCTGCGGAAATGGAGCGTACCTTGCAGGTGCTTGACTATGCTGTACTGATCATAAGCGGGGCAGACGGTGTGCAGGGACATACGAGGACATTGTGGCGGCTTTTAGCGCGTTACAATATCCCGGCATTTATTTTTGTCAACAAAATGGATCAGCAGGGAACAGACCACGACAAATTATTGGCACAGATCAAAGATACATTGGGCAGTGCCTGTGTGGATTTTTCAAAAAATACAGATGGAACATATCTGGATGAGGATTTTTATGAGAACGTGGCTGTCTGCAATGAAAAAGTCTTAGAAACATATTTAGAAGGCGGCAGTATCGGGGAAGAAGATATCCGTCAAATGATACAGAAAAGGGAATTGTTTCCATGTTTTTTTGGTTCAGCACTTAAGATGGACGGGATTGACGAGCTGCTGGCGGCACTTTCTGAATATACCAAAATTCCGGATTATCCGGAGAAGTTTGGCGCAACTGTATTTAAGATCACGCGCGACGCAGGGGGCAGCCGCCTTACGCATTTAAAAGTCACAGGTGGAACATTAAAGGCAAGAAATCTGCTGACCGGATATAAGCAGAATAAGGAAGATGATATCTGGGAGGAAAAAGTAAACCAGATCCGCATTTATTCCGGTGAAAAATTTGAGACCCAAGATGAGGTAAAAGCAGGAACAATATGTGCTGTGACAGGGTTATCCTATACTTATCCGGGAGAGGGACTCGGAATCCAGACGGAGTCGGAACTGCCGATTTTAGAGCCGGTGCTGACATATGAACTGATCCTGCCGGAGGGGGTACAGCCACAGGCAATGATGCCGAAACTTACGATGTTAGAGGAAGAAGATCCGGAGCTTCACATTGTGTGGAATGAACAACTGCAGGAGATCAAGATACAGATCATGGGGGAAGTGCAGATCGAGATTTTAAAAGCACTGATCTTTGAGCGTTTTGGTGTGGAGGTGGAATTTGGCACAGGAAAGATCCTTTACCGTGAGACGATCGCAGATACCGTGGAGGGAGTGGGACATTTTGAACCACTGCGTCATTATGCGGAGGTACATCTTTTGCTGGAGCCGGGAGAAAACGGCAGCGGTCTTACCTTTGCAGCGGATGTCAGTGAGGATATGCTGGCAAGAAACTGGCAGAGACTGGTGCTTACCCATTTAGAGGAAAAAGAACATGTCGGTGTGCTGACAGGCTCACCGGTTACAGATATGAAGATCACGTTGGTTGCCGGACGTGCACATTTAAAACATACGGAGGGCGGCGATTTCAGACAGGCTACTTACCGTGCCTTAAGGCAGGGATTAAAACAGGCACAGTCCGTTCTGTTAGAGCCATGGTATGATTTCAGGCTTGAACTACCGAATGAATGTATTGGACGTGCCATGAATGATATCGAAGGAATGTCAGGTAAATTTGATGCTCCGAACCGGAACGGAGAGATGGCAGTACTCACAGGGATCATTCCGGTTGCATCGATACGTGATTATGCAAAAGATGTTATGGCATATACCAAGGGACATGGAAGCCTTACCTGCACGCTGCACGGTTATCTGCCATGCCATAATACAGAGGAGGTTGTCGAGGCGCTTGGTTATGATTCAGAGCGTGATCTGGCAAATCCGACAGGGTCTGTATTCTGTGCCCATGGAGCAGGATTTGTTGTCCCATGGGATCAGGTTATGGATTATATGCATTTGGAAAGTGTGCTAAAGCCGGCAAAAGAAACAGAGGAATGGCAGCCAAAGCAGGTTTACATGCAGCAGCAGAGCAGGGAAGAAGAATGGATTGGCACGGATGAGATTGACAGAATCTTAAATCAGACATACAATGCTAATAAACGGGAAAAATCTGCTCTGGGGCGCAATGTTTGGAAAAGGTCAGGAGGGAGCAGTGCAAATGTACCGCCGGTGACAAGAACTTATACGCCGCCGCTGTCGGAAAAAGAATATCTGCTTGTGGATGGCTACAATGTCATTTTTGCATGGGATGAGTTAAATGAACTTGCCCGTGATAATGTAGACGGGGCGCGTGGAAAACTTCTCGATATTATGTGTGATTATCAGGGTATGCGCGGATGTGAGCTGATCGTGGTGTTTGACGCATACCGTGTGCAGGGGCATAAGACAGAAATGTATGATTACCACAATATTCATGTCGTTTACACGAAAGAGGCAGAGACTGCCGATCAGTATATCGAGAAATTCGCACATGAAAATGGCAGAAAATACCGTGTGACGGTTGCGACTTCGGATGGTTTAGAGCAGATCATCATCCGGGGAGCCGGATGTGTGCTGATCTCCGCAAGAGAGCTGGAAAAAGAGATCGCACGCAAACGCGGGGAAATGTTAGAGACATATCATGCAAAACGTGAGCCGGAGAAGAAGGTACATATGGCAGAGCATATTTCTGCTGAGGTAGCAGAAGCAGTCAGAAAAGCGGATCAGTGTGAAAAATAACATTTTTCACAGGTAAGATTTGTGCTTATGCATCAGCTTGATATGCGCAGGAATGGAGATTCTCATGAATAAAAAGGAAGAAGTAAACTTTACACAGTCCGGATTTTTAAAGATCGATGGGAAAAAAAGAGTGTCTGTGAGATTTGAACGTGGAAGTGATATTGCAGAAGGCATGGTTCCGCCGGGAAAAATTACAAAGAATCATGGATTTTCCGATAAGGAAGTAGCAGGGTTAGAAGTCTATCTGGAGATGAACTGTGATGAGATATACAAAAAAGCGAAGGAAATTGGTAAATTTACAAACCTGTTATAAAAGAATTTTGCCGTTATTTTTCGCATGGATGATCCTGCTTACGACCTGCGTGGGCAGCCAGTCGGATGTCTTTCAGCTGATATCTTATGAGAAAACATCCGGTCAGACAATGCTTTCCGGCGAGCGCATCGTAAAAACACATGATGCATTGTTAGAGACTGCCAGAGGACGCTCTGAGACATTAGAAAGCGGGAGAGCAAAAGAATTTGCTTCTATCAACTGGCGCAGAATGGCGGGGGTCACGGTAAGGATACTTCTTGTCATACTGCCGGCACTGATCCTGCAGTTCTGGAGTATCTGGTACCGTAGGGCGGATGAGATCATTCCACGGGGACTGCTTTTAGTGCAGTTTGTGAGAAGGGCGGATGGAAAAAAGAATGGCATTTTTTCTCTCATGAAATAAAAACAAAAATATTATTTTATGAGAGGTAGAAAAAATGCAGATTCTTATTTGGGTTATGATGATCGTTGGTGGTGCCGCAGGACTTTTGTCCACGGCTTATCTGGTATTGGCTATGCCGATAATTATTGTGTGGAAGATTTTCCGCAAGGTGAAATACCGGATACCGATCTGTGACTGAGAAAATTGGAATTGAATTTGAAAGGATCTGGGCATATATACCAGATCCTTTTTATCAGAGGAGAAATGACGGATGAATGATGTGACAAAAATGGATCATAATGATATTATGAATAATTTTCAAAAAACAGATAATATCCTGAATGATGTACAGAACATTATAGAATTTTATTACAGGTGCATGACGAAGCTGCACGTAAATGGTATGAGAAAGAAGCATATGAACAGACCTGGAGTGTGCGCACGTTACAGAGAAATATAGATACACAGTATTATTACCGTTTATTACAGTCTAAAGACAAAGAACCCGTAGAGCATGAAATGAAAGAAAAAACTCTGACTTATCAGCAGGATAAACTGGAGTTTATAAAAAATCCGGTTGTCGTTGAATTTTTGGGGCTGACGCCGGATATATCTTTTACAGAAACAAAACTTGAAGCATGCATTATTACAAATTTGCAGGAACTTTACAAAGAAACCAATTTGATTTCAGATCAGGAGGTAGCAATATGGCAGAAGATACGTTGTTTTCCGGCGAATCAAAGAATGTTGAGTACAAGATTACTGTACCAGAAAAAAGCGAAAAATACATGAAAACAGTGGTAGCTTTTGCCAATGGCAGAGGTGGCAGGATTGTTTTTGGAATAGATGATAAGTCTTTAGATGTTGTTGGAATGGATGTAGATAATATTTATAAGACCATGGATGCCATTACCAATGCAATTTCTGATTCCTGTGAGCCGGCTATCAGACCAGATGTTGCTATGCAGGCCGTCAGGGATAAGACAGTGATTGTGTTGGAGATACTTCCGGGTGCAGAGCGTCCGTATTATATCAAATCACAGGGCATGTTTGAGGGTACTTATGTGCGTGTGGCAGGCACGACCAGACATGTGGAAGATTATATGTTAAAAGAACTGATTCTGGAGGGGAAGAATCGCTATTTTGACAGTGAAATATGCCAGAATATGAAAATAACTGACGGTGAGATTGAGGAACTTTGTAAGAGCATGAAAGAGACTGCTATACGAAATACATGGCAGGACAGCGAAAAGGCAAAGATTAAGGATGTTACCAAAAATGTGCTGATTTCATGGGGGGTTCTGAAGGAAGAAGGCGGAAATGTATATCCGACGAATGCGTATGCACTTCTGACCGGACGGATGTTTCAGCAGCCAGTTATTCAATGTGGTGTATTCAAGGGAATCAATAGAGCCCATTTTGTGGATCGAAGAGAATTTGAAGGTTCCATTCAGGAACAGATGGAAGCTGCATACCAGTATGTACTTGAAAAAATCAATATGGGTATGACGATAAAAGGAATGTATAGACAGGATGTGTATGAGCTGCCTACAGACAGTATCAGAGAGTTGATTGCAAATGCTGTTGCACATCGTAGTTACCTGGAACCGGGAAACATACAGGTAGCATTGTATGATAACAGGCTGGAGATTACTTCTCCAGGTATGCTTCTGAACAATGTTACGATTGCAAAAATGATGGAAGGTTACTCAAAACCGAGAAATCCTGCAATCGCAAGAGCTTTTGCATACATGAAAATCATTGAAAAATGGGGAACCGGAATACCGAGGTTATTTGAAGCCTGCGAGGAGTATGGTTTGCCTAAACCGGAGCTGATTGATTTTGATGGCGATTTTAGGGTAAATTTATATCGAAAAAAGGAGACTGATACAGAAATTAACGAGAAAATTTACCAGAGGGTGAATGATGTGATTGGTAGGGTATATCAGAGAAAAAATGAACCTCAAAATGAACCTCAAAATGAACCCCAAAATGAACCTCAAAATGACCCCCAAAGACTTGGTGTTTTGGAAGAAGGACTTTTGAATTTGATTCGCCAGGATGGGCATGTGACACGGGACGAAATGGCAAGTCAGATGAAGGTTTCATTAAGCACGGTTAAGCGTTCGATAAATAAATTGAAAGATAATGGCTTAATTGAATATGAGGGCTCAAGTAAAAGTGGCTATTGGATAATTAAGCAGAGCTGAACGAATGGAAGAATTAAAATTATAGCAGAAAGAATCGGAAGAAGAAGCAGGGAGGATTTAAAATGCTTCCACAAGCGTTTTTAAACAGAATGGAATCGATGCTTGGAGAGGAATATCCAGCATTTTTAGAAAGTTATGAGAAAGAAAAATATCAGGCACTGCGGTTAAACAGCATCAAGGGAGATATTGCGCAGATGAAAGACAAGGTGCCGTTTCAATTACAGCCCGTAGCATGGGCGAAAGACGGATTTTACTATGAAAAGGATGATACCCCTGGAAAGTATCCGCTTCATGAGGCTGGTGTGTATTATATCCAGGAGCCGAGTGCCATGGCTCCGGTATCTTATCTGATGGGGGATTATGATATAAAAAGACTGCCGAGCGGAGCGAGTGTAGATAGCGATCATGAAGCGGAGCTTCATGATATAGCGCACAAAGAGGCTGCATCCTGTCAGGAGCGGATCTTAGATCTTTGCGCAGCACCGGGTGGAAAGAGTACACAGATCGCGGCAAGAATGAATGAAATGTATATATCCGGTCAGTGGAACGAGCAGGGTCTTCTCATCTGTAACGAGATCCATCCGGCACGGGCAAAGATTTTGTCCGAAAATGTGGAGCGGATGGGCATTGCAAATGCGATGGTGACAAATGAAACACCGCAGCGTTTAGCAGAGGTGTTTGAGGAGTATTTTACAAGGATTCTGGTGGATGCACCGTGTTCCGGGGAAGGAATGTTCCGTAAAAATGAGGCGGCGTGTGAAGAATGGAGTACAGAAAATGTTAAAATCTGTGCCGAAAGGCAGGATGGCATTTTAGACTGTGCGGCATCCATGCTTGCACCGGGTGGCAGAATCGTGTATTCAACATGTACTTTTGCACCGGCAGAAAATGAAGGAAGCATGACACGCTTTTTGTTGCGGCACCCGGAGTTTCATATCGTGGAAGTAAAAAAGGCAGAAGGCATGTCGGCAGGAGTACCGGAGTGGGCTTATTTTGAAGAAGAGAAAGGACAGGTACTCCTGGAGATCGCACAGACGATCCGGCTCTGGCCACAGCATTTAAATGGAGAAGGACATTATCTGGCTGTGCTTAAAAAAGAAGGAACGCTAAGACAGGGATATTGCCGGAATGGTGAAGAAAAAGGAATCGCGGCAAAAGATCTGAAAGTACAGGGAAAGGGAATTGTAGAATTTTTGGATTTTGCGAAAGATACATTAGATCCGCAGACATTAGCCGGACTGGAGAAAAATGGTACATATCTGAAGTTTGGAGATCAGCTTTACCTTGCACCGAAGGGTATGCCGTCTGTAAAAGGTCTTAAAGTCTTACGTCCGGGACTACATCTTGGAACGTTAAAGAAGAATCGTCTGGAGCCATCCCATGCACTTGCTCTGGCACTGAAAAAAGAACAGGTTCGTTATGCTGCAGATTTAGCTTCGGATGGAGATATGATCCGCAGTTACTTAAACGGTGGAACATTTTCTTATGATGGTGAAAAGGGCTGGTACCTGATCACGGCGGCTGGATTTAGTACCGGCTGGGGAAAACTGGCTGGTGGAGTCATGAAAAATCATTATCCGAAAGGACTGCGGAAAACGTGGTAGTGTATTTTTGTACAAATATGGAATGTACAAAGAACAGCAAAAAATGAGGATAGTGTGAAAAATACATTTTTTACACGCAAGATTTGTGCTTAAAAACAGTGTAAAAATGAAGATTAGTATGTTACAGCAGGATCTTACAACAGGAAATATCACATCGAAGCTGTGGATGTTTGCACTGCCGCTCATGCTTGGCAATGTCATGCAGCAGTTTTATAATCTGGCAGATACCTGGATCGTTGGCAGATATATCGGATCGGATGCGATGGCAGCGGTGGGAATCAAAGGGACTGCAGAGGCGACGACCATTTCCCAGTATATATCGGGAGTGGGACTGATGATCTATTATCATATATGTTATCCGTCGTAAACAGCTTTGGCACGGTCGTAATGTCTGCATTTGTGGGAGCGGGTAAGAAAGAAATCATAGAAGTCGGAGTGACCTATTTAAGGATTGAAGGGGCATGTTATATCGGAATCGGTGTACTTTTTATGCTTTACGGTTATTACCGGGCGGTGAATATTCCGAAAATGTCTCTGATACTGACGATCATTTCACTTGGAACAAGAGTTCTTCTGGCATACACACTGCCGAAAATAGCCGGAATAGGAGTGATCGGCATCTGGGTGGCAATCCCGATCGGATGGCTGCTTGCAGATGTGTATGGAATCCGATATTATTTAAAAAGACACCCTTTCACAGAGTAGTGAAGGAGTGTCTTTCCCTATTACATAAAAAGCCCTACGGGCAGAAGTTGTTCTTGTTTTAATGAAATCGGATTCCTGTCAGGCACGTTCCTTCGCACCTGATTTTACCGTGAAAAATCCAAACTGCGCCGCAATCTTTCTAGCGTAAGTCAGCGCAAAGAACAGGATAAAGCTGTCAATTGGCAGCATGATCACGTTTTTGATGACACGCGGACCAAGCAGAGCAATAAAGCCTTTTCCGTAAAGCATGGAAATCCAGAGCGTATTCAGACCGCAGTTGATGACCAGCTTTACAAAAAACTCGGCGATCACGATCCGTTTCACAGAGACAGGACGACGGTAGAGCAGGCTGCCGTAGATCAGACCGGAAAGCATGGCATTAAAGGTGAATCCAAAGAAAAAAGGACCATCCGGCTTTAAGACATACTTTAACAGGTCAAGTGCACCGCCAAACAGGCATCCGACAACCGGACCAAACAAAAATTCGACAATGCGGTTCGGCAGACCGGAAAAGCCGATCTTGATGTAGGGACCAATCTGTATACTTGCCACAAGACTAAGCACGATGGCGAGTGCAGCTAAGAGTCCACAGAGCACGATTGTCTTTGTGCGACACAGCTCTTTTAGTGATTGTTGATACAGTTCTTTTAATTTTTTCATAAAAAAAGCCTCCTTCCTTAGCAGTTTCCTAAAACCGCATAGAGGAGACATATACCTTTATGCAGCAGCGGGATGCGAATTCTGTACCGCAAACAAAAGCATTGCTTTTGTTTTTCGTCCGTGTGACAACTCCCTGTTCACATGGCACTTAACGCACAGAGTTCTACTCTGCTAATATGAAATATTAGTTTTGACAAGTTCTGTTATAGCACACTGCTATAACATTGTAAAGAAGAACTTATATTTCATACTATATTTTTTAATATGACTGATAAGTTATGGAAGGAAAAAGATGGATGACGGACGGGTATTTCGGTGTTAAAATAAAAAAGAAAAGAATGATGCAGGAAGGGAGACGAAAATGAAGCTGACCGGTATCCGTATTAAAAATTTTAAAGCAATCCATGAGATGAAGATCGATAACATTGAAAATGCGCTGATCTTAGTAGGGCAGAATAATACCGGAAAGACGACAATCTTAGAGGCGATCCGTGCGGCTTTTGGAGACTATCGCATTTCTTCGGAAGATTTTGACGGGGACAGCGCCAATATCGAGATGGATCTGTCACTGGAATTTTTGGATGAAGATTTGAAATGGCTGCATCAGAATGGCGTGGTCAGCCAGTATAAAAGATATGAGACATGGTTTGAAGATTTCTGCAAAAAGCTGCCTTCTTTTTCGGTAAAAGAAAATAACGAAGAAGGCGGTGTGCTGCAGTTTACCTTTATCGCACACAGGGATGGATGGGTGCGGTATCAGGATAAGGAGCACAAAAATAATTCCTGCATCCCACAGATATTTCCAAAGATATACTATCTGGATGCGGAGCGTGATCTAAATCAGCTTCAGGGAGATCTTTTAATGCTTCAGGAGGATGAGCTGTTAAAGCGGATGCGCGCGGACACCTGTATGTTTAATCAGGCAAAAAAATGCGGCCACTGTTTTTCCTGTATTGGTCTGATCGAGAAAAAGTCGCCTGCAGAGCTGGATGCATTTGAGACAGCAAAGCTGTTAGATTATAAACTTTACCAGTTGAATCTGGATGAATTTGCGAAAAAAGTAAACCAGAATTATAAGAAGAACGGCGGACAGGATGAAATCCTTTATTCCATGAACCGCGATGTGGAGCGGATGTTAAAAGTTACGACGGAGATCCATAATCCGGCGCAGAATCTGACCAGACCGGTAGCGAAGATGGGAAAAGGCATGCGCAGCATTTATATGTTGTCTTTACTTGAGACTTATACGGGGACGAAAGGGCGGATTCCAAGTATTCTTATGATCGAAGATCCGGAGATATTTCTTCACCCGAAACTTCAGAAGGTTTCCGGTGAGATTTTATACCGTCTGTCCAGAAAAAATCAGGTGATTTTTTCCACGCACTCGCCGAATTTGCTGGCAAATTTTAACAGCAGGCAGATAAGACAGATTGTTTTAGATGGCGAAGGATATTCAAAGATGTGTGCAAAGACGGATGTGAGTGCGATCCTTGAAGACCTTGGTTATACGGCAAATGATCTGATGAATGTGAATTTCGTATTTATCGTGGAAGGCAAGCAGGATAAGAGCCGTCTGCCGCTTCTGATCCGGAAGTATTATTCAGAGACTTATGATGAAAATGGAAAACTTTCAAGAATTGCGATCATCACGACAAACAGTTGTACAAATATCAAAACTTATGCCAATCTGAAATATATGAATCAGATCTATCTGCGTGACCAGTTTCTGATGATACGTGACGGAGATGGAAAAGACAGGATGGAATTAGGAAAACAGCTCTGCCGTTATTATGAACAGCGGAGTTTAGAGGATGTCGACACACTGCCAAAGGTAAGACCGGAGAATGTTCTGATCTTAAAATATTATTCCTTTGAAAACTATTTCTTTAATCCGAAAGTGATGGCGGAACTCGGAGTGGTCGCATCTGAGGAGGCATTTTATGAGACGCTGTTTGATAAATGGAAGGAATATCTGTATCGTCTCAGCAGTGGCAGACATCTGACAGAAGTATTAGGATATGAGATGCAGAGTGTATCCGACATTAAAGAACATATGGAGGAGATAAAAATCTATCTGCGCGGGCATAACCTGTATGATATTTTTTATGGAAGATACAAAGATCAGGAAGAGGAGCTTTTAAAACGTTATATTGACCTTGCGCCGCAGGAAGATTTTTCCGATATTTTAGATGCAATCGATCATTTTATTTATTTTGAGAGCAGAAAAAAGGACGGAGATTTCAGATAATATGAAGAACATAGTGTGAAAAATACATTTTTCACACGCAAGATTTGTGCTTCTCACAAACTTGTGATGCAAATAAAAACGCTGTTTTTATTGAAAAAACAGCGCAAGAATGGAGATTAATATGGAGATAAAAATAAAATGAAACGAAATGGTGCAAATCTGACAGATGGAAAACCAGTAAAACTGATCTTACAGTTTGCGATTCCGGTGTTTTTAGGCAATTTATTTCAGCTTTTTTATGGGTTGATCGATACAAAAATCGTTGGGAGCACGCTTGGCGAGGGCGCACTTGCAGCAGTCGGTTCTGTCTCAATCCTTTATAACCTGTTAACCGGTTTCTTTAATGGAATGACACTTGGATTTTCGGTTGTGACTGCAAGGTATTTTGGAGCAGGAGACACAGAAAAATTAAAAAGAAGTGTTGCGGGAACGATTCTCTTAGGATTTATAACGGCAGCCATACTGGTAACAGGAGTGTTTGTATTCTTACGACCGCTTCTTACGGTAATGCATGTGCCGGCAGAACAAAAAGAGATGGCGTATACTTATATCAGTATTCTGGTGCTCGGCATGTTCGTAACGCTTGCTTATAATATGTGTGCAAATGTCCTGCGCGCAATCGGGGATTCCATGACACCACTGATCTTTTTGATCTTAGCGGCGGTGCTGAATGTGATTTTAGATTATGTATGTATTCTGGTATTTTCCATGGGCGTTGGCGGAGCAGCAGTGGCGACTGTGATCTCGCAGGTCGTATCGGTGGTACTCTGTGTGATACATATCAAAAAGCATTTCCCAATCCTTCAGGTGGAGCGCAGACATTTTAAACTGAACAAATCAGAAGTATTTGCGATGCTGTCCGGCGGGCTTTCCATGGGAATGATGTCGAGCCTTGTAAATCTTGGAACACTGATCTTACAGACCGGGATCAATACACTTGGAACATCTGTGATCGTGGCACATACAGCGGCAAGAAAAATATTCGAGATATGGGGACTCCCGGTCACAGTACTTGGTTCTACCATGGCAACATACAGCGGGCAGAATTATGGTGCCGGAAAATATGACAGGATTACTTCCGGGTTAAAGGCAGCGTTGCTGCTCGGATGTGGCTGGGCAGTGATGGTAATGATCATGGCGTATACGATTGCCGGTTATCTGGTCAGTTTTATCGCAAGTACACAGAATGCAGAAATCTTGTACTGGGGAACGACCTATCTGCGGGTGGACATGCTCTTTGAAATGGTCTGTGTGTGGATCGTGATCCTGCGGAATACGATGCAGGGCGTGGGAGATTATAAGACACCGATACTTTCAAGTTTTATAGAAATGATATGTAAGATCGTGTTTACAGCGGTCTTTGTCCGGTATTTCGGTTACTGGGGTGTCATCTGGACAGAACCGGTCACATGGATCATCATGGTGATACCTTTGATCGTAATGCTGATAAAAAATCCCGTGTTTCATCAAAGGAAAACAAAGTAGAAAACCTAGTATGATCAGAAAAACAGCAATTTGCATTGGCAAATATCTTAGCAGTAAATTGCATGGAAATGAGGAGCATTATGAAAAAACAAGTGAATTATATAGAGATTATGAAGGAGACTGCGATCTTAACAGCAGCAGTGGCGATCATTGCGGCGGCAGTGTATTTTTTTCTGGTGCCAAGTCATGCATCTGTCAGCAGTATCTCCGGTCTTGGAATCGTGCTTTCAAATTTCATTCAGCTGCCGTTGTCGGCGATCACCATGATTTTGAACGTGGTGCTTCTTATCATCGGCTTTTTTACCTGTGGAAGGGAATTTGGAGTGAAAACTGTCTATACAAGCATCATGCTTCCGGTATTTTTAGGTGTATTTGAAAGAGTTTTTCCTGATTTCGGATCGATGACAGACAGTCAGGAACTGGATGTATTATGCTATATTTTAGTAGTCAGTGTGGGGTTAAGTATTTTATTTAACCGTAACGCATCGTCAGGAGGACTCGATATCGTGGCAAAGATCATGAATAAATATCTGCATATGGATCTCGGAAGGGCAATGTCTGTATCAGGAATGTGTGTTGCACTTTCAGCAGCCTTTGTTTATGATAAAAAGACAGTGGTACTCAGTATTTTAGGAACTTATTTTAATGGAATTATCTTAGATCATTTCATTTTTGATTATAATATCAAACGCCGTGTATGCATTATTACAGAGAAGGAAGAGGAACTCCGTAATTTTATCATCAATGATCTGCACAGCGGGGCAACAATCTATGAATCAATCGGTGCTTACAATATGCAGAAACGCAACGAGATTATTACCATCGTGGATAAAAATGAGTATCAGAAATTAATGAATTATATGAATCATGAAGATCCGAAAGCATTTATTACGGTGTATCATGTGTCGGATATCCGGTATCAGCCGAAAGGGTAAGGTGCAGTGAATGGAAAAATGGGATGTTACCATACATAAGTTATTCAGTAAAGATCCAGATGATGAAAAAGAGAATGTGACACAGAATATTTATGTATTCCGTTTTATTATATTCTGCATTGCTGTCTATTCTGTGGAAATGTTGTTAAACTGCGCTGGAATTTTTATTGTTGATAAAACGATTTTTGCAAGAGGTTATTTTACCGGGTGCTTTTTAGCTGTCCTGTATATTGTGATTTTGCTGTTGTTATGACTTGAGCATCCATTGACAAAGTATGTCAGTATAACATCGATCAGCCTCATTATCATGGCTGCCAGTATTTCACTGACATATCACATGGTCATTATTATTGTGGTGCCGATCATCATAGCAGGCATGTATACGTCGAAACGTCTATCCATCTATACATTTGTGCTTACGGTTTTTTCGATTATAGTCAGCACTTATGCCGGGTATTATTATGGTGTTTGTGATGCAAATATGGTGCTGCTTACCACGAGCTCTTTAGATAATTCTTCACAAAACGGTATTTTTCTATTGAATCAGGTTAACGATGATCCGGGTATGACGATTGCGTTATATTATGTACTGCCGCGTTGTCTCATGGCGATTTCATTTGTGTTTGTATCGAACATTGTAAACAAGGTGATACGGAAATCATTGAAAAGTGCAATGAAGATGGAGCAGAAGGCTGCAACGGATGAGATGACCGGACTCTATAATAAAAATAAACTTCTTTCGATCATTGAGAAAAGGACGTATGATTACCAGCAGATCGCTGTTATTTACTGGGACATTAACCGCTTAAAGCATGTGAACGATACTTATGGGCATTTTGCAGGCGACCAGATGATCGTAAAAACAGCGCAGTCAATACGGATTGCTTTAGGTGACACCGGTATGGCATTCCGGTACGGTGGTGATGAAATGCTTGCACTTATTCCCGGAGGAACCGGTGAAACGGCAGAAAAGATGATAAAAATCTGGAAACAGACACTTGCAGCCGTGCAGGTGGACTGTGAAATACCGATCACCGCAGCAGTCGGTTATTCGATTGGCGAACATGAAAAGTTAAAAAATGTGATCGCGGCGGCAGATCGGAATATGTATGTATGCAAGGCTGCAGACAAAAAAGTATCTGAAAAATAAAAAGTGAAAAAATTGAAAGAAAATACTTGACTTGAAGTTCACTTCATGGAATATGCTCTTCGGAAAAAGGAGGTATCATTCATGATGACAGATAAAATGATAACATTAAATAATGGTGTAAAGATTCCACAGCTTGGACTTGGAACATGGTTTATTGAAGACAATGCGGCAGCAGAGGCAGTGAAAGCGGCAGTCAGCCTTGATACCGTCATATCGATACGGCACAGGCTTACGGAAATGAAGTGATATGTTGTGAAGTGTAGATGTCAGATTTCCCAAAACAGTGTTGTTTAGCGGAAACCTCCATCTGCTAGTCAAATGCAAGCATTTGACTCTCGCGACATTCGCCAAATTGACACGCCAGCGTGTCAGCTTGGCTCATTGTTCGCGGATATAACACAACATAGGCGGCTGGCTCATTTGTGGTGAATGATAGATTGCAGATGTTGTATTAAGAAGGTGATACTCTTTTAATTGAAACTGTAAACATTTAGCACAAAGGAAGGAGCAGCGTATGGAGTTAACATATCATTGGGAAGGCGATGTATTGATTCCAGATTTGGAATTGGAAGATGGAAGCAATTATCAGATTGGCAAATATGGCAGAATGCGACAGAGGTATTCTGATTTCGTCACAAAAGGAAAGAGATTTTGTAAATACTAACTACGACGACATTAAGCAGGTATTCAGCATATGGATATGTATGAACATGGATGATAACAGCTTAAGCCACATCCATTTGACAAAAGATGAGATGTTAAAACCATGTAACTGGAAAGGTAATCTCGATCTGTTAAACATTGTGTTAATAGGAATCACAAATGAGATTCCGGAACATGATGAAAAATATGAAATGCACCGGTTGATTGGAGCATTACTTTCAAGTGAATTGAAAGAACAGGAAAAATTGGATATTATAGAACATGAATATAATATTCCAATCAGTCAAGAATTCAGAGAGGATGTGAGAATTATGTGTAATCTGAGTACAGGAATTGAAGAAAGAGCTACTGAAAAAGCTACTGAAAAAACAAGCGAAAAGTTTATTCTGAATATGTATAAAAAGGGTTATACATTGGATCAGATCGCAGATGTAGCTGAAACAGGTGTTGATGAAGTTGAGGCGATTATTAAGAAGAGAGAGTCTGCAATGGCGTAACTATCATTAGCAAAAATAAGAGACGGCAAATCGTCAACAAGTTGTTGATGATTTGCCGTCTTTGTTTTGTATATTGGAGCTATTCTTCTTTTTTCTTAACCCTTGTCTTATAGACATTATACTGATTCTTGCATTTCGGAGAGCAGAACTCATTTCCCTTACGGCTTGCGATAAATGCCCTGCCACAGTGCTTACACAGCTCCATATCGCAGTCAGAATCCGTAAGCATAAAAGAAAAGCACATCTGGATCATGACGAGCAGGGAATGGAAGTTCCATACGATAACCGGGGCATTTTCCACTAATGAGATATGGTAAGTCGGGGATATTCCGCCAAATGCAGACATACCCTGACGATACAGGTTTTTTGTCTGTTCATCAAGACTGTCGTAGTCCATATAATATAAGAAACTTGTGGTAAAGGTAAATGCCCAGTCGGAAAATTCTTTCACCAGCCAGTCATAGCGTTCTGCATATTCCTTCTGAAAACTCATCGTAACAGCCTGTGGATTCTTTCCCGTTGCAAGTGCGATTGCAATGCCATTCCTGTCAGATACTGACCAACTGGATTCTATCCCTTTTTTATGAAAATCCATCTTATCAAACGGATAAAAGTAATCGAGATAACTTTCTGTTGATAGAGATTCTTCTTTAATAAAGTGGTTTTTCGGAAGATATACAGATTCATAGGTGATAAATTCCGCAGTTGTCGGAAGTGCAGTCATAAAGCCTAAAAATCCGTAGGAATTGATGAAACGAAGTACCATACTTTTCAGTTCATCTTCAGGCGCTTTATGCATGACCTACAAACCGATGTTGACAGCATCCAGTACAAGTGATTCTGCATCTTTCATAGGATTATACATTTCTGGTTTGGCATCCGCAGATACTACAATATACAATGTTCCATCTTCGGCAGTGCTGTATTCATAACTACTGTACCGTATCCATGGGGAACTGGTATGTTCAAATAGATTTTTCATGAAAAGACTCCAATCTGATTTAACTGGAATCAGAGCAATCGTCTGAAATTCAATTCGTATAACTTCTATATAAAGAAACTGTAATCTATTAACAATTCTATTCGATTACACATTATAGGTCAAGGGTTATCATTCTGAAATTTCAACGCAATTTTTTTTTGACAAAACATTAAAAGTATCATATTACCCTGTTATATATTTCAGGCAGCATAGTCACTGTTTTTCAGAATTCTTTTCGTCTTTAGTTCTTGCCCCATTTTCAAGAAAATATTTTTCGTCCAATGTAAGTGTCCAAGGCAGATGAAGCAGCCTTGTTTCAATAGCAGTCTTATATTTCTTTATTATCTGCTTTATGGCAGTTTCCCTTACACCATGCACATTGCGGTCAGTCTTTCCATTCAGCTCAGCGTATTGGAGAGTGGAGTATGACCGGACAATCACATAGTACAAAAGCTGTTTCTGGTGTTCCTTCATATTCTTTAATATCAGGCATAAATCCTGACTGCGTACAAGCTCATGGATGTAATCCGGCTCATCAAAGATATAATCAATAAAATCGCCGGCAAGTATCTGTTGCCACAGCACCATATCATAGTTGGCATTACCGGGCAGGATATAATCAGAGGCGTGCCATTCAAGCGGTACTTCAGAGCGTCCGATTTCATGGTAGCGCTCTCTGCGTTCCCTGTTGTCATCAAGTTTATCCCACCACGATATAACATTTGCAAATTCTTCCTCGGTTCGTGCAGTTTCTTCAAGACGGCTGATTGCCAATGCACGGGCTTCCCTGTGCAGCATAGTTTTCTCACTGGAAGAATCGTTGTATTCCGGTATTAAGTTTTGTTTGCGGAAAGCTTTTAGTTCCTCATATTTTGGCAATTTAATCAGTCCTTAAAAATTTTTTCAAAAATAATTTCAAAACACTTCCGATTTTGTAGCCGTATTTCTCCTATTAGTGAAGAGAGTAATTCTTTTTATCACTAAAGCAATTACAGAAAGGAGCAAAAAGGATATGAAGTATGGATAAACAAAAGCTTCGGTTACACGAAGCGGAAGCATGAAACAATTATAATTTTTATCAGAGAGAAAGGCAAGGATTGATTATGGAGGCAGAAAAACTAAATAATGGCGATAGAAAGTCCGGCTCATGTGAAGCTGGATTTTTTTATCGCAGGATTGGTGGGACAGTTTACAAAATCAGGGTATTAACGAGTAAAAACAGTACAGATACCTTTTCGGGCAAGATTTCCCACATTATTTCAAGAGAGGTGCTGACAGAGAAAGCGGATTATGATAAGATAGAGCTACCACAAATAAGTCAGTTGCCGGAAGGGAGTTCGGCATGAACAGAACCAGACAGACAACTGACAAATCGAAAAACAGAATAACTGCTCTTTATGAGCGACTCTCAAGGGACGATGAGCTTGCGGGAGACAGCAACAGTATAGTGAACCAGAAGAAAATGCTGGAGGACTATGCAAAGAGTAATGGATATACCGATTTGGTGCATTTTACAGATGACGGATATTCCGGTGGAAATTTTGACAGACTGGGATGGAAGGAAATGCTCCGACAGATTGAAGACGGAAGCATTGGCACAGTCATTGTAAAGGATATGAGCCGAGTCGGGAGGGATTACCTACAGGTAGGATTTTACACGGAGGTATTCTTTCGGGAAAAAGGTGTCCATTTCGTTGCTATCTCTAATGGTGTTGACAGTGATATTAACACCAGCAGCGAATTCGCCCCTTTTTTAAATATCATGAATGAATGGTATCTGCGTGACTGCAGCCGCAAGATAAAGGCGGTATTGCAGGCAAAGGGCAGGGACGGGAAACCAATTACCAACAATCCGCCATACGGATATATCAAAGATCCGGAAGATAAGAACCGGTGTGATATGTCAAAGCCATATGAATGGGCAGGAGTAAGTGTCGTAAGAATGCTTGAAAAACCGGAATATATGGGAGATACAGTGAATTTCCGTACAAAGAAGCTTTCCTATAAGGATAAGACTGCTGTAAAAAATGATAGTGACGAGATAGTGGTCTTTACGGATACCCATGAGGCGATCATTGACAGAAAAACATGGTATATGGTGCAGGAGCTTAGAAAGACCAAACGCAGGATAAACACAGAGGGCGAGTCAAATCCGTTTGTGGGTAAGATTTTCTGTGCGGACTGCGGTGGAAAGATGCATTATCGTAATGAGGGAAAGCGTGCCGGAAGAAAATGGAGAGGACTGCCGGATGGCAGTGTCAGAACAACTCCAGCCTGTTATAACTGCGGCAATTATAATAACAGCCATGACCAGTCAGGAAAGGTCTGCTGTTCGCACAATATACAGGCAAAGGTGATTGACCAGTTTGTGCTTGAAACCATTCAGTATGCGTGTAAAAGTGTAAGGATGGATGAGAGAGCATTTGTCGAAAGCATCCGCAGTGCATTAGAAATCCGGGAACAGAGTGAGGCGAAGAAGCTGAAGGCTGCGTTAAAGCATCAGGAGAAGCGGTATGCAGAGCTTGATATCCTTCTTAAAAAAGTGTATGAGGACAATGCCCTTGGCAGACTGCCTGACAAAAGATATGAAATGCTATCGGCAGGGTATGAAAAAGAACAGGCAGAACTGGAACAGTCCATTAAGGCATGCAGGGAGCAGCTTACGCAGTATGACGAGGATACAGACCGGACGGAGGAATTTCTGGCATTAGTCCATAAATACACGGATATCACGGAATTAACACCTGTCATCATCAATGAATTTGTGGATAAGATACTTGTCCACAAAGCGGAAAAGATTGATGGCGAGCGTGTGATGGAGATAGAGATTTACCTTAACTTCATCGGTAAAGTGGAACTTCCGGCACAGGAACTGACGGAAGAAGAACTGGCTGAAATAAAGGAAAAACAAAGACTTCGTGAGCGCAATGCCATGTATCAGAGGCGGCGCAGGGCAAAGTTCATGCCAAAAACAAAAGCAATCCGTGCAAAGGTGCAGGAGGCTGAGATAAAAGAAGCTTTGGAGAATGCGAGTGCAAAAGCGGAAAAACTGCTTATGGCAGATAATGATACGCATATCGCAGAGGTAGTTGCCGGGGAAAACAAAGTATATGTTGATACCGGAATTTTCCCAACAGCAGAAGAGGTAAAAGAAAAGTATGCAATTTAAGAAAGAGAGGATTTTATTATGACAGAGAAGATCAGAGAATATAATGTTGTCCGTCAAATTAGATGCACCTGATTTAGATCTTATTTGTTATGCATCCGCAGATTGTCTGCACCAACATCTGCAAGTTATCTGATCGACATAAAAAATGATGCAGATTAAGAGATCAGGGAAAATACAATAAAAGCAGGCTGCCCTGCTTTTACTGCTAAATCTCATTATTATTGATTGCCTGCATGACGATCTCTGCAGTAATCATGTCACTTTTTCTAGAGTCTCCAATCAGAAGACAACTATTGCATAGAATGTCTGAAAAAGAAGGAAAAGAGCAGACTGGAGTATGAACGCATAAAGGCTGATATTGAACAGGAATCTGGAAGATATGATGATTATGCGGAATGGGATATATCTGATGTTAAGGAAAGTGTCGGTATAGATACAGCAGGGAGTGTTCAAAAGGAATATGAAAAGACAGAAGGGGATATCAGTGTATATGAGGGCTTTGACCGGTTCTGTGAGAAAGAGAACATTCGTGATGACGAGGAGAAAGTGTTCTATGGTGCTGCGTTTGATGAATTTAATCGGGAGTGGCAGGGAATAGCATCAGAAGAACAGACAGAACCGACTTCCCATAAAGAAGAGCAGGAGATACCACCAGATTATACGAAGATGTCAATGCATGAGCGTGTCAGACAGCTTCCGCCGCCAACAGAGGACACGTCACAGGAGTTTGAAGCATATAAGAACAGGATGAGATATGGTGCGGCTAAGATGAAGAGTATCCGTTATAAGATGAGTGTATATGATGAATTCTTAGAGAAACTGGAAGCCAGAAAGAAATACCATGGAACGAAGGCATATGGCAGACAGGGTACAAGGAAACGAGGCAGAGAGGGAAGGTAAAAATAATTTTGATGACCATACCATATCGGCAATTATAAAAAGTGCCGATATGGTATAATAGAAAAATAAAAGTTATTACAGGGAGGAGAATGGATTGTTAGAAGTAGCAATATGCGATGATGATAAGGAAGATCTTGACAAAGCGGCGCTGATGCTGGATAAAATTCTTTCAGAATATCAGGTTCAATATCAGATTCGGTCATTTCTATCGGCGAATGAGCTGCTGAACAATAATGACAAGATTGATATCGGAATACTGGATATTTCCATGGAAGAACTGGGCGGAATTACGCTCGGAAGAAAGCTGAAAGAAAAAAATCATGATATAAAAATTATATACATTACCAGTTATGAAGAATACATGGCACAGGCGATTAATAAGGTACATGCGTTTTCTTTTTTGTGTAAACCGATCAATGAAGAAGAAATGAAAACGCAGATTATGGAAATTCTGGGGCAGGAGAAATGTCCGGAAATAGAAAAGGAATTTGAAATACTAGATGAATCAGGAACAAAAGCAGGTTGTGTGCGTTTGAAATTAAACGAGATATTATATTTTGAGTACATAAAAAGATCCAGAAAAGCAGCAATTATTCTGGAAGATTGCAGATATGAATGTGAATGTACATTTGAAAACCTTGTGGAAGAATTACAACCATATGATTTTGCGGTAAATCACAGAGGCTGTCTTGTAAATCTGAGACATATTGAGAAGATACAGGGATTTCATATTTATCTGGACAATGGGAAAGAACTGTCCCTTGCACAAAAAAGAAACTCTGATTTCCGGGAAGAAATGAATAAATTTTTGCAGAAAACCCAGAGGAGAGAATAGAAGATGGATAAGATTTTACTTGCGATATGTAATGGACTTTCCTGTTTTATTATCTGTACAATTCTTTTTCAATTTATGAATGAAAGATATAAGAAAAGTTACAGCAATAAAACTTTGTACATAGCAGCAGAGATAGCGATGGGAATCACTGCATTTGGCATAAATATGCTGAACTTTGCAATATTGAATCTGCTGATATGGTTTGTTGGAGTTGGTGTAACGGTATATTTTCTGTATTACGAAGATGCAGACAGACCAATCCGTAGAATCACTGAGTGTGAAGTACTGGTTTTATGTATGTCTGTATGTGAAACGCTGGGAGTGCTTCTGTTACACTGTTTTTTGCAGATTTGTGGAATATCAAATATTGATGTGGTCATGCAATATTGTCTGGAAGTGACATTTTCAAAGATAGTGCTGATTTTCCTATACTATGTTTTGATAAACAGATTGATAAAAAGGACAGAGGTAGCCTGTTCCAGAGAACAATATATCATATATGGAATCCTGCTTTTTTACAGTCTGGTCAATATGCTTGTGATTGTGCAGAATTTCAGGGATGGACAGAAAAGCTATCTGTCAGCGGTAAATATGGGTTGCATCGTTTTGGCTGACCTGTATCTTTTGTATTATGTCAAAATGGCAGACGAAAAGAGATACTATGAAAACCGCGTAAAGGCATTGGAGCAACAGGCAAAAATGCAGTATGAGTATTATCTTGCACAGAATGAAAAATATAGTCAGACAGTACGGATATTACATGATGTGGATAAGCATATCAGGGCTATCGAGAATTTGTATGGAACAGAGAGGGAGCATACGGCTGGCGAATATGCAGAGGCAATCAGAAGTACACTGGCACCACTGATTCCTATATCTTACACAGAGAATCCGATACTGAACATTCTGCTGACAGATAAAAATGCTGTCATGCAGGAGAAAGGGATACATTCGGACATTAAGATAGACAATGTAGAATTATCTTACATAGAGCCGATAGACATAACAACTATTTTCGGGAATCTGCTGGACAATGCGATTGAAGCTGCCGCAAATGCTGACGGAGACAAATACATTTTTATTAAAATCAGTGCCTATCATAAGATGACGGTAGTTCATATAGAAAACAGTTGTGGAAAGGTAAAATGGAAAAAACGTATGCCGGTATCAGATAAGGGAAAAGGCAGAGGGATAGGACTCTTAAATGTGAAACAGAGCATAGATAAGTATGATGGGGATTTACAATTAAAACAGGATGGAAACAGATTTGTAGCAGATTTGTTTCTGAATTCATGAAAAGGGCGGTTTCGTCCTTTTTTGTGCTCAAATCGTAGTTGGTGCAAAAAAATCGTAGTTGGTGCAGAGCGTATAAAATATGAGAAGAATAGTGCCGATAAAACTATAAAAGAATGGAACATGATATAAGTTATATTAAGGATATTGGTGATATTATGAATATTTTTTTTAACAGTCGAATTTATACCAATCAGTCATTCATTAATACGCTGTATGGGCAACAACGAAAAACTACAAGAAGTCAAGATGCAGGTTGCAGCGGTACAAGAGATACTTTAACGATAAGCGCATCAGGAAAGGAAAAGCTTGTAAAAAATACGAAAGGAAGAACACATAATACAAATGTTGACAAAAGTATTGATTTGAAATCCTATATAGCTTCAGCCCAAAAAACAAATCAAAAAATAATTGATAATGCAGGGACACAGATTAATGCGAAAACAAGTGAATATATGAGTACAGGTAAGGCTTTTAGGGGAGACCAGTTATGAAGATTTATAATAATATGAATATTACATATTCTGCAATCGAACAAAACAGCAGAAAAAATACAAAGCAAAATATTCCGGCAGATTTAGAAAAGAAAATGACACAGTACACAGATACACTTTCTATTTCAAAGACAGGGCAGGAAATCTTTAAGCATTTATCATCAGTTAGTTTTATGGATTATGTCAATCGGTTTGAAAATGAAGTAACAGAGGTATTTGCAAAGGAAGATACGACACAGGGGGTGAAGTCAGATACTTTTGAACATCATGTAAACAGAATGGCAAAAGCATATAACAAAATGAAAAACAGCATTGAAGAAAAATATGCGGCACAAGATTATGAGCAAGAGTATTATGTGACGGAATCGGGCAAAATTGAGGAATTAACCAAAGAAAAAGAACTGGATATGCTGAATC
>OGMI01000032.1_pt1 | contig 146272 bp, 131 predicted proteins | sample 1573201 | NCBI WGS metagenome assembly OGMI01 (sample SAMEA2582012, study PRJEB24529) | metagenome | biome: Human gut stool | place: China | collected 2011
TTCATCATTGACCATCCATGATCAATGCCGATTACTTCTAACTTGTTATTCATGTTCCTGTCTCTCCTTCCCTTCCGTAATATTTGCTTCCATATCCTGCTCATCTGTATCTTTTCTCCCTTCCTCTTCCATAAGCTGCTCAATAAACCTCTCTGTTCTGGACGACATTGCAACTAATGAATATAGAAAAACCAGGATGATACTTATTCCGACCAACACTACAATCCAACATAGCTTCATGTAAATACGCCTCCTTCCGTAGATTCTTCTAAGAGACACTTACAATTTGCCTGACATTTTCGTGCCAGTCTTTGGAAATAAACACATTTCAAACATTCGTGCTCTGCCATAAATAATGCTTTCTCATTTCTGGCTACAATCTTTCGGTAACGCTTTTTCAAATAAGAAACATCATATAAATCCTGCTTGATTTCATTCATGGCATTTTGCTTCATTATCGCTGTGTTCAGTGAATTAATGTAGCTGACGAACTTTTCCTCAGTGCTTATATCCACACCTTTAAAAGTTAATTTCATTCACTACTTACCTGCTTTCTACACGGCTCATGCCATGTAGGTGTGCTTTTTTCCCATTTGCCTGCACACATAGGAATTACAGATAAGCCGCATCTGCGTTTACGACGCATTAAGTTAAATTAAATAATGCTATCCTCTCTACCGCCTTTTCGAGAGCCAGGAAGTTCCCTTTGAACACCTTCATAGTTTATTATCCTTCCGCAACAGTATTGACTACCCTTACTCGCTCCACTTTCATTTCTCAATCCTTCAGCACTCTTCGCAAGTATATTTGATTTCCATCAGGTATCTGAACCGGAATTATCACTATATCTGTAATTGTTATTCAATTGTATGAGCTGCTTTGCAACTCGCAGGATTATGATATAGCAAAATTTTGAATCCTTGAACTTCGCCAAAAGAAGTATTTTCAACATATCTATTCTTTTTATGTTAGTCCTCATTTGTGGTCTGTTCGCATTTTTATTATATAGTCCACATTTGTGGTTGTCAATATATTTTCAAAATAATGTACCACTTTTGTGAACTCTGTGTTAAAATATTCATATCAATTTGTTTGAGGTGATTATTAATGGATAATAGACATTCAATTGGAAGTAAAATTCAAAAATATAGAAAATTAAAAGATATGACACAGGACGAATTATCAAAACAGTCCGGTATTTATTTATCTACCATAAAGAAATATGAAAGCGGTGAACGCAATCCAAAACCAGATCAACTTCAAAAAATAGCTGAAGCTCTTGGCATTAGCGTAACTGTATTTCTTGATTACGATATTAATACCGTTAGTGATGTTCTTTCTTTGGTTATGAAGCTTAATGAACAATCTTCATTGAAAATATCTGCTGATAAGGATAAAGATGGCAACTACATCCCCAGCAGCATACACATGACATTTGAAGATTCACAAATAAATGAAGCTATTTGTTCTTATCTAAATTGTAAACAACAGATGGATTTAATTTCCTATGAGGATAATGATAAAGCTGTGATTGAACAGCAAAAAGAATTTTATGATGATAAGATTAACAGATTGCTTTTATTTAATGAACGTATTAAAAAAATCCGCTAAATTGCGGATTTTTCTTTGCTAGGACTCTTTTATAATACTTCTCTTTACATATCCTGAGTAGTTTATCCACTACTCAAATAGCTTTGGTAAATCGTTGGTAAAATCTACTGTAACATCCCCAAAACACTGTAAACTCAAGTATTTTTAATCAAGGTTAGTATATTGCCGTGGCAAACAAATAATATTTTTATCATATATCTAAAACCTCTCTAAACGCTTGATTTTACTGTATTTTCGGCACTTACAACAATTCTGCAATATTTCTGTGATAGTGCTTTTGTTCACATTTTCAGCATAATTTGGAATAACTTTGCATAACTTTTCCTTCATTTGGGCTAAATTCTGGGCTATTTTCATACCTTTTAGCCCACGACCTTTTTCATCTCTACTAAGGCATCCTCAAACTGTAAATGAGTATATGTATTAAGGGTAACTCCTATATCTGAATGTCCCATTATATATTGTAATGTTTTTGGGTTCATACCAGACTTTGCCATATTAGAGCAGAAGGTGTGTCTGCATACATGAGGTGTAATACACGGCATTTGTACTTTGTAAATACTGTTATACTTCTCACGGATATGTTGGAAATACTTTTCCCAATGTAAAGCAACCATAGGCATATCATTCTTATCTAAGAACAAAAAGCCACTATAACCATCTATCATAGGCTCAATCTTTGGATGCTTTCTATTCTGTATAATCCTACGAAAACAATCTGCAACATCTTCTTTCATAGGAACATATCTCTCACCCTTTTCAGTCTTAGGTGTTAATATCTCATATTCCATATTGCGTGTCCTTTGTAATTGATGGTCAATCTTAATTCTCTGCTTGTCAAATTCAATATCATTTGCTGTCAAACCGACAAATTCAGAGACACGCAATCCAGTATTAAATAAGATATAAATTCCATCATAGTATTTGCAGAAATGCTTATCCTCTTTAATAAACCTCAAAAATTCTCTCTGCTGTTTTCTTGTAATAGCTTCTCTTGTTACACTATCATTCACAACTACCGTTGCAAGCTGGAACTCAAACGGATTCTTTCTTATCAAATCATCATCAACTGCCATCTGAAAAGCTGGTCTTACAACACCTCTAATAGAATGGATAGAACTATATCCTCTACCATCATCCTGTAACTTTATCAGCCATGTTTTAGCATCTGATAATTTGATTGTATCAATTCGCCTTGCTCCAAAATCTTCTTTTTTAATCACATTGATAACAAAGTTATAATTCGCCTGTGTATTATGTTTTACACCTCGTTTTTGACTAATATATCTCTGTACCAATTCTAATACCGTCATATCTCCACCATTAGTAGAAACTGCATCACTTAATGCTTTCTCAATAACCTTCTCTTTTTCTCTAAGAGAAATATCTTTTCGTTTCCCCTTTGGGTATGGATCAGATTCAGTCAATCTCCAACTATATACTGATTTTCTCTTTCCAAATGAATCATTATATTTATAACGGTATCTTCCATCTTTATCCTGGCTCTCCCCAGTCGCTAGCTTACGACCTTTGTTGTCTCTTCTAATTTCTGACAATCAGTATCTCTCCTTTCATACAGAAGAGCCTCGGTATGATACTTCTTAATATATCATAACCAAGGCTCAAAATCTATTAAAAACCTATATAATCAGCACTAAATGGCTGTCAATTTCTCATCTACAAACTTTTCAAATAACTGTCGTTTTATGCGTGGTCTTGTACCATTCCACAAAATAAAGTTATCGTTTTCGTGTTCATCAACAATCTTTCTAATCTTTTTATCACTAAAGCCAAAATACTCTGCTGCTTCTTGAACAGATAGTGTGTACTTCTTCCAAATCGGTATTACACAATTTGTTCTTTCTTCTTGCTCTGTCATTTCTATAAAAATCACACTCCTTAATAAAAGACAGAAGTCATTACAACCTCTGCCCTATAATCATCACTATTATTTTTCTAATTCCTTTTCCAATTTATCGGCAAGTAAGTAAACAAGACCACTTACCAACGCTCCACATAAACATTTTGTAGCTTCTCTCTGATATATAGGCATTGATTTTTCGATACCAGATACATTAATACCGCAAATATTTCTTAATGGAATTTCAATTCCACAATCATATTGGAATGCGTACATCATACATCCCATAGCTTTTTCAAATGGAATATCAAACTGTTTCATCAAGCTATACACGTTATTCCATGTATTTTCTACCTTCCCTCTGTCATATCCCATACCGACAAATAAGCTAATATATGTATTTTTCTGTAACTCTTCATCCGTCATATCATTATCTATATTGCAATCTGCCAAGAAATCCTTGCACATAAACTCAATATCATCAAATTTGATAATCTCACTTGAATAACTCCATACAGATTTAGAAGTATCAAGACAAATAACTGTTACTGGTTCTGCTTCTTCATTCTCTTTGAACTCTCCAACACAAGTGATTGTTCCTGTGTGTTCCTTGTCCGCAGTTCGGCATATCACCTTATCTCCTTCGTGGAATTTGTCTGTAATACCATCCTTTGTATATTCTATATAATGCTTTGCTTTAATGTTATGCATCTTTATACCTCATCTTCCTTCTGCTCACAGAATGCTTTTAATAATCTTTTGTCATAGAAATGTCTATGAACTTTCTTACAAATACTCACAATAACACCTACAACCATATCAAATACATTGATTGCAATAAACGTAGCAACTGAACCAATAACAAGCATCGCAATAGCCTTGATAAAGTTAAAAGGTTCTGTCCACATACTGTAATTGCAGATTGTAAGCACTACCGCAACAATCTTACTGATGCTCCAATAATTTCTAATAAGTTTTTCCATTTTCTTTGTCATTTAATTTTTCCTCCATGTTTTATATTTCACAAATGTCCTTATATTTCTGTAGCAAGTCGTTATTCATTTCTTCATCAATCAAAAACCTTGCGCTCGATTTTTGTTGTATATATTTTCATCCTTCCTCCATTAAAAAGAGAATGCCATAAAGACACTCTCTTAAAGATTAGACATATTTACTTATATAACCTTGCATTACCTACACCATTTTTACCAAGTTGCTTGGCAGAAACTGCTTCAGTAATACACTGTGTTGTCTTTCCGTTCTTACAAATTTCTTCTCGCAACTGTCTACCGAATGTTTCAGGATCATTGACACCGTTCATCACGATATCACCAACTTCAACAATCGTAGATGTGCCAGCAGATTTTGTTATTTCAGGTAAATTCGGCATATAGTTGATACCAGAGGTCAATAAAGAAGGATTCATCTGTGCCATTTTCCAAAGATTCTCAGTCATCCCATTTGTGAACACTTTATCTCCTGGATTAAGTTTTGTTAAAACTGCACCGTCAGAAGCACGATAAATCATTTCTCGTTTATCTTCTTGTGTCCATGCTAATTGACTCTTGTCTATGTGTTCAGAACCTTTTTTATAGCCATTAAATTTCATCCTATTAAGAATAGCAGTTTTTTGTTTCGATGTAACCGTGTCATCTGTTTTTACGCCTAGTATGCCACCTAACTTCTTGTACATTTTATTAGTAGGAGTTCTACCATAATTCTTTACAATATACTTCCATAAGTCAGCATGTTCTTGGTTCTCTTTATCAGTTAATTTCTTACTGCGAGATTTACCAGAATTAATGGCATCTTTAACTGCTTTCTTTTCCTTTTTTAACTTATCATCAATAGAAGTTGTATTTTTCTTTTTTGACTCCAAGGAATTATCAAGAGTTATAGCACCAACTGCTGTTGGTCGTAAAAGTCCAGTTTTATAAGATGAATTGATAGTATTCCGATCATTAGTAACAGTATTATTTACATAATCCTTTGCGCCTTGTCCTCCGTCACCACCATTGGTAGTACTAGAATCAATCTGATCTTTTGTAGTATTTGTCAGACTTGAATCTAAGGATTTCAGTGTTGCAATAATACCATCATTGCCACCAATAAGGGTTTTGATACCGTCAAGAATGTTATTAGTATCATTGAGTTTTTCGTCAATGAATTCCTGATAATCACTCATCAGATCGTCAAGCATATCCTCAGTATCAGATAAATACCGTTCATAAATAGTATCCTGTAAATCACTTTTTGATTCTTCAAGCTGTACTTTTAACTTCTGAATTGTCGCACGAGATTCTTCGGAATCATTGCCATTATAAGCAATTAACTGTTTCTGTAATGCTGCAATCTGCTTAGTTTTTTCTATTATAGACTTAGCATATTTATAATAGTCAAGAGCGTTATTTTTTAACTTTTTGAACTTTTCTATCAGTTTACTCAGCGCATCTGTTTGTGCTTCATAGCCCTGTTTCACAAGATCATTAATAGACTCTAACTCATCCTCGGCAGATTTCTTCGCCTCTCTATGAGCATCCTGTAAATCACGCAGACGTTGAATAACATTTTCATCAGATGCAGACAATTCGCCTTTCTCAATCTGTTTCATAATTTTATCATATTCAGACTGATATGCTTCTGCCTGTGCAATATAATTGTCATAGTTCGTCTTGTGCAATCCAATTGTAGCAATACCATATTCAGTGAAATTACCAGTGTCTTTATCAGTCATATCTTTATGACTCAAAAGATCAATATAGTAATCAGCTTCACTATTGACACGTTTTACAGTTTCCATGGACTTGTCAAAAGTATCCCATTTTAATTGACGAAGAGCGTTCTGGTATTGTTTAATTGATTGAATTGATTCATCTATGGCATTTGTTACATCATTGATTTTAGCGACCATATCATACCATTCATCACTGCCTTTTTTGATAGAACCATTTACAACAGACTCTTCTAAATTTCTCCGAAGTTCTTCACGCTCTTTAATGAGTTTTTGATATTCGCCATTTTCAGCAGAGATAAGTGACTTATAATCAGATACATTTGCCTGTTCACCAAATTCCTCTACGAGAGAAATTCTATTATTTATTTCTGTCTTTTTCTGCTCATTGCTAGAAATTTTATTATCATAGTTGGATGCAATATTATCAAACTTTTCTTTTGCAAGAGTAGCCTTATCCTGTTTTGCTGTTTCTTTGTATAAATCAGCAGTAGCTTTGTCGGCTTCTTTCGCATCTAAATAAGCGTTATACTGAATACATGCATCATATAACTTTCCACCATCATTCAGTTTTGCAGCTTTGTTTAACAAAGATTGGGAAATACGTTTCCCAGCTTTAGCAGTCTTCTTGATAGAAGTGAGAACCTTCTTATTCTCTTTCGTAGACTTGATTTTGCTGATATTTTTCTGTGCTGATTTGATATTCTTATTATCAGTTTTAACCGCAGTATTATAAGCATTCTGACGATTGTTGATATTAGAAATCTTTCTGTCAATCAGTTTATTCTTAGAAGAAGTAGAAGTAGCGTTGTCGAGTTTAGCATCATACAGTTCGTCTTTAGAATCATATTTCTCAACTTTGGAATCAGCAGTTGTCTTTGCAAGACTCGCTCTCTGTTCCGCTAAATCAGCGAGTTCCTGTCTGATAGTTTCTCTACTTAAAGCAGCCGTTGCTTGTGCTGTGTCGTTGGCAACTAAAGCAGCATTGTAATTAGCACATGCTTTTGATAATGTAGAGTATCCGTCACCAGAAATTTTAGAAATTAAAGAAGCTGGAATTTGTTTCTTTGCCTTGGTATAATTCTGTACTTTTTTATAGTAGCCATTTACCGCAGTTCTTGCTTTTACATTGGGACCCGAAGCGTCAACGTTGTAAACAGATATATTATTATCCTTTTTCGTTGCAGTTTTTAAATCCTTAACAGACTGATTCAAATTACTTTGTGTCGTTTTAGCCGCAGACTGAGCACTGTTATCTTTCTTCCTAGTAAGCTTCAACTGACTACCAATAATTTTACTCTTAGCTTTATCGCTCGTAGCATTCTCAAGTTTTGCATCAAGTAAATCATTTTTTGCAGAAATCTTATCTAAAGCTTTTTCATACTTGTCAATCGGAAGATTAGCCATTTCAGATGCTAAATCAGCAAGAGACTGTGTGAGATCTTGAATACTGGAAGTATTTTCAATCATCTGGTCGTTATACTTTTGCCATGCTTCGTCACCATAAGTAGTAGTCCACATGAGATCGTATATTTCTTTATTCTGTCTTTCAAGCGCATCAATTTCCTGTTCATACTGATCCTGTTGATATTTCAAGTCAGATTTGGAAGCAGATAAACCGAATGTTTCCTTTAAAGAAACTAATGCTTTTCTACGATCAATCAGTTTATTAATCGAATCTATTTCTTTTTCATGGGAGTCAATTAATTTTTCAGCATAATTAACAGAAGCTTGCAGACGTTCTTCTTCAAGACTCTCAATAGTGTCGTAACAGCTATTTAACTTATCTGAATATGTCTGATATTCGGATATCTGAGTTTTGAGATTTTCGTCTGTAATACTGTCAATAGAAAATGCACCTGACTGAATCTTTGCAATCCACTCATAGGATAAACCAATCTGATTTAACTTCTCTTGATATACCTGTGCGGCGGTTGTATTGTCATGGATCTCGGATTCTATCTGAGAAATATATGCTTGGTATCTTTCTCTTGTCTGATTCATACCAAACGCTTTGTCGAAAGATTTGCTAAGCTTTTCTGTTTCCTTAGAAGCCAATTTTAATTTCGTTTCGATCCAGTCGATGTTTTGTGCGGTTTCTTTTGCATCTTTAGCAGAGTCCTTCGCTGCTTTATTGGCTTTATCTATTGCAGATTTAGTAGATGCACCACCAGAATAGTTAACTTGTGGTTTATACGCACTTGTTGCTTTGCTCACAGCGTTTTGTAAAATCTGATCAGCCGCAGTAGTAGCATATTCTTTATAACCATCTGTATATTTTCCACTTGTATCCATTGCGATAGCTTTTAAGCGAGCAAACTGTTGTAGTGCAGTTCCTGCGACTCCAAGTTGCGAACATAAAGCTGTAAGATTTGCAATATCCGCAGAAGTGGTGATTGTAATACTTGCTGCACGTATTTTTTCTGCTATGTAACTTGCTAGAGAAGCTTTTGTCACATCTGACATATCTGCTTCCTGTGCAAATGCAACGAGTTCTTCCAATGTAGCATTTTTTAAGTCTCTGCCTGTCTGTGCAGCATACTCCTTGCTTGCGGCTAATTGATAATCAACAATTTCAGATGCATTAGCAACACCCATTTGCTCAAGCATAGCCACTGTAGCTGTTTTTGTCTCTTCTGTTACATTTTTTAGTGCATCAGAATTATAAATATATGCCGATGCAAGATTATCAAATGCTGATTGACAAGCCGACAAATCAGACGGAGAATTGCTTACTGTTTTGATAAAATTATTATATGCATTTGCATATTCTTCTGTAGTATCTTTTAATGACCCGAATTGTTCTTTGAAGTCGTCATTATTTAGAATAGATGACCAATCAAAATCCTCTTTGTTGTAAACATCAGCATAGATTTTATCAAGTTGGTCTAAACCATCCGATAAAGCCTGAACTTGTGCAAGCGTATCAGTAAATGTTTTTGAAAAGTCCTCTTGATTCAACAATTCATCTACTTTATCAAGTTCGTTTTCCAGAGGAATGCTGTAATAGCCTTCAAACTCAGGAACTGTCGATAGATAATTGTTAATCGCATCGGTAATCTCCTTTTCGTTTCCAATAAATTGTTTACTTGCAACTGCTGTATCAATCAGCTCTTGCTTAAATTTGTTAAAGTCTTCTTCTGTCTTAGGTAATTCATTACCCTGTAACGCTATCAACATTGTCTGTTGAGCCAAGTTTTCATTTAAGTTATCAATAGATGAATTGTATGCCTCTACTGATTCCTTCATCTCACTATACCTACTATAGATAGAATTAAATAGTGAATTGTCTGATAATTCATCAGCCGTGAATGCTTCTGAATCTCTTAATGCGTTTACTGCATCTTCGAGTTTTTTGTAATTTTCTAATGCTCCCTCAACTGTATCATCGCCAATTAAAACTAACTGACCACCACCAGTACCATATGAACCACTATCAATTACACCAGCTTTTTCAAGCTCTTTAAATGCTTTTACTGCTTCTTCTCCCGATGCACTAATAATATTGTTAGTACCCCAGAAGTTATCTTTTGCAACATCCATCAACTCTTCTTTTGCTGCATTTACACCAGCAATCAAGTCAATCTGTTGATTTTTCAATGAATCAATGCTTGCTTGTTTAATGGCATTTGATAAAGAACCATATTTCGCAATCAAATCATCAATGCTTTCTCCTTCAAGTCCAAGTTTCTTTAATAACTCTGTCTGTGTAGTCATTAAATCTTCTTTTGCACTTGCGTCTGTTTTTACTGCATCCGATAACTGGATGTATTTGTTTGCTAATGTAGCAATCTCATCACCTAATGTATTGGCTGCGTCTGCTGCTTCTTTAGCTTTCTGCCGATCTTCCTCTAACTTTTGATTATGCTTAGATATTGCGGATGTTACTGCACTAACTCCAAGACTTATACCCATAAGTACAATTCCTACTGGATTGCTAAGAAACACACTCTTTAATGTCGCACCAAGTCCTGTCATAGCCGCTTTAAGCGAAAATGTACTTGCTGTACTAGCTGTATTAGCTGCGGTCTGTGCATTTGTCGCTTGCGTTAAATTCATTTCAGCAAGTTTCTGTAATGCCATCTCTTTTGTCATACCTTGCATCTGTAAGATACGCACTCTGTCAGCCTGAGTAAGTGTGTTTGTGGCTAATACATTTCTTAACTGTTCTGTTGTCAATGTACTTGTTGCCTGTGCAATACTCTTTAATGCCTGGAATCTAGCAGATAAGTTACCATTCGGAACATTACTTGCCTTCTGTAAGGCTTTTCCATATTGCTCTACTTGTTTTGTAGCTGTAATGAGTGCCATACCACCAGTAGCAATAAATTTACCAAGATTGAGTGCAATTACACCTTTTAGCGTACCTTCTACAATTCCCCAATTATTAGCAAATTCCAAAACTGCCGAACCTAAATTGGCAAGGTCACGTACTGTATTACCATTGATAATACTCTGATATGTCTCTGTAAGAGTGTTAGAAAACCTCTGACACGCTGCGTCAGCACTGGTCATCCAAGTTTGATACTCTTCTGTAGCACTTCCTGCACTATTGATTGCATCTTCATAAGCTGATGCAGATTCCTTCATACCAGATAAAATAGCGGCACCTGCTGCACTTCTCGATTTACCGAATATAGTCTCAAGAACATTTGCACGTGAGGTATCATCCAACTTATCCATAACTTGTGAAATCTCGTATAACTGGTCATAATAAGATTTGAATGTATGCTCATCTTCCATAATATCAACACCAGTTAATGCCATGAGCTTTTCACGCAAGTTACTTGTGGCTGTTGCTAAATCGTCAACTTCTTCGCCCATCTCCTGCAACTCTTCAATAGCATCTGTGTCACCAGATGAAGCTCTCATTCTTAATGAACCGATCTTTGCTGTGTTACCGAGGTATGACGGATCATTATAGTATTTATTAGCTGTAGCAAACATTGTAGCAGCTTGTTCAATACTCATATGTGCTTCTGTCAATGTACCAGCCGATAATCTAATGCTTTCGGCTAACCCTTCCGCATCAATACTGTACTTGTTTGACATATTATTGATGAGGTCTGCATAAGCTTCAAGTTTCTTGTCCATCTGGTCATTACCATATCCACCAATTTCATCAAATGAAGCAATAGAGGTTTTAATTGAACCGATTGCCGTATCAATATTAAGATCTCCAACGTTTGATAAAATGTTTGCCCACTTCGAACCAAGTTCTGCATCGTCTAAATCCCAACCAAGCTTTTTAAACTCTGTTACAGCGTCAATCAATGAACCAACTTTTACATTAAGTTCCTGTGCCTTGCTAAGAGATTTGTTAAAATACTTGTATAACGCATCTCTGTCAGAAATTTCATCTGTTACTTTCTGAAGATTTACAAGACTATCATCTAATGTCTTTGCTTCGGTTGCTGCATTTCTGACCTGATTAGAAATGGCATAAACCAGACTTGCACCACTAAAAAATTTCGTATAACTCTTAACAGATTCTTTGAATTTACTTCCCCAAGTCATACCTGCATTATTCGTTGCTACAAGCTCCGTCTTAAATGCCGACAACTCACCTCTAAGAGTTTTTAGTTCTCCTGTACTCTTTGCTACATTAGCGGCATTAAGCAACTGATTGTATTTAGCGGTCATTTCATGATTATTGAAAAGTTTATTATTATTCCTTCCCAGAATCTTAATCTGGTTCACTAACTGTTGCTTGCTTGTATCAAAGTTCAGATGAACCTTATTACTATTTGCAACCCTCTGTGCATTGTTAATTGCCTGTTTGGTTGCTGTCTGTACACCTTTTGTATTTACATTCGGTGTGATGTTGAATGTAAGATTATTTAATCCCTTCAACTGTGCTTTGATTGCTTTCCTTGTTTTTGGCATATCAAGGTTACCAATCAGCTTGACGAACTTCATGTCGCCAAGACTTTTTGCGTCTGACTTAATCTGTTGCTTGCTTTTTGTCTTATTAAGACCAGCAACCAACTGTAAAATAAAGTTATTCAATTACGACTCCTTTCTATAAATTTCAACATACAAATAAATGGTTGCTAAATGCGACCATATCAATGAATTTTATCAAGTTGTACATTTTTTATTGAATTTTTGATTGAATAATCAGATTGTGGCTTTTCGCCTGAGATAAATTTGAATTGTTTGTTATGAATTTAATAGATAGTCTTCTAATCTCTCGAATAGATTAGGATATAAGTCAATTTTTCCTGTTTTGAATCGTGATAATACATCTTTATTTAGTCCTGTAACAGAACAGATATAACTTGCTTTTTCTCGAATCAATCTCTTATTTAGCATAGCCCTAAGTTCTTCCTGTGTCATTCATACTGCTCCTTCCTATATATTTTCTTATTCAATATATAATTTTTTATATAAAAAAATAGACCAGTGCAAAAATCAATCACACTGGTAATATTTTAAATTCGTACAATTAGGAGGACAGACCTAGTTTGAATCAGTCTGTCCACTTAATCATTGTTTATTGTTTTGAAATACAACGTGTGTACTTTATGCTAACATGCCGTGTTTGAGCCAGCACATCAACGCTTATAATAAAAGTTACTGCCCACCTCAGAAACCATTATTACCCTTGTCTGGCAGGACAATTAAATCCTGCCAATAATATGATATTCAAAACATATAATAAACACCCATAGGGTGATATTATCGGAGAATGGCAGAGCTATCACACCCTACCTTACTTTAGTGAAATAATAGTGAATCCTATAGAAGTGATTTATAGGAGCTATTGATTAAATTGTTGTTGGAAGTTTCCCACGCACTACTCAGCCTACGGTCTTTTCATGCGCAGTACTTTCTTCCATAAGGAGATATTGAAAATGCTTATTTTCCCTACACTTTTTTGAATTTTTAACAAAAAATAGCATTGTTTTTTGTCACTTTTTCACAAAACAATTTAGAAATTTATCACGATTATTCATATAAAGGAAGTTTAAAATTGTTTGGCATACATCTGAATTATTATTACTAAAAGCATATTTTACCAACAACATAACTGTCTCTTGATCTAAATTATTGTTTGTGCAATTCAAAAAATGACTCATACAGTCCATTTTTAAATCTATGTAACTATTTTTGGTATATTGAGTTTTGTGTTGTTCAATATACTTTATTGACCTATTATACACTTCTGACGCTTCTATAAATTTTTTCCATTTATATTTATTTCCCTTGCCTTTAATGTTGCTATTAAGAAATTTTGATATAGGAAGTCTTGTTACACCCATAGCTTGTCCCACAACTCTACTATCTATATTTCTAGCAATTATATCCATAGGACAATTCATCGAGCGAATTTCTTCTTCATTAAATTCTTTATTATTTCGACTTTTCTTTGTACTTGCAAAAAACTCAGGTATATCCTTACCTTTCATACATGGTAGTCTTTTAATACGATTAATTTCGTTTACTACATCTATATCAAATTCCTTTTTAGCAAGATCAATACTAATCTGACCAATTACAGATAATATAACAAAACATTTCTTCAATTCCTCCCCATCTTGCCCCTCATCCATTCCCTCATCATAGTAATAACTCAAGGCTAATTGCGCTGTATCTGTAGAGGTGCCAATAGATTGCTGTGCTGTTGCAATTTGATTATCCATTTGTGCAAAATCTTCTAATCTAAAATGATATGAACTATTCCCCTTTTCTGCCACACCATTGATGATAGTCGGATAATTTGTATAAGCTTTTCTCGCAAGTTCCGCAAGGTCTGGTTGATTTGTTGTATAAACAAAGTCGGTGTCTTCATCCATTCCCGAGGCTCTAGCTTGTACATCTGTTCCAACCATATTTATCACAATCACATTTCGTCCTAAATTTGCAAAGTACTTGGATAATTTGTCTGAATAGACATTATGAAAATGTAGAATATTATTCGGAGAATTATGTGGACTTCTAAAAGCGGCTAATTTTTCTCCATCTTTAAACCTTGCTGTATAACATTGAATTGCATCCTTTTCCACCTCAAAAATATTTTCTTCTATTGGATTTCCACCTACTGCTTTCATTAATAAAGCAATCGGGTTTCCCATAACTGTAAGATTGTCCCCATTCTGTAGCAATCTTCCCTGTTTAAAATATTCATTTTTCAGTTTGCTTATATCTTTAGTCTTTTTATCCCTAAAAAAAGCTGTCCTCCTAAAATCAGGATTCCATTTTACCAATGCCAAAATAACTTCATTAATATTGAAATTATTTTTCTTTTGATTAAGATATTGTAAATATGCTGTATCCGTTGTTTTCTTTAACTCTTTAATATAATCAACTGAATCTTCTGCAATTCGGGAAAGAATCTCTTCATCTGTAGTAGGCAGTGAATTATTCATTTGATAAGCCATTAACTGCATACCTCCCCATTTACTAGGATGAGCTGTCTTTACAATCGTAAACCAATTATCATGTTCTTTCATATAATTTTTATAAAATTTAAACGCTTCTTTTTGCGTCCCTCCCATCATATCAACAAACTTCAACCATTTTAGTGATTTATCTGTAATAACAACATCAATATTAGATAAGCTTAGTTTTCTTCCAAATAAATCAATTTTCTCAGTAGTAAAACTATTGTAGTCAATTCCATTTTCCGCACAATAGTCTCTGAAAAATTCTTGAATATTTCCACAGAACAAACAACTCTTGAAGAAATGTGACCTACAGTATATAAATCCATTCATATTTTTAGGAAAAATTGATTCATCAATTAATCCCATTCCGTCCCACAGAATATTTTTTACCCTCTCATCAGAAACATATTTTGCATCACATTCTTGTCTTATTTCTTCTTTTTTAGTTATCTCTGAATGACCATAGTTTCCATTCCATCTAATACCATTATCTTTAAGAGCTTCCTTTGTCTTCTCAATGTATTTAAGATTTTCATTGATTGATTTATTCTTATCAAATGTACAGCCCTTCTTGTTAATAAGTTCTTCAATATGTGAATCGTCAAAATGAATAAAAAACTCTTTTTCATCATATGTATATGACACAGATTTATTGCTTACAATTACAGCCTTTTGTGGCTTGGAATAAACTTCCTCATCTGGAACAACAAGTATTCTATTCCAAGGAATCCTTATATAACCATTGGCAGATGCTGTTGTTAACGTAAGATATGCTGATAATTCGACTATCTTAAATATTTTATCTGGATTCTGTTTTGATTGCTCATCCATTATGTCGTATAAACCCATAGTCAAAAAATTTATAGCTTTATGATACAGATTATCCCTAATAAATACACATTCTCCATCTTTTGCTTTACCAGGGGAGCGCATAAGCATCTTATAATGTATTGGATGACATCTTTCATCTTCCTTTGCCTGTTTCCTCTTCTTTGTGTCCTTGACCTCAGAAGTAAATGTCACTCCATTCGTATAGTAATATGTTCTTAAATCGTCTTTCTTTATCTTTTGGGGTTCTCCACCATTAATTTTATATTCAGCATCATAATCAAACTTTAATATAATGAAGTCCTTGCTAAATTTACCACCAATTCTTGTAATACTTTCATCCATAAATCTAAGAAATAAGCTATCTGCAAGTACTGCTTTTCTAGTAGATACCTTGTTCAATTCTACCCATTCATCTTTTATCTTGTGAATGACAATGCCCTCATCTTTTAACGCATCTATATACACTTGATTTGCTTGCATTGACTCTATGTACACTGGCTTTAATTCTTTTGTATAGTTTATAGTCTTCTTTCCTATAATAACACACCTCTCTATTCTACTAAGTTATGTTTACACTGCTCTCCACTTAATATATTCTCCACTTAGGAAGAAACTTTTTTGATTTTTTTGTGTTCCATATTCAGTTATCATCATTACTTTTGAATACTGCGTGAGTAACGCTTGAAAAGCCATTACATAAGCTATGAAAACTCATGCAACGACTATTGAAAATGCTTGACAAGAAATGTAGATTTCATTGCTTATTTCAAAATAAAATGTTGCCTACATAGGCACAATATTGAAGGTCACTTTTCCGAAAAATGCAATTTTACTTCACAATCTGCATAAATGAGGGCTTATTGCTCAATTTTGCAATTTTTCCAGTCTGATTATTAACTATGATGCCATTTTCACGATCCACATGATATGTACCAATCCAATTGTCCTCACAAAATTTTTCAGCAAAACTAACACCAGTTTGACTCTGATACATCGCACTCATACAGCTCATATAGAATACTGTAAACTCTCTCAAATCTCTGTTCTCATAATCCCACATAAGATCGAATACACCATCACGACCAACCGCATTGTCCAATCCTTTTTCCTTCAGAACATCCATTGTGAAAAAGTAATCCTTGCATTCATATTTATCGCCATCGTAGATTTTATCTATCGGAAATATCTTAATCAGATTTTTCAGTTTGATACGACCGATAATACCAAATAAGGCATCTATCAGTTTAAAGGCTGTTTGCTTTGCTTCAAACGGTGTCTGATATGTATTATCCACCCTATGAGTTACAGCCTCAATTTCAATCACAGAATTCATATACTTTACACCGCATAGAGCGGCTTTCATAAGTTCATCCTGTGACCAATCATCAATTTTTCTGTACTTTCCAAATATGCTTGTCACAGTATTGTAATACTGTCTGCACCACATATCATGTAATGCAAACAGCCTTGTAAATTCCTTTAGTTCTGTTTCTTTCTTATTTCCTGTAGTTACTGTAAATGTATTCATATAATGTATATTCTCCTTCCGAAACTAACCTACCTTCTTTTTCAAATCAAATAGTTGTAATATTTCTTTACCATTCTTACAAAGTGCACCATATATAGGATCATTTTCATCTGTGCTTACCGCTAAGAGCATACATATATAATTAGAATTGTAATTATCTTCTATTTCCTTCTGTCCTTTTGATATACTATCTAACATTTCTATCCCATTAATTAGTCGATTGTATAATTCTTGTTCTGTAGCATCCATTTTCTTATAAGCATAGGCATCATATTTACCACATAAATAATGGAAGATTGCTTTATCATCTTGATATTTTAAACCTGCAATATAAAGCAAGTAATGTAACACCTCATGTCTAATTGTACGTTTCGTTTCTTCTTCATTTTCCATACAACAAAAAACATTGATAACATTCTGCTTTTCTGCTATATGAAGATTTCCTAATGTACTATAATTGATTTTTCCATCATAATAAGCATGATTTGTATGAAAAACTATTGGTAATATTTCCGTCTGAATCATTCCAAAAAACAGATATTCTTCTTTAATATCTTCTGCAAATTGTTTTGCATACTTCAAATATTCATTGTAACGCTCTCCAAATTCTGCATACCAGTTTTTATATGTTTCCAGCTCATTCTTCAATGAGAACATTTCTTCCATAAGTTGTTTTCGATTTCTTATTACACTAACACCTTTACAATCAACTGCATTTTTCCCAAAAACATAATTTCGTATGCAATCTGTAGCATAATCACAAAAGGATATATCAACTTTTATGTTTTCATTCTTATATTTACAGTCTTTATTGCAATTTTCACAATCTTCACATAATGTATATGTAATATCTTCGCCTGTCTTTCCACATATATCCACAAATACATCTTCTTCCAATGTGTAATATGTTGCATCATCTTGTAATGGCTTTATTATCAAATTTATCATATCAATACATTCTTGCTTTAACGACATATCTCATTCCTTTCTTAACTTGCCACGATTTCGTAGTCAGTAAATTACCAATTGCGTCCAAATGGACGCATATGACTTAGCACTAAATGGTACTAAGCTATCTTCTTATTCCTTGCACCATACACCAATGCATCCTCTTTTCCTTCTACACAAGCAACAGTCACAATAACTCTCTTTGCTATTGACATATCGGGAATTTCAAACATTATCTTCTGCATAGAACCCTCGATTATAGAACGTAATCCTCTTGCACCGGTTTTCTTCTGAATAGCCAACTCCGCAATCTTTCTCAATGCTTCATCCTCAAATTCCAGTTTCACACCATCCATAGACAGCAATTCTTGATACTGCTTTGTAATAGCATTTTTCGGCTCTGTGAGAATATGTACCAAATCTTCCTCTGACAGCGGATTCAATGCGGTAATAATAGGAAGTCTGCCTATAAGTTCTGGCATAAGACCATACTTAACAAGATCATGCTGCTCAACCTTTGACAAATCGGTAATTGATTCTTTCTTATCGGCAACATTAGCACCAAATCCAATGCTGTTATGTGTCTCTTCCTTGCCAATAATCTTATCAATTCCATCAAAAGCTCCACCACAGATGAAAAGTATGTTAGATGTATCTATCTTTATTGTCTCTCCCTGTGGATGTTTCCTACTGCCTGTTACTGGCACTTCTGATATTGTACCCTCGATGATTTTAAGAAGTGCTTGCTGTACTCCCTCACCAGATACATCACGAGTGATTGACATATTTTCGCCTTTACGAGAAATCTTATCTATCTCATCAATATAGATAATTCCTCGCTGTGCTGATTCAATGTCATAGTTTGCATTCTGTAAAAGTGTACGCAACATGGTTTCAACATCTTCGCCGACATATCCAGCCTCAGTTAAACAGGTAGCGTCAGCAATAGCAAAAGGAACACCTAAAAATTTTGCAAGGCTCTGTGCAAGATATGTCTTTCCACTACCTGTTGAACCAATCATTAAAATGTTGGACTTCTGTATCTCAACATCTGATTTTTTATTCTGTTTTAATCTCTTATAGTGATTATAGACTGCAACTGCTAATGTTCTCTTTGCCTCATCCTGTCCAATAACATACTGATCTAAATGTGCCTTAATCTGTGATGGTGTAGCAAGCCGCATATTATCTGTGACAAATTCCTCTTCTTCATCGTTGAGTAATCCGCTTGCAATAGAAATACAGCTATCACAGATGTAACCATATTTTCCTCTAATCAGCTTGTCTACCTCATCTTTTGAGCTTCCACACATACAACAAAATTCGTTCTTTTTATTTGCCATCATTAAAATCTCCTTCTATTTATGAATCCTTAATTTAAGACCTCTTACATCCTCACGCATCAATAAATTTTCATTCTCAAGGTCTTTGCTGTTTCCTCTGAAATGCTTACAAAATATTTCAAATTTCTTGAATGATATATTGATAATGGTGTAGTATTCCTTATGTCCATCTTTACAGGTTACACATAAATGCTTATACCCATTATTCAATATTTCTGCTTTGATAATCTCAAATTTTGCAAGTTCGGTATCTATCCATGCATTTAATTCTTCTACTGTACGAAAAGATATTGATTGCTCATAACCTTTAACAATGTATTTATTTTTTACCATTGTTACATATATTGATTTTCCCAACTGTTTTATTCTGCTTTGTATTTTCTTATCAACCAGACTTTCTTCCTCTTTTTGCTTCAATTCAGCCATATACTGTTTTGCTAACTGCTTTCCTTTTTTAGTCTGAACTGCCTTATCTGCTGTTTTATGTAATTTTTTTACTGCACACTTAAATTGTTTTCCTTTTCTATCCTCAAGAATTACACTACTTTTATTAACAATTTCTACTAACTTCCCAACCTTAAAAGAAGTTGCTATTCCTTTATAATCTGTAACTGAAACATAATAGATATTGCCTACTGTTAAATTTTCTACTTTCATCTTAAATATTCTCCTTCTTCTATCTGATTTCCTCACATCCTAAAATTTGTCAATTTTCTTACATATTTTAGGATAGCAACCATCCGATTATTTGTATGTTTTTTGACATATTTTAGGATTATCTTACTAAAGATACTTTTTACTAAAGAAAATCTTTTTTGTATCGTTTCTTTTTGGTTTAATGTATAATTTCGTATGGCTGCTATCGCATCCATACTCCATTATTTTTTTAATCATTGTTCATTGTTGAATAATGAAATTTATTCTATATTATGTTTAGTTTCATTCATACCTGGCATATCAATTATTTCCTCTATGCTAAAATCATTCTCTAATGGATCAGCTTCTCCCCATATATCATCATTACTTTTTTCTTCTATTGGAAATGGTCTTTTTGCTTTGTCCTTATTTTTCAAGCAATCTTCTGTTATGAATGGGAACTGGTCAAAGAAATAAATATCTTTCAAATCGTTTTCACAATATCCATCGTTTTCATGTCTTTTATTAAATTCAACCGCATATTTGTATATCTCAATGATAGTTTCTTTATCGTACATTTTATTTCCTGATACCAAGTTGAAATATTTTGCTCCCAGACTCTTTCGCTTTGATGTCTTTGCTGTCTTGTGCTTTATGCTCTCTACTGATTGACAATAACCATATTCCTTTTTATGATCTTCACCCTCATCAATGATGAACTTCTTATATTTGTATCTTCCATATGTATTGGTGATTCCAGATATTTCATTGTCTATGAGTAGTAAATCGTTTGCCCTATAAATATATAGAATCTTGTTCTCTTCCAGAATTTTGTTATATGCCAATACAGTATCTTTGCTTATATTGGATATATTCGATAATACTTCTATAGAAGAAAATCCTATAACTCCATCCGTTTCTTTTCCATTGGATAATACAAATGTCCAGCTTTTTCCATGACGGAAGGTACTGACAACGTTCACAAAATATCTAATCAATTTAGCTTTGCTAACGTTAGATTTCTTATCATCAATCTGCATAATTGTGGTTAATTCGTCCGTATAAACTACTGTGAACCATAAATTATTTTCCTTGTTGGTTTTCGTTGGATCAAAATATATAGGTTCTAAATCGTACTCAAAGTTATACTTCTTTTCGTTGATTTTATGGATTAGACCATGTTCTTCCAAATCATTTAATCCATCTACATATTTTTTCTTGTCTCTTGACTCAATATCAAATGTGTGTCGAAAGAAATAATCCATTATATCAACTGATATTGGATAATAATTCATATCTGTTCTTTGAATTGCTCTTAGATAGCAATAAACCAAGATTCCATTATCAGATATGGTCTTATCTCTAATGACATTATTTAATAGAAAGACCTTTTGTGACAATCTATTTTCTTCGCTGCTTTTGGTCAATAAATCCTACACCTCCCTGTTTGTGAGATATGTAGTAATACTATTATGAATAGCTTTATTGTCCTCAAATAAAAATATTTTGTACTGTGGATTCTTTTCAGAATCAATAACTTTCTTTATTTCGTAACCGTGACCACATAAATAATTTGCTAATGCCAGTGAACGCACTGGACACATTTCTTTTTCGCTTGTAATAACTCATTCCTCCTAATCTAACTCGATAAAATCAATCTTGAAATGTTCCGTCTCAAAATATCTCTTGTCTTTCATGTCCTTTACATTTCTTTTGCAAATTTTTATATCCTGCACTAGTTATTTCTAATGTCTCATCTGCAAACTGATAAAAAAAATCTTTATCATCACATATACATCCATCTACATCATCAGTATGGATATTTGTAATTTCGAATACGTTTTGTTCTAAATCAGCCTCATGTTTCAAGAAATAAATTTTAAGTATATCTCTAACCTCTTGTTTCTCAATAAACCGCCTTGTCAATCTATTTATAATATGATCGCTATGAGTTTCTACAACAACCGTTCGTCCAGCTTGAGCATAGGCAAGTATAATATCTGCAAGTGCAAGCTGAAATTTTGGATGGAGTCCTGCTTCTGGTTGCTCAAATAAAAGAATATCTCCTTTTTCCCCTTCAAAATGTTCTTTAAATATAGAAAATCCAGTCCATTTATAATGTCTCGTGTTAGAGAATTGATCTTCAATAGCTTTTAGAATTGTTGTTTTTCCACTACCATTCACTCCTGTTAATACAGTTAATGGCATAATTTCAATTGATTTATTTTTAAACATATCTACAGTTTCCAAATTGACATATTGCTTCATAGTGCATCACCCCCATTTATTCCATTATGGTCTGATAGAAATTATCCTCTAATTCAATCATTACTCCATAATGCTCTAATTCATATGTTTTTGTAATCAGTTCTCCAACTGATAAATACTGCTGCTTTTTTGGTACGTCTTTAAAAGCATAGCTTCTATATCCGCATAATAATGCAGGTTGTTCTTTGTCTGAAAATCCAATTAAAATCGTATTGTCTTTTCTTAACACCACTACTCCACATGGATATTTACCACTCTCACAAACCATGTGACAAATATTGTCCTGTAATTTATTTGAATTATCACATCTCAATAGACCGTACTCATCACACCCACACTCACACTCACATTTTGGTGGATTAAGAAAATTTTTCTTTATATCCAGTCCCAAATCCTTAAACTTCAATTATGATAATTTTACTGATTTCATACTGTTAATCCTCCACATTCAAAATAAATTTTTTCAGACCATCAACACCAATGTCATTGAAAGCAATTTCCAATAAATCATTCTCTGTCAATTCGCCATCGCCTACCAAATCCTGTAAAATATACTCTCCATCGTCCACTTCTTTTTCAAGTACATCTGCATTCAGTTCTTCATACTTTTTATAATATGTCTCCGAAAAAGCAATTCTGATTTCCTCTGACATTGACATATCGTATTTGTGAATCTGTAGTTCATCCAAAATATTTTCTACGTTATATCCCACAAAAGCGTATAATTCACTTTCGGAATTAAATACCTCTGCTTTGATAAAGTCGATATTTTCATTTATAACTGCTTTATATTCCTTCAAAGTATCAAACACAACATCCTTGCACCACTCAGCATACTGTGGATATTTCAGAATGCTCTTATATTTATTGAGCTTGTCTTTCCATAGCTGTTCCTTCTGCTTTTCTTCATTGGTTCTGTCGTTCAGCCATTTTTTTACTTCATCCAATGTCATATAAACTGGCTGTTTATTATCATCTAATGGTGATGCTACCTTGTCTGTATATGTGCATTTAACAAAGAATCTTTCGTTTGCACCTTTTAATTTATAACCATGTCTTCCTAACTGTTGTCTTAGCTTCATTTCTCTTTGTTCCATATTGCTATACCTCTTTTTCAATTTAATGTAGGCACACCACCAATAATAGGTAATGTGCCTGTTATTCCGTTCTATATATAACCATTATCTTCAATGGTATTGTGATTCCGTTTCGTGGTAATCAGCATCTTCACTGATATATTTCTAGTAGTATCATCAACGAGTCCGTTCCGTACAACGATTGTAACTATTCGCTTCAATAGTCGGTTGCTTCGTCTCACTGCAACAATATCTCTGTTAATACTATATTCTCCACTCGGAGATTGATTTTTACTGATTTGATTATTGAGTCATACCTTTACAATATTCTTTAAAATTGGGCATTCTCTTTAAATTACGCACAATGCTAATTGCATCATCAATTTTAATAATATCTTTCTCTAAGATTTGATCAAATTGTATCAGTTCATAATTAGAATCTAATAAACATATTCCATTCTCATAATTCTGTTTTATAATATTGACAAATTCTTCTGTTAATTCAGCTTGTGTCATGTCATCGTATTTCTTATTATTAGAAGTTCTCTTGACATTTACCGCCTGTGTCCTGCCGGTTGTGCCTTCTCCAATTTCAAATTCCACAATGTCATTCTGATTTAAAGACTTCCGACCTTCCATCTGAATACTTGAATAATGTACGAATACATCCTTTTCTGTTTCATCTGTGATAAATCCCCAACCTTTTGCATCGTTGAACCACTTAACTTTTCCTGTTTTCATTTATTTAATTTCTCCGTCTCATAGAAATATCTGTACAATTTTCGTTCTATAGTTTCATCTTCTTGAAAAACTAATACTCGAACAACCTTTTTATCAAATGCCATTCTCAAAGACTTATTCTGATAAATTACTGTTCTGTCATTTTCCATCAACTTTTCGACTGCAAACGCTTTTATAACTGTCAGCCGATCTAACGGCATTTGAAATACATAGTTTTTCATTGTAAGCTCCTTATGATATTCCAGGCACACCGCTGCTGCAGCTTGCCTTTCATATACTCTATTCTCTCTTTGCAGGTGGAATAAGATCAAATATTGTCTCTTTCAATTGTTTTGTAGCTTCATCAAGTGTCACACCATCACACAATCTCAATGTAACTTCAATACTGCACTGACAGAAACTGCTCATATATCCAACTTCAACTTGTAAAAATTCTTTTCCTGTGATTCTATATTTGAAATCCAACGAATCAGAAAAGATACCTGATTCCATATAAAAATTCAAATCTGTTATAAACTGTTCTGTCGTAATAGTCTGAACTTCATTTGTATCTTTGCACTCTGTCTGTGCATTTACGACTGTGACCAAATGATTTTTAATTGCTTTCTGAAGATTTTTCGCCGTTGTTGGTCTTGTGCTTCCCATATACTTGCTCCTTTATGTACGGGATCAACATTTCGCTGATCCACGGTTTTATGTTAATGTTTTGATGGGATAGGAACTTACCCTATCAGGACTTCCACCTATTATTAATATTCTCCGTTAAGAAAATACTTTTTACGTTATTAACATCCACATGGATATTTCAAGCTGTCATCCAATAAATCTTTATTGTCATTTGCCACTAACTCTGCGACTCGACATTTGATTGCCTTCTGCAATTCATAGATCTGCTCATGTGAGATTGTTCTTTCTGCTAAAATATTTGCAAGCAATTTCATATCCACATTACCCGTGTTAAGAATGTCCTCAAAAATCTTCCAATAGCTACGGCATAGATTTTCCCAATGATACGATGTCATATCCAAATCATTCAGATATTCTTCTGTTGTCATAGGTGTATCATCTGCATCCATGCTGTAATATTCAATCTTGCCATCAGAAGTTTGTTTGAATGTATCAAGATTTTCTTGCTCCTCTACCCAAATCTCACAAAATTTTTCAGCATTAGCTTCTGCGTCTATCAAACCATTCTCTTCCAAATAATCAAGATATTCTAACTGAATAACCTGAAAATCGGATTCTGAAATAAATGCGCCTGTTCCTTTTCTTAATTTGTCTAAACTTAAATTTGTCATATCTTTTAATCCTCCATTTTCTATGCTGGCAGAGATATGGAAATCCCATATAATTCTCTTTTATCTGCTTAACTGGCTGACCGTTTACTGTATTTGCTCTCTGTTTTAAAATCTCAGATACACATTTTCTCCATTTGTAAAAGTGATTGTATAATTACGCAATCCCACATGAGGTACTAAATCTGCACTTGTCCTGTTAATCTTTTCGATATCCTCTTTTAAGATTACCATTCGTGATTTATCCACATAATGAGTAGTTGTCGGTACTGAAAGTGCAGAAATCAACTCGTCTTTTTCTTCATCTGATAAACCAGTCCATTTCTCGCTAATGATAGAAAGTGCTTTTTCTGTCGGAACATTACCATCAATACCGTATTTATCTAATACTTCCCATGCTCTTTCATTCTCCGTGTCATAATAATATTCATGGTCGAATGTTAATTTTACATTTCCATCTTCACACTTTTCTATATCAAAGTGATCGAAAAATACTTCCCAATATGCCTTTCCAAAATTCTGCACTCTAATACCAAACGCTGATTCTGCAAGCTCTAAATTCTTTAAATCTTTAATTAAACCATCCCATGTAATTTCACCTGAACCACTTCTACTTTTTACAAACCCAACGAACTGTTTGATAGCATTCTGTGATTCAGATTTTTTATATCCTTCATCTGAAAGCAGTTTTGTAATATCTGTTGTAACATCTTTTGTCATTGTCAAATTATCAAAATCGCAAGATTTCTCTAATCCCTCACGATCAATGTGCTTTCCGTTAAAGTAACCCATAATAATTTCATAATCTTTGTTTGTCATAATAATTTTCCTCCATTTATTTATGCTTTTTAATCTTATCTGACAGCCATTTAATAGTGCCATCTTTGTTTATTGGTATCTGTACTCGTTGTCCGTTCTCATACTCGATTACATGTGATAACTTACCAGTATCTGCTCTTATCCATATCTTAACCATGCCTGTTTCCTTCCTATATACATTCTCTGTTTGTTACTCAATAAAACCGATTGTTACAACATTTCTGTGTCCGTCTACATTGTTGTTTTGAGGCAGCATGTACAGATTAATGACTCTCGATGATGTAAATATAAACCAGTCCTCAAAATTTTCTACTGCCTCAACTGCTTCGATCTTTGCAATATCAATGAATATACTGCTATTAATCTCCATTGGATAAAGTGGCTGATTGATTTCCTCATTGAATCCTACTGGCTTTTTTTCGTTGTTACCGAATGACAGAAGTGTTGTATTTCCCAACATCCTACAATTAGTGAAATATAAATCACCAAACTCAACATCTGTGTTATGCTGGCTCTTTTCATCAAGATTTCCACTGTTCAAATGAATTTGAAAACCTTTGCCACTCTCATTCTGTTCCTTTAATAAATTTGATAATTCTGTAAGTTCCATGTAATTAGTCCTCCTCTGTCTAATAAATCACGTTGATTGTAATCTCTGCGCCATCCACCATAACAATATTTATATCAAGCACATTGTCAGGATTATCTTTATTGATACAACCTGAAATATTGTCTATATGGTCAATGCTGATGGAAGTTGTTGCTATAATGATGTTTTCTTTATCTGTGAAGAAATAATTTATAAGATCGAATCCTCTTTCATTTTCAGCCACAACATATTTCATACGATTAAAATAATGACTTGTGCCATTCGTACCATTTACACTGTCTATATTTCCAACAAGCCCAAATTCTGTCATCTGAATTAGTTTTTCAATACACATTCCATTTACGATACCATTCTTTAGAATCTGTCTCGCTTCCTGTGATTTGTCTGCTTTCTTCATCTGTATTACTTTTGATTTTCCCATATAGCAAAGTCCTTTCTTTGGTTCGTGAGGGTGGATTTCCACCACACACACTATATTGTTCTCTGTTTTACTTGCTGATTCTTCTTGCTTTTAGTGCATCTAATCTATTTGACTTCTTTGGTGCTACAACTGGCTCTGCCTTCTGTCCAAATATATCTAATGATTTTGCAGTTCTTACTTCTGTTAATGCTTTCATAGAGTTTTGAACATTCACAGCTTCTTTCTCAATAGCATCTGTCATTGAATCCAATCTACTGTATGGCATTGTTAAACCACTAAGAATAATTACATTTTCTTCTGATTCAGACAGATAACCATGAAATTCTGTTGGTGCTGTTCCTACCTCTTTACGCAACTGAATAATATCAATCTTACTTTCCTTTGCTGATACAGCTTCAGAAATACCCATAATCGTAACAGTCTTGTCCTCTCTCTTTGCAAAAATATTGTTATCCTTATTTAAAATATCAATGATATTTGCAGTCGTTCCCTTTGTTGCATTGGTTTTTGTAATGACAGAGAATGACGGACACTTTAAGCAAGCTTCAATTTCTGCCAAATCCATATTTCCATCCTGGGATTTATTATTGATACAAAGAATACCTGTAAATAATGAAGCGAACACTTTATTTACAGTAATTTTGTCGCTTGCATTATTGTCAAGGATAAAAATACTTCCCATTTCTGGCTTTAATTCATCAATCTCATTAAATGTCAATCTTGCATTATCTCTTACCTTTAATGGTTCTGTATCTGCTGGCAATACAGGAATCATACCAACCGAATATCCCATTTCCTTTAATATTCCACTAAGAATAGGTGCAATAGCCGATCCTGTTCCTCCACCACATGAAAATGCAATAAAAATAATTGAATCCTCAATAATGTAAGACTGTAATTCTTCTAAAATTTCATCAATGCCTTCTGCCAATGCTTCTGTACTCTTATCCCTATCGCAAGCAGCACCCTTAGAATTATTGATATGAATCTTGTGAGATAAGCTAACAGATGCTAAATCTTCTGTACTTGTGTTAATTCCAATAAATGAAAGATTTGACTTATCACCATCAAGAAGATTTACTGCTCTTTCGATTTCTGCAATAATCTGTGTTCCGCACTGACCACATCCAATGCCTGTAATTTTTAATCCTGCGTTAATTTTTTTGTTCATAATAATTATTCCTCCGTTTCTTCCTCTTCCATTTCTTTTAACCAATTCATACCTTTAGATGTAATGTAATATGTATATGTATTACCTACTGGCATTCCATTTTTTACATACCCACCTTGTATCAGATTTCTAAGGTTGTTATAAATGGTCTTATCACAATAACTTGTTCCTTCTTCTGCAAGTCCATCAAGTATCATTTTTCTTGTGGCTGCTATAATTTTGCTTTTTGCATCAGTTCTATATAACCAACTAAGTATCAAATAACTAATGACTTTCAAAATTCTTACCTCCATTCTGCTATGATTTATAGTAGGCTTTTCCAAGTTCGCTAATATAATATGTGCTTGCCAATCCATCTATCAGACCACATTCCACATATCCTTGTTTGCTCATACTCTGCAAATGCCTGTATGTTGTACTGTATGATTTTCTTTTTGCTACTGAAATTTCTTCTAATATCTGTGAAATATTCATAGCTTTTAATGGATTGTCCACATTCTGATTACAAAGTAACATTAGAATTTCATAATCAAATTTTGTCATTACTTTCCACACCTCCTTGTCTCTCGTCATTAAATGTTAAAAAATATATTGGCATTTCTGCCCTCTATATACTTATTCGCCTTTTGAAAATTGTTTTTTGCAAAATTTCTACACCATCAAAAATTTTTTTCAAAACATTCTCTTATCAGATTTCCATAGAATGAGAAAATTTTTATGAAATGTTTTGCAATCAACCCTTTCAACATAATATTCTCCACTTGTTTTTGTATTTTTGTGCAAATTAAAAAAGCACCATACAAAGACTTATATTTCAAAATCTTTATATAGTGCTTATATGTAATACCTATGCTGATTATTTTTTCTATTTCATCAATTCAATCAATTCAGCCTTTAACTTATGGTATTTTTCATTTCGTTTCATATCCTCAAACTCACCTTGTTCAACTCTTTTCATAACATCTTCCATCCATATCAATAATTTTGTCTCATACTCTTCTCTTTCAGCTAAAACAGCATCTTTAAAAATTTTTTCATATTTGAATAATAACGCCCGTGTTTGTGTTTCTCCAAAATAATCTATCAAAGGTTGCATATCATCTATAGTTATATTTTTGTAGTTATGGTATGTTCTTGTATTATGAAGTTTCTTTTCAAGTGGTCTTTCATATATTGTACCCTTACCTGATTCAAAATAAGCTCTGATTAGAGCTTTAACAAATCCGTTCATACTTTGATTTGTCTTTTCCAGATATTCTTTTAGCTGTGTGTATTCTTCCATTTCGGAAAGAGTGTATTTTACTGACACCATCTTTATTTTCTTATCATATCTTTTCTGGGCTTGTTTCTGTGAATCCGACACTTTGCTTTCACTCATATATATTATTTATATGTAGTACCTATATAGTGCATATCCATTATTTCAAATTGCTTATATGTATTACATATATCTCCTTTGCAAATCTTATTTTTCATATTTCTATGTAATACCTATTATAACAGATTGCAGAATTTCCACAAATACAATTCTTTCTACATAAACAGAAAAGCCATGACTTATTACAGCCATGACTTTTCAACAACAAAACAATTTCAATCTATAGGTAATCCTATGATCAAAAAATGTATATCAAGGGTTCATCACGCCCTTAATACCTAATGAGTATAACATACCTTGCCGATTTTTTCTATCTACTTTTCCTTGGAAAATCTGAATCGGCTTGATACATCGTCAAATGTTTTTAGAACGAATTTCATATCATCCTCTGATATACTATTCTCCATCTCATTTCTAAGTCTCTGTTTAATTTCCGCTTTGATTGCTAATGATTCAATATTTGTATCTATCATAATATAACCTATTTCTTCCTTATTATAATGCTATGATGCTAACCAGCCTTTAACATTGTCTGCCTATCTTCATCGGCTATTTCCTTATCAAATAGAAAGACCTTACCCAACTTTTCAGTGTATGGAATTTCCAATGCTTCCAGAATAGTCTCAATTCTTGCTACCTCTGTCCTGTCTATTGGAATTGATTTATTATTGTTGCTGATAAATACCTGGTTTATGTCATAGTCGTATTCAATTTTTATGCTCATCTTGTACCTCCTTATTTAATTCTCTACAGTGCTTTCCGTAAATTCGATTCCTAAGAAATTTAACAACTCTTCCATCTTGTCAATCTTTAGCATGTTGATTTTGATTTTTTCGCCTGTATCATCATTTACAAGAAATGCTTGTGTAATTCCTTCCTCTACTCCTAATTGTTTCTTCTTATGAGATATATACAAATCAATTCCGCAAGCTACCAGTAACACAATTAAACTGATAATTGGTAATTTAATGTCGGTTATAAGTAAAACCGCAAGTATTACACCGCTTAATATCCATGCTGTTAAGGATATATAAGAGTAATAGGTATATGCTTTCAATTTCTTTGCATAGCTTTTCATATCATTATTTTTTATATTTTTAATCATGGTTACTGTACCTCATTGTTAAGTTTGTTGCATCTGGTTTCTGCTTCTTCCTGTGTGGCAAATATTTCATTTTCTGGAACAAGACTATTTCTACCGCTTGTTTTGTAATATAAACAAGATTCCTTTTGGGTAATCATATATCTACAGCTAATAATTTTACATGGATCTTCTACTGCATATATCATCCTATCTTTTGAATCTAATACAATGCTTCTATTTCCATGACACTTAGGACAACTCATGTCATATCCTTTATATGAAATACTACCAGTTCCAAAACATATGTCGCAGGTAGCTTTTGTCTCGATTACTTTTTTCTGTTTCTTAATAAGAAAAACTTCCTGTCCTACTTCAAATTTTGTTTCTACGTTTATTTTCATTGTGTTGACCTCTCTTTCTTTTTGTGGTTTTGTTGTAACATTACTGGTTACATTGAAAAATTGCTTTCTATTTACGATAAGCCTCTTCCAACAAAAATTATTAAAATCTATTGTACTTACAGCGAAAATCCAAATTGTATATGCAATTCAATATTTTGCATATCAATTTATAATTACATTGTAGTTACAAAGTTTTTACGATGTCATTTAATCCCTAGTGAATAGGTAGGTTATCGTACTTCCTAAGCAAAAAAGTATAGGAAAATCACGTATTTACGCATTTTGCGATATATGGTTCGATAAGCTATTTACGCATTTTATCAATCATTTCCTGCAATCGTTCCTTTCCGCTTTGGATATAATATAATTCTCCATTAATCTTAATAGCTTCATTATTCTCATGTGCCATAATAACCTTTTGCTGATAAAGGTTGATTCCTACAGCAACTCCATTACAAAAAGCCTGACTTTCAAAAATTTCATCCATTATAATTTCCACCTCCACGATAAATAAAATAAACCGCAAAGTATAATCAGAGATATAACAAATCTGATACACTTATGATTATTTGATTCTTTATGCTTCAAGGGCTTTTCCTCTCAATCTGCTATATGCGTTATTCCTATGTACTTTATAATTCTCTTCTGCTAACTGTATTCCTATTGTTTTATTCCATACCTCTTGTACTGTCGGTATATGAGATAGATTTCCATAATGTAAAATCCTCTTTGTATCTGCCACCTCATAAAATTTTCCACAGATTACAATTTTATATCCTTGCTTATATGCTACTTGTCTTTTCATCTGTCTATGCCTCCCATCTTTGGTAAATGCTTCATATAATGTTTCTCTATATTTCTACATCCTTGTATTAAATTCACAGATCCTTTTCATAAATCTTAACCAGCTTATAAAATGTTGACCTTTTCAAATTCAGTATTTCCATACACTTTGTTGCTGTCATTTCTCCTAGTCTCCATTTTTCATAGTAATCTTTCCAATTATCGGGAAACTGTGCGTTTGGTCTGCCTGTTGGTCTGCCTGTCTTTAAAGAAGTTTTCTTTCCATTGATTACTGGCATAACATCCATTCCCTGTTTTTGTCTACGTCTTGTGTTTTCAAGTTCCTTTTGTGCCACATAAGACAAAATCTGTAATACCAGGTCAGCAATAAATCTTTTATCAAGATTATCACCAGATTGCCTTGTGTCGAGTAATGGCATATCCAACACAACAATATCTGCTCCAATAACATTGATAATATAGTTCCACTGTTCCTTGATTTCCGTATAGTTTCTACCCAACCTATCAAGACTGACAATAACAAGCAAATCTCCCTCTCTTAAAGTTGGTGCTGTTGTTTCTGTTCCAACTAATGCGTTGTATTCCATTCGATTAAATGTCTTTCCGCTTATTTTGTCACACTTAATATTTCTCTCAGATATTCCAAACTCTTTTAACTGTTCAATTTGTCGTGCAAGATTCTGTTCTTTTGTAGAAACTCTTGCATATCCCCATACTTCATTTTTCATATTACTGTCCTTTCTGTTCGTAAAACACTTGTCACTTTTCGGATATATCTGTAAATAGAATTGACACCTTTACAAATACATTTCCTTACATAATAAGTATTCTCCGTAAAATGACACCTTTATAGACAGTTTCCATTTTCACTTGTAGCATTGCATTTTTACCGCTATACTATATATGGAAGGAGTTGATTCACATAAATATTGAGATTCAGAAGCCGAACCGCTTCAAAGATTTTTTACATAAGATTTATGACCACTTAGAAAATTTGATATTCGCTATCATTCAAAAGATACCAGAAAAGCATATACCATCTTTTCTTATGAATTGGATGGAACACTACACAAATAAAAGATTATCAGAATTACAAAGTCAAATCATCCGCAAACGCTGGCAGACAATAGAATTAGAAAAAGCTGTTGATAAAATTCATAACAAGCAGCAGGATTAAACTAAGCACCTTCAGAAAGATATGCTTCTTTCCGTTGGTGCTTTGTTTATTATAGTCCTAAGTATTCACTTGGCAGAATTGCCTTTATGTCTGATACTGAATAATCCGATACATTTCTTGTCACAATATATTCTGCTCCATAACTTTTTGCACATTCCATTTGTAAGCAATCCTCAAAATCAGAGAACTCCTCATTTGCAAGACCAGATAATAATTTTGCTTTGTCTATGCCCTCTACATCAAAAATCGTGCATAGGTTTGATAATATTTCTCTTCTTTCCTTTGCAGTATAATCTTTCCTTAATATAAAGAACATATTAGAAATAGAATGCGCTGCAATACAACCTTTTGTATTTCCCTCGGTACATGACGAGATTACTTTCTTTGCATCCTCAAAGAATGGTTCTCTTTCAAGAAGATAATCAAGTAATACATTGGTATCAATCAGAATTTTACCTACCATATTTATCTTCCCTGTAAGATGCTAATTCTGCATCATCATCGGTAACAGTCCCTTTTTTGCGTAACTGCTCTAATCTTGCAAAAGCATCTTTCCTTTCCTTATTAGAATCATTATATAATCCATTTACACCCTGCATAATCTGAATTACAAAGGATAGCTTATCTTCTGGTATTTTTTCCAGTTCCATTATTGCACTCTGTCTTAATGCTGTCATAGGTCATACCTCCTTTAAATTTTCGGATGAAATCGTCGTTTCTTTATATGCTATTATTTTGCATTTTTGTAGCGATTTTCATAAGATAACTCTGGGTTTAACTCTACTTCCCAATCAATTATGTCCTGTGGCTGGCATTGTAAAAGCTGGCATATATCCTTTTTGACTTATAACATAAGTGTTATACCTTTATCATCCAACTTCTTCATCAATTTATTATAATTGATCATTAACATTCTTCGTTCAAATAATATACATTATTTTTCGTGTATATTATAACACTTCTTTCCCTAATTTTCAATCAGCATTAGAAGAAGTTGCTGCACCTCAACCAATGCTGGTTACAGTTCACACCCCTTCATAAGCCATTATAAAAGTGCCAAAAATGAAAACTCATCTTCCCCACTCCCCTCTTGCAAATCCCCGCCCTGTCCCTTACAATAAAATTATATTTTATGAAAGGAACGGAGATTTTCATGAATTTACTAATTTTTGAGTATGAACATATGGCAATTGAAGATTTGCGCGAAGCGCTGACAAATCTCGGACATACATATACTGTTATTACAGACGAAAATATTTATAGCCATGTCGATGAAGCTTTTGATGCACGCTTTGACAAGCTGATTGAAAGTGCTTCTTATGATGCTGTTTTTACATTTAATTACTTTCCGGTTATTTCTAACTGCTGTAAAAAGCACAATATACCTTATATAGCCTTCGTATATGATTCGCCGCTCGTTTCGCTGTATTCATATACCATTATCAATCCCTGCAATTATGTATTTTTATTTGACCAGCAGACTTATCTGGAGCTTAAAAAAGAAAATATCCAAACTGTTTATTATATGCCGCTTGCCGTCAATACCAGCCGGCTGGATAAGATGACCGCTTCTGCTGTTTCTGCTTCCCGGCACCCGCTGGATTTTTACCAGAGCGATATTTCTTTTGTCGGTACTATGTATAATGAAGTCCACAACCTGTTTGACCGCATGGAGCATTTATCTGATTACACAAAAGGCTATTTACAGGGGATTATGCAGGCGCAGATGAAAGTGTACGGATATTATTTTATTGAAGAACTCTTATCCAAAGAAATTATTGAAGATATGCAGCACTCCCTGCCGCTGCAACCGGGAAATGACAGCGTTGAATCTACAGAATGGCTCTTTGCCCATTATGTAATTGCCCGTAAAATTGCGAACTTAGAGCGTACCTCACTTTTAAAATCTGCTTCCGAACATTTCAATACAAAGCTTTTCACGCCAAATCCGACACCGGAGCTTCCATTAATTCACAATATGGGTTCTGTGGATTACCAGCGCCAGATGCCGTATGTTTTTAAAAATTCGGCTATCAACTTAAACATTTCCCTGCGCAGTATCCGAAGCGGTATTCCGCTCCGATGTTTCGACATTATGGGATGTGGCGGATTTTTACTTTCCAATTATCAGGGGGATTTTTATGAACATTTTGTTCCCGGCGAAGACCTTGTGCTTTTTGAATCTCAGGAAGATTTCTTAAATAAATGCGATTACTATTTAAAGCATGACAATGAGCGCCGCCAGATTGCTGCCAACGGCTATGGCAAAGTAAAAGAATTCCATACGTATGAAGTACGGCTGAAAGAAATTTTTGAGGTTGTGTTTTCCAAATAAACTTACACAAAAGGACTCGTCTAAACGATATAAATCATTCTACGAGTCCTTTTGTATTATTATTCGTAAATTATATGTTCAGCGATTCTCTCTAAAAAGATATTCTCATACCGTTTCAAAAGCTCTGCATCTGTAATCGGTGTATTTTCTGCATCCTTATAAAATCCAAATACTTTATAATCTCCAAGTAAGAACCGGCCTTCCTCATCTGTCTTTTCAGAATTTTCAAAGTAAATTTCATAATCCCTGGCATTTGCAACTGCATAATATCTATCTTTTGGATGCAGAGATTCTGTAATCGTATACTCTCTTTCTTCCAAACCGCCAAATGCCTTCGGCAATTTACCATCGATGCTGGCTGCATCATATTGAATATCTGCAAGCCTGCACATAATTGGGAGATAATCCGCTGTTGATATAATCTCATCTGTTACCTGCTGTTTTACATTTGCACCTCTGAACATAAATGCAACTTTTGTTCTTTCCTTAGAAAGAAACTGTTTACCTGTTGGTATCAGATATCCCTGTCCATGATCTGCAAATAAACTGATTAAAATTTCATCATCTGTATAATTGTTTTCAATATAAGTATAAAGAAAACCAAACAGCATATCAAAATACTGAATTGTTTTTTTATACATTGCTGTCTTTTTTGCACTATAATTCTGCTTCACTGACGTCACGCCCAATTCGTCAAGTTCCCGTTCTTCCAGTGTAAGATTTTTCTGTACGGCATCTGATAAATCCAGCCCGTCTGCTACATCATGCAGGTCACCTACTGCCATCCAAAGATATTGATCTGTCTCCTTAAATGTTTCTAAATGCTCAATAACATCCATAATTTCCTGTTCAGCTCTAGCCCCCATAGACTGGTGCTGATACACATATTGATCCAACCCCCTTGCATAACCGTAAGATGGTATACTTCTCCATTCACCATCCATCTTGCTTGTATAATATCCTTTTCCCTTAAAGTACTCAATTAAAGTCGGACTGTTTTTGGGCAGTTCACCATCCAGTTTGTCATGAAACATCATATGATGCAATGTATCCAAACCACTCACGCAAGTTGCAAGACTTGGATATGTCCACTCGGAACAGCTATGTGCCTGTGTGCAGATTGTTCCTTTGCTGAAAAATTTATAGGTATTTGGCATCAGCTTTTCAAAATCATCACCATTAATAACTTCCTGTGCCAGTCCATCTGCAAAAAAGCTCAAAACTAGCTTCCGCCTTCCCTGCTTGTGTTCCAATGGAATCGGATAACCATAATAGGCCCGCTTATCAGATTTAATCTGCATACCATTTTTCACTCTGTAATAGTTAAAATGTTGTGAATATAACTGACCTACCTTATGCACTTCCTCTGGTGATTGAAATGTATGCATATTGTCAATTTCAGCACTTGCTATCGGAAGTAAATATTCATCCGATGTTCCTTTTACAAAACTGCTATTTCCCTTTTTATCAAATTTGAGAAATTCTGCCTTTGTTCTTATCAGACTTAAATTTTCTTCACCAATGAATTGTGACAATGGTGCTCTATATATCCCAATATATCTTAAATCATCGTCTGTAACCCAGTATTCCTTACCTACAACAAGTTCCTTAGCTGAACGTGCCATCTTTTCATCTTTGCCCCATACTACATCTTGACGATTTAAAAAAGATAACATTCTAGAAATATTTACGGAATCATTGTAAGCAATATACTCATTTGACAACTTTTCGAACTGATCCCCTAAGTTTTTAATTTGTGCTTTTATATCTTCCAATATACTATCATTTGCATAATGTGTATATAAATTTAAATCATATGCAATATGATAACTCTTCAACGCTTCAAGTATCATTCCCCTTGCCTGATAGACACACGCCTGATAATAATATGCCTCATAACTTGTTGGAAATTTATGCACGCATTTATCTGCTATTTTCTGCGCTTTTTCCAGCTCTCCAACTGTCAATGCGAGAACACATTCATAAAACCATAAATCTCTGTCTGATGGGTATTGTTCTTTGTATTTATGCAGTAGTCCACTCACTTCTTCGAAGTTTTCCTGTTCAAAATAAGATTCTATTTGATTTTTTAGCTCTGTTTTCATTTTTACTCCGCCTTTAAATTCAGCTTTTCTTCCATCCGTCGCATTTCTTCAAATTCACCCATATCTAAAAATGAATCTTCGCTGATTGGATACATTCCTACTTTTCTATTTTCTTTTAACAGCTTGTCTGTTAAATCCGTCATATGAAAAAAAGTATCTTCCGGTATTTCTTTTTTCAATTCAGGATTTAAAATATACATTCCGGTATTAACAAAATAAGACAGTTTCGGTTTTTCTTCCATTGACTGTACCACTCCGTTTTCACTTGAATGTACCACACCGTATGGCACCACAATATTTTTTAAAGCTGTAACAATGGTTAATTCATTACCGGATTCTTTATGATACCGGTAAATATCTTCATAATCTGCATGAATTAAAATATCACAATTCGTTACAATAAACGGTTTTTCAAATTCATTTTGAATTAATTGCAGACTCCCTGCTGTTCCAAGCGGCTTGTCCTCTTCCACATAATGTATGCTGTAGTCTCTTTCACTCTCTGAAAAATAGGACTTTATCATATTTTTACGGTAATTGACCGTCGCATAAAAATGCTGCACCTCATATTCACAAAATTTTGTAATAATTCTTTCCATAATCGGAATATCTCCAATGGGGATTAACGGCTTTGGTAAAATCTTGGTATATGGATATAATCTTGTTCCTTTCCCACCAGCCATAATAACCACCGGAACATCTTTTAACGTTCCTTTTATATCTTTATGCACTGCCGCCTTTTCATCCCGGAAGATTATATCTGATACAACACCTTTAGCAGTAACAACCGGCAATGCTGTAATCGAATACTGCTGCATGAGCATTTTTGCCCTGTTTTGTTCCTTTTTTACAATTTTTTTAGGAGCAGTATTCATAAACTTTTCAATCGCTGCCTGTAAATCTCCCGTGTGAATCAGCCACCGGCGGATATCTCCATCTGTAAGAACCCCCGTCAACTTTTGCTTATTGTCGGTTACAAAAAGAATTCCTCTTGCATTGGAATCAATTTTCTGCATTGCTTCGACAACTGTACTTTCCGAGGAAATTAAAAACTTATCTAATTGCTCCGCCTTCATAAAAACCTCCATGTTTTCTGCTCATTTTCCATAATAAGCTTTGTATATTACTGTAAATTTAATTTGTCTGCTAACACTTTTACTACCCGCTCTATTTCTTCTTCCGTTAGGTTTGTGCTGCACGGTACATTGATAATACACCTGCTGTATTCTTCTGCCTTTTCAATCTCGTACGCAATATCAGATTGATATGGTTTCTGCTCATGAATCAACCCCCATATTGGTCTTGTCTGTATTTTCTCATTCTGGAGTGATTCAATCAGTGTTCTCACCTCAACTGCACATTCCTTTGGAATCGGGAATGAATAAAACCACTTATTAGACTCTGTTCCCTGTCTGAATTCTAATAATTGCGGTAATCCTATCTTTTTTAAACATTTCTGATAGGTATCATAATTTTTCTGCTTTCTTTGAATAAATTCCGACAGTAATTCCAGCTGTGCCACTCCTATTGCAGCCTGTACATTGGTCATCCGGTAATTATATCCAATCTCATTATGAACATAATACAAGGCATCATCTTTTGCCTGTGTAGACAAATATTTTACATAATCCAAATCTGATGGCTTTTTAGCTGTTATTGCTCCGCCGCCGCCGGTTGTAATAATCTTATTTCCATTAAATGAATAGGCTCCGTAGTCACCAATCGTACCTGCCATTTTCCCGGCATACTTTCCATCTGTAAAATGTGAGCCCAGTGCCTCCGTTGCATCTTCAATCACCTTTAAATGATACTGTCCGGCAATCTCCATAATCTGTTCCATATCAGCCAGATTCCCGAAAACATGCACCACCACTACTGCTTTTACAACCTGTCCCGTCTTTTTATATACAAGATGTTCTTCCTGTAATTCACACTCTATTTCACAAAAGCTTCTCAATTTTTCTGGATTCATACACAAACTGTCATCACAATCCATAAATACAGGTTCTGCAAACTGATACTTCACAGGATTTACAGCCGCAATAAATGTAACTGTCGGAACAATTACTAAATCTCCCGGTTTTACATTACACGCAACCAGCGCAAGATGTAATGCACTTGTACCACTCTGACATGCCGCTGCTTTTTCAACTCCTAAAAAAGCGGCTAACTTTTCTTCAAACTGCACAATATATGCACCGCCTGTTGATACCCAGCCCTGATGAACAGCATCTAATACATACTTTTCTTCATTTCCCTCAAAATTTGGTATTGATAAAGGAATAAATTTCTCCATAAGTTTCTCCCTACACATTATAAATATCTGTCTTATATGCACCCATGTTCTTTTTTATCCAGTCTATTGTTTCAGTAATTCCCTGTGCAAATGTATACTGTGGCTGCCAGTCTGTCAGTCTTTTAATCTTTTCATTGCATCCAAGCAGACGGTTTACTTCACTCTTTTCCGGACGCAGTCTCTGTTCATCACATACAATCTGCGCCTTTGGATTAATCTGTGAAATAATTTCATTTGCCAAATCTCCAATGGAGATTTCTTTCTGTGTTGCAATATTGATTTCTTCACCAATTGTTTTATCCGATTCCGCAATTGCAATAAATCCCGCTGCCGTATCTTTTACATAATTAAAATCTCTTGTAGGTGTTAAAGAACCTAATTGAATCTCCTCTTTTCCTGCAAGCAGCTGCGATATAATGGTTGGAATCACGGCTCTAGCCGACTGTCTTGGTCCATATGTATTAAATGGTCTTACAATAGATACCGGCATGTCAAAGCTTCTATAAAAGCTTTCTGCCAGACGATCTGCACCAATTTTTGTTGCAGAATATGGTGATTGTCCCTGATATGGATGTTTTTCGTCAATTGGGACATACTGTGCCGTTCCATATACTTCTGATGTTGAAGTCACTAATACGCGTTCTGTTTCAAGCTGTCTTGCAGCCTGCAACACATTTAATGTTCCTTTAATATTCGTATCCACATAGGAATCCGGTGAATGATAACTAAATGGAATGGCAATTAATGCTGCCAGATGAAATACACCATCCACCCCTTTCATTGCTTCGCGTACCCCGTTCGGATCCCTGATATCTCCTGTAAACACTTCTATCTGATCTAACTTTTCCTTTGGAAGTGTATCTAACCACCCCCATGTATTAAATGAATTATAATAAGCAAATGCCTTTACATCATATCCTTTTTCTAAAAGACTTTCTGTCAGATGGCTTCCGATAAATCCATCTGCTCCTGTTACTAATACTTTTTTCATGGTGTATTCCTCCCTATATATTGCCCGCCTTTTATCACAATATCAACATTCCTCTTTAATTACAATTTTCAAGAATTGCCTTTGCAATCATAAAATCTAACTCACTATCAATATCTACAGAATGGAGATTGTCCATTATATATGCATAACAGTTATTTTCATAAATATTTTTTTCATGAAATAAATGTTCTGTTCTAACAATATATATCGCCCCATTTTCCCTGTAATATGTAGGAAGCTGTTGTCTTGGAAGCATTGCCACCTTTTCATCTTCAAAATTTTTCATCGACAAGTCAGGCGGAAGAGTATTGCTCCATAACGGCGAATGCTCCATTTCACATACAGATGATATCATATTCGCATCCTTACTTTTAAAAAAAGCAAATGCAGCTTTAATATCTTCCGCATCTCTTAATGGTGATGTCGGCTGTAATACTGTAATTGTATCATATTTTTTCCCAAGTTTCTCATATTGTTTTAAAACATATTTCATGGCATCCCATGTTGATGCCGTATCAGATGATAAATCACTGTTTCTTAAAAAAGGAACATCTGCACCATATTTTTGTGCCAAGTCTGCATACTCCCTAGAATCCGTAGACACATGTACCTCATCAAATACTTCTGATTGTAATGCTGCTTCAATAGAATATGCTAATAATGGTTTTCCCAGCAGTTCCTTAATATTTTTATCTTTTAATCCCTTTGAACCGCTTCTTGCCGGAATTACTGCTAAATTGCGCATATTACTCCTCTCTGCCTTAAATGTCTATTATGTTTATCTCAATCTTCATCTGACATCATAAAATTTTTTCTTTAAATTAATACAGTCCTTTGTTAAGAATTTCTTGACTGTCTCAACAATTTTCTTAGATGTTTCTCCATCTCCATATGGATTGACTGCATTCTTTGCAATCTCTTTAAATACCTGTGACCTTGCTTTTTCTATCGCTGCACAAATACTTTGCTCATCTGTTCCGCAGTCAATAACACTGTCAGCTCGCAGTCTTCCTTTTTGTCTGTCACCTATATTAACCGTTGGAACTCCAAAACACGGCGTTTCAACGATTCCACTGGATGAATTTCCGATTACAAACTCTGCATACCGCATCAGACTTAAATACCGTACAATACCCAAAGACGCATAACAAAATATATTGTCATTTTGCTCTGCCCCCTGCATAAAAACATCATTAATTTCAGCACCATGCAAATCTGCATTGGACATTGTAACAATAAAGTTCATCTCTTTATGCTTTTTTAAAACATTTAACAGTGCCTGTGCCTGAGCAACCGCCGTATCTTTTTCAAGTGTAACCGGATGAAATGTAACGCTTGCATAAGGCTTTCTCAAGGAAATTTTTAAAGATTCCTCAAGCTGTTCCTTTGATAAAAATTCCATCTTTCTTACATTTTCAACTCCAACATCACCATAATTAAACACTCTTTCCGGTGATTCCCCCAGCTGTATTACTCTCTTGCAGTATTCTTCACAACCCGGAAAATGCAAATAACTCATCTTTGTCACACAATGCCGAACCACATCATCTACTGCACCTTCTGTGACTTCTCCACCTGAAATATGAGCAATCGGTATTCCAAACATCATTGCTGCACTGCATATTGGCAAAAGCTCATACCGGTCGCCTTCAACAATGAGCATATCCGGCTTTTGCTGTTCATACATATCCGCAAATTTCATGGTCATTTCACCCATTGTATAACAGATTTCTTTCTCGGAATTGCCCTGTATTGAAACTTCAATTTTTTGCGCAATTGGAAAACCGTCATTTTCTATCTCATCAATTGTATACCCATATTTTTTCATCAGGTGTGTTCCTGTAACCACAAGACACAATTCCAACTCTTTATCGTGATATATTTCGTTTATCACTCTGCGTAAAAGGCCATATTCTGCTCTTGTCGCAGTCACAACACATATTTTCTTCATTTTGTAATTAATTCATCCTCCGAAAAATCTTTTACCGCCTTCGTTCCTAATAAATCATACCAGTACATCGGACTGATTCCATTACCCGGCCTTTTAATATCCAGATTATCTTCTGTCAATTCTTCACCTTTTTTAATTGTTTTCTTTGCTACAATACTTTTTCGAGCAATATCTATATTTTTAATTTCTGAAGCACTTGGTTTTTTTTCAGAACTTCCCAATGCTTTCTCAATATTTCTAATTGACTGCACCATCTGCTTTAATTCATATGGTTCCAGACTAGCCTTATGATCCGGTCCCGGCATATTCTTATCCAGCGTAAAATGCTTTTCAATCACAACAGCTCCCATTGCAACCGCAGCTATCGGTACTTCAATTCCCTTTGTATGGTCAGAATAACCTACTTCTACTCCAAATGTATCTGCCATTGTCTTCATTGCCCGCAAGTTGACATCTCCATATGGTGTCGGATATTCTGTATTACAATGTAACAGTGTAATCTTTCCTGCACCATTCTTCTTCAAAATATCAATTGCTTTTTGTATTTCCTCCATCGTGCACATTCCTGTAGACATAATAATATCTTTTCCTGTATGTGCTATTTTTTCTAAATATGGTAAATTTGTAATTTCTCCTGAGGGAATCTTCCAAAAAGGTATGTCTATTTCCTGTAAAAATTCTATACTTTCTAAATCGAAAGGTGTAGATAAAAACATGATTTTTTTCTGTTCACAATATTTTTTTATCTGCCGGAACTGTTCAAATGACAATTCCAATTTTTTTACCATTTCATACTGACTTTCACCAGTGCCCGTACTTTCCTTTTGATAATCGGCCTTTTCAGCTAATTTAGAAATAACTCTCTCTGTCACAAACGTCTGAAATTTGACACAATCTGCACCGGCTTCAACTGCTTTATCTACTAACTTTAACGCTGTATCATAATTCCCATTATGATTATCTCCTGCTTCTGCTATAATAAATACTTTTTTCTGATTATTCATGATATTACCCTCTGTATTTTATTAAAAATGGTCTTGAACTGTCAAAATCCGGATCATTTTCTTCTCTGATTTTTACCAGCTCATCAAATGTGCTTTTATCAAAAATATTTCTTCCAATACAAAAATCGATTTCTCCATTTCTGTTAAAATGCTTTTTAAAGGAAAACAGGCTGTCTTCTATGCCTAATCCTCCCCCTAAATGAAATTTTTTAATATTATGTTCTGCCGCCCAATAAGCTGCTTCGCTTAATACCAGATTGGCTGCCCCCAGGTTTCTATATTCCGGCAGTGTTCCCGATAAATGATAGTGCATAAAATGCTGGTTATATAAAAATATAGATGCACTCACCGGTATTCCCTGATATTCCGCATAGAAAAACTGTATTGAATCAGGCATTGTGTCAATTAATTCCTTAAAATATTCTTTTTCAAAATAATAGTAGCTGTCAGCACCATTATTTTTCATTGTTGCTTCATATATTTTAATGAATGCCTCCAGCCGTTCTCCCTTATCTGTAACAATAGAAACTCCGTTTTTTTTTGCCTTGCGTACCATGTTTCTATTGTTCGGTGTCATATTCTTAAAAATAACATCAGAATTTCCCGTATCAATATAAATTGTCTTCTTCATATAAATAACATCACTGACACTTTCGAGTATCTTCTGATTCTGCAATAATGGATGAAACCTGAAAAACTGGGATATAATTCCACTCTGCATACACTTTTGAGTTAATTCGTGCATAAATTCTTTTATCCATTGTTCAGAAATATTCCCTTGTATCAACGGACCTCCATACCCATATGGTGTTGTCCAATCGTAATATTTTTGTGCCGGTATCACTTCACTCAATGGAGCAAATTCTGAAATATCATTTTGCATCATTACATAACATAATCTTGCACCATCTTTCTCATGATATATCAAGTACGGTATACCATCACCATGAAGCTGCAACGAATGCGCATATTCATTCAGATAATAAATATCCCATTGCGGGAATTCCATTACCAAATTGTTCCACTTTTCCTTTTCTTTTAAGCTAATTAATTCCATCCTGCTTTTCCTCTTTAAAATAAGCTTCTATTACCTGTGCCAGATATTCCATGTGCATACTTTCATATCTCTGATCAATTGGAAGTGAAATGATGTTTTCATATATCTTTACCGCATCTGAATCGGTTTCCAGCCCTGTCCCTGCTAAAGGCCAGTGTACTGCACAATATATCTTATTTTCCATCAGATACTGACGGAATTGATTTCTATTCTCAACATATACCGGATATACAAGTGGCACAAAATTATCTGTCGATAATACATCTTTTACCGGGACATTCTTTAACTTTCCCTTTAACTGGTCATAATTCTTCTTTCTTTTTGCCTGAAGCTGTGTAATTGATATACACTCTAATATATTCTTTGATATATCGGACATCTGATATATCTCTGTCTGCATATCCAGTCGTTGTTCTGACTTTGCAAAAATTTCTCTGTAAATCGAATTACAATCCACACCGTATTGTATATAATATTTTTTTAATATCATTGCCTCTAGTGAATCATAAAATAAGTTTTTCTGATACAGTGTCATGTTACACTGATCTGAAATATCTTTTTGCGTATAAAGAACACCACCATCTGTAATTGGAAACCACTTTCTAAGGCTGCATACACAGTAATCACCTATCGTTTTTTCTCTTGTAAAAATACTATGCGTTGTATCCTCAACAATACAGCATCCATAATTTTCCTTTGCCTCGTGAAGATATTCCAACACTTCATCATTCTGGATACTTCCAAAATAATGCATCAGGTAGATAACCGTCACCTGTGAATCCATCTTACTTTTCAAATCATCAATATCAATTGTCATATCGGGATTTATTTTATAAAAGCGAATCTGGTTATCCTTCTTATATACATCAATTACAGATTCACAGATATATGCAGGAAGCAGTACAATTCCCTTGTTTAACGTTTTGTCCAATATTTTAAGCGCACTTCTGCCACTGTCTGTATAAACAGCATGATAATCTTTTAAATAGCTAAAGATATTATCCTGTTTATACGATAATTGCGTTATATCCAGTTCAAAATTGCTTCCTAATTCCATATCTGTGTCATCTTTCTTCAAAATTTCTTTTTGCTGTTACAGTCCTTTTAAACTTTCCTCAAAAAGTTCTTTCGTTTCACGCGCATTTTTCATAAAAATCTCAGCGATCCGCATGCCTTTATCTGCAATTGAAGTTAAGTCTTCCTTAGAATATTTCTCTTTATTAGTAATTCCGCTATACATTTCTTCCAAAATCTGGTCTGCATCCATAGATGATGCATCCGTAATTAGTGTACCTGAAAAACTGCGTTCTGATGTCATATACAGTTCATCTATTTTTTTCATGATTTCTTTACTATCATTTATATTATCTATTTTTTTTAATTTATCATATAAATGATAGCATTCCTCATAATTTTGATAGATTAGCTCACATTCCTGTATATATTCTTCTATGATAGTTGAAGGTTGCTCCAAAGTGAAAGACTTCTGGCATTCCTCTATCAACCTTTTAAAATCATTATTAACATCCGGAACAAATTTTTTTATTGCCTCCTCAAAAGGCATATGAACTGCGCCTTCAATATATACACCCTTAGATGAATTAATAAATGTAAGATCTTCTTTCCTATCCTTAATTCTTTTTTCAACATCTTCTTTATATGGCATAAAGTTTACATATGTCAATAATGTTTCTCCATTCTGTCCCTTTACTTCCGTATAATCATCTTTCTCTGCTTCATTAATCCCGCCATCATCATAGACAACAGACGCATGCTTTTTATCCTTTAAAAATGCCAAATCCAATCCAATTGCAATGATCTTATGAAATCCTAAATAATTTAAGATCGACAATACCATATTGGCAACACTTCCACCTGGACTGATATATTCCACTTTATCTGCAATATCTTTTGGAACACATGAATCACAATTGCAGAAGATTTTGGTTCCCTTTAATTTCCTTACCTGCTTATATACACTCTGTAAGCACCAAAAAAGCGGTGTTTCATCCGCTGTCTGATTTTCAAAAAGGACTTCCTGCTTTTGCGGATCAATTGTCGCAAATCCATCCGGCTTTATATGATGTTCCTCACACATTCTAATTGCTGAATCAACTGCTAAAATAAATGCCTTTCCTTTAATATGTTTTAAATATTCTATATTATCATCAAGCGACGGGCCTGCCGCAACTAAAACTGCAACTGCATTCTCCATATCTACTTTCTGTTCAAAATATTTTTTCATATCAGATATAAGAATGCTTTTATAAATATATGGTAAATTCATAATACGATTATAGTTAAAAATTTTTGCGTATTTATCTATAGTATTATCCGTATAAACAGCATTTCGTATCATTTTTTTACATTCTACAATTTTTTCGCTGATTTCTGCAGCATATATTCTCCCATATTCCGGCTGTATATAAACATATGAATGTAAAAATGCGACATTTTCCATACGATCAAATGTACATCTTATCAATTCCTGCTCATTCAACCCCTCTACAAACAATAAAACGTTCTTTTTACTTACCAAATCCGACCAGTCATGATAATAACTATTTACTGCGAATATTTTTGGATTAGGTTCATATATAAAAACAATAGTGTCAGATGGTACAATCTTTGTCAAGGCTCTTAATGTATCAAAATTGCCCATGCCGAACACATATAAGCAGCTAATATAATTTTGCTTTTTAATTTCTTCTGCTGCAAACTCAGCGGCATATTTGCTGTTATAAAAGCTATTCATTCTCCACCATCTGTCTTCTTTTAGAATAGCAATATTTCCATATTCGTCTACTGCAATTTCCTCATCTGATAAATCAAACTGTCTACAGTATACTTCCAATTTTTTATAATAATCATTTGGTTGTTCTTTCAAACACTTCATGTTATTTTCAAATATTTTATTCGTATCTATATTACTTGTGTCTAAATTTGCTTTTTCATGCAATGTAATTTGTCTGTTATTACTCATTTTTTCATAAACAGCTATAATATCACAAATTTCATAATACACAGTATCTGCGGTCAACAACTGATCTGTATTTTCTATTGCGTCTAATAATTGTGAAAAGACACTTAAGACTGCTCTTTTCATCCCTTCTGATATTTGCACCGCCTCCGATATAAATGTATTCAATTGGGGCAATACTTCCTGCAACTCCAGCCATGCAGTATTATCATTTTGATAGAGTTTTCTGCCTATATTTTCTAATATGCCATATAAATTTAATGTATCCATGCATTTTCCTTTTTATATAAGTATTTTATTTTAATAAGAAAAAAGAGTCAGCCAAAGCCGACTCCTTTCTCTTATAATAGCACTTACAATTACTGAAGTAATGAAAGAACACCCTGATTTGCCTGATTTGCCTGTGCAAGCATAGACTGACCAGCCTGCTGTAAGATGTTGTTCTTTGAGTACTGAACCATTTCTTCAGCCATATCTGTATCTCTGATACGTGATTCAGCTGACTGAGTATTTTCACTGATGTTATCAAGGTTAGCTACTGTATGCTCTAATCTGTTCTGAAGCGCACCTAACTTTGAACGTAATGCAGACAGGTTTGTAATAGAGTTCTGGATGATTGTGATTGAAGACTGTGCAGCAGAAGCTGTACCAACCTTAACCGTAGCATCAAGAGCTGAACCTACAGTACTTGTTAATGCACTGATTGCAATTGTGATAACCTGATCCTGATTAGCACCAACCTGAAGTGTCTTTTCATTGTTTGATGAAAACTCACCTGTTAAGATATCCATCTTGTTGAACTGAGTTGTAGTACCAACTCTTTCAATTTCAGTCTTTAACTGCTGAACTTCGTTATCAAGAGCTGTTCTATCCTGTGTAGCGTTAGTTCCGTTAGAAGCCTGAACTGCAAGTTCGCTCATTCTCTGAAGCATTGAGTGTACTTCATTTAAAGCACCTTCAGCTGTCTGTACTAAAGAGATACCATCCTGAGCATTGTCAGATGCCTTATTAAGACCTCTGATCTGGTTTCTCATCTTTTCTGAGATTGAAAGACCAGCTGCATCATCTGCTGCACGGTTAATCTTATAACCTGATGATAACTTTTCTGTAGACTTCTGAAGTCCGTTTGTTGTGATTCCTAACTGTCTGTTAGTGTTGGCTGCTGTCAAATTGTGCTGTACTACCATAATATTCTTCCTCCTTGAATATGTAGCGGCTTCCATGCCGCCGTAATTATTTTTAGTAATCTTCTGGATTACTTACATTTATTATATCGGGTGTATTTTAGAATACTTTAGCCCGGATATAAACTTTTTTTATTTTTTTTGGTCTAAAAAATGCGATTCGTAATTATTCAGCTTGTTGGCATTCTTATAATACGCATTCGCCTTGCTGGTTGTACGCTTGGCATTACTTAATTCCTTGCGCATCTGTGCAAACCGCTTTTCGACCAGCTGTTTATTGCGCAGCTCCTGTGCCTGTATCCGGACACCCAAGTCCGTAACCGCCGACACCAGCTCTTTTAACCGCTGTAATGGCTGCTTAAACTTTGCTTTATTGTGCTGTACTTCGTCTTTTACACGGTTAAAGACGGAATTAAAGCCCTCATCCAGCTTAAGAATTTTTTCTACCAGTTCGCCTTTATCGCTTAAATTCTGCTCAAAAGCCTGATCATCAAATTCTGCTGCCGTAATAATTGCCTGCTGTTTTTCATTATAATCTACAATCTGCTTTAGCAATTCTTCTTTTTGAACCAGACTGTCAATCATAATCTGAAGATAATTTTCTGTATCCATATCTGCTCCTCATTTTTCGTGTACATACTTCCACATTCAATGAGTTACACACTTTTTGCGCTTTTCATAACCTGTTTCCACGTATCCCGCATACCGCGGATTTCATTTAAAGCCTTCTCTAACGTTTCTTTATCCTTATGGATATTGGCATCTGTAAGCAGACTATAAATATAACGGTATACATTATCAAAGTCTTCTGCAACTTTATATGAATGATTTAATGTTGCCTGTAATTCTTCAATAATCGCCTGTGCCTTTTTGATGTTATCATGTGTCTTCTGAATATTATTTTCTTCCAGTCCCATTATCGCAATGTTGCAGAACTTGATTGCCCCTTCGTAAAGGAGCAATGTCAGTTCTGCCGGGGATGCGGTGAGGACTTTATTGTTATTGTATTGTGCATATGCATTATTTACTGCCACGATTTTTCCTCCTGCATGCTGTATTTATCAGCCAAATAATCCAGAAATAGAAGATGCCTGTGAATTTAATGAAGCCAGTGCAGATTCCATTCTTGAGAACTTCTTATAATAATAATCTTCCCATGTTGAAATCTTTGTTTCCTGGTCTGAAATCTTTGACTTATACTCTGAATACTGTGTTGCCATCTCCTTGTCATTGTAAATGGACATATAGCTGCTCATGCTGTTTGATGTTCCCAGCTTTTTGTTCAGTGTGCTGTACAGGTTATTTGCCAGCTGTGAAAAGAATTTAATGACTGTATCCGAGTCATTGGCAATCGCTGCTTTTAATTTATCTTCATTTCCCTTTGATGTTGAATCGTCTTCATCACCGTCAATATGAAAAACGCCCTTTTCATTCGTTCCGCTGGAGAAATAGCTTCCTGTAGAAATACCGAATGTCGATAAATTGTAAGATTTACCATCAATTGTAATTCCCGCAAGCATTGTATTCTTCATGGATGAAATAACACTGTCCAATGTACCGTCACGGCGAAGCAGTGAATCCTTAATCTTTGTTTCCCACTTTTCGACCTCATCATCAGACATGGACTCTTTTTCATCATCTGTCAATGGCTCATAGCCCTTTGCACTTTCCGCATTATAAGCAGTATCTAACGTCTTAATCAGTTCATTATACTCTGAGAGCATATCTTTAATCGTATCATAAATACCATCGACATCTGTATCTGTCGTAATCGTTACCGCTTCACTGCCTGTCAGTGCTGTTGCCTGAATCGTTAAACCATTGATTGAGAAGTTATTGGTCGTATTCTCAAATACTGCACCATTAAGCTCAATCTGCGCATTGCTTCCGGCAATACGGACTGCTGATGTTGTATCTGTTGATGACGAGGTGGACAGTCCGAGCAATTCTTTCTGAGAATCTGTAGCTGTACCTGCTGTATATGCATTGTAGGCTTCTACCATGCTCACAGCATACTCATACTGCGTGGTAGCTGCTGCCTGATAGCCTGTTGCCAGTGAATTGTTGCCTGTGATTGCATCACTGTAGCTTAACAGAATCTTTCCGTTGGTGCTGTCTACCTGTGCTGCATTGGTGCTGTCTACGCCCGCTTCCGTATAATACTGATTGATTGATGTATTATTCGCCGCAATTGTTTCGTTATTTGATGTAATAGAAGCTTCTGTACTTGTAAGCAATGAATCCACATCACTTGTATATGACACATGGCCATCGTCATCTGTCTTCTGTGTTCTTGTAAATACAAGTGTATCATCACTCACTGTTTTAGAAACAGTCTTTACTGCTTCCAATTCTAACTTTTCATCATCCGTAATGGTTCCATCTGTTTTTTTAGCTTCTAACTCTGACTCTCTGTCAGACAAATACTTTCTGGCATCATCAAGTGTCGTCGGATTATAAATTCCATCACCTGTGCCTGTATAATTTGCCTTTTCAATAAAGCTGTCCACATACTGCTTCTGGTATGCAAGTTTTTTATTCTTTTCTTCCAATTCTGCATTCGATGTCTTTAACTTCTCAATTGCTGTATTATACTGTTCAATTGTTGCATCATAATTGCTCTTAGCTGTATCAGCAATGTAAGTATTCTTATCCGTACCTGCAATGGTCTGATATTTTGCAATATCCTTTGCAACTGTATCGGCTGTTGTTGCCTGAAGCTTTAATGCCCCCAAAGCATTCTTACCATTGCTGTTGGCAGCCGTCATTGAAAAATCGTTATCCGCACCGGACGACTTGGAACTGATAAAGAACCGCTGATTATTCTCATCAAAGCTCGCTGTGAGACCTGCATTTTTTAATTTTACAACAAATTCATTGATTGTCATATCAGAAGACAAATCAATCGTTGATGTCTTTCCATCTGCTGTAACAGAAATGCTGGCACCATCCGCAGCAGAACCCATACCGTCCACTTCACTGAGTTTGCTGCTGCCTGTCAGCTTCGTACTACCGCTTCCACTAATCTTTCCACCTGTCAGATAACCGGTTGAAGCAAGCTTTGTCACCTTTAAACTCTGTGTACCGCTGACCGCAGATGTAGAAGCGGATACGGTTGCATAAGATGAATTGTTAATTGTTGCCTTTTTTAAATTATACGCACTTGTCAGTCGGTTACTTGAAAGTGTGCCGGAATAGAAGTTTGTAATCTTTGTATTGATACTCTTCCACTTATCCTGCTTCCATGAAAGCTTTGTCTGTGCTTTTTCATAATCTTCTTTTTTAGTACGATACCCCATGACCAGTGCGGATACTAATGCTTCCGTATCCAGACCGGACTGCATACCTGATAAACGAATTGGCATATCATCTACCCCTTTCTATATGTCTGTATGTCTGTATGTTTTGTACCTGTATTTACTACATCTTTTCATCGACAAGAAGTCCTGCCAGTTCACAGGCCTTTGTAAACATTTTAAGCATTTTCTCAGAAGGAATCTCTTTTAATACTTCTCCTGTTTCCTTGTCTTTAATCTTAATGGTGATCCGGTTCATCGGCTCATACACACCAAACTCCGCAACCGTATTGCTGTTTAAGACTTTGCTGATGTCTTTGACATCTGCAAGGGTTGCTTTGCTTTCCTGACTTTCAGGAGATGTACTGTCCTGTCCAAACGAAAGCTGTACTGCCTGTGCCGCTGTATAATCTGCTGTCTGTGCGCTGCTGCCTGCTGCCTGGACATTTGTCGTTACGGGTGCTGTCGTCTGCACACTCTGTGTTGCTGCCGATGCTTTGTTAATTGATTCTAATCCCACTTTTATCCACCTCCGTGTGATAACGCATACTTTGTTTCCTTGTTCCCCGGTGAATATCCTTTTTCACCGCTTTTAAACTGCGCAGTAACCGCAGTTTATCTCATTTCTTATTAGTATTATCGGTTTTTTGGACCTGAATCTTTAGAATAACTTCTTTAATTTTTCCATATCTACAGACTGAGAAGCCTCTTTATTAGCTTCCTGTATCTGTGTAAAGACTTCTTTCCGGTAGATCGGAACGGACTTTGGTGCAGAAATACCAATTTTAATCTGGTCGCCCTTGATTTCAAGAATTTTTACTTCAATATTATCATTAATAATGATTGCTTCGTCTTTTTTCCGCGATAACGCCAGCATTTCTACTCACCCGCCTTTTCTTTTCTTTCTTTTAAAAGATTATAAACCGGAAATCGAACAACATAGTCTTCATTGGCTGCAACTGCCTGAACTGCTTTCATCGTCGCCGTATTAATAATAATCGGCGCTTTTAAATTACAGGTCATCTTTGTAAGATCAGACGGTACTGTCATTGTCACAAATATCATCAGATCATCACTTTTTACATTTTCTCCCAGTTTATAAACAAGTTCATCTTCAACATCCGGTGCATATTCATCCACAATATATTCCGGCTTAATAATCGGCAGTGCCAGTGCCTGTTCATCTAACGACTGCAGCCACATAATTGGTTTTTCTTTCTTATCTTCTGTTTCATATACAATTGCAAACCGGGTACAGTCTTCAAAACCAATCAGCCCTTTTTCAAATGTAATCACCTTGGCATCATCAATTTCCACTGTGCCAAACCATTTTGTATTAATCTGCATATTTACTCCATTTCTGAGCGACTTGTTGCGAAGCGGCGATTTCTCATCTGCCATAATGGCTATTTGTTTTCGCTCAGAAACAAATAGCCGTGTGAAACATATGCTATCAAGCATATGTTTCACACTATCTCCATTTTCTAATAAAGACTGCCTGCGCACTTTCTCACAAGCAGTCTTTTATTTTGCTTTTATTTTTATCCTAAGAAATCTAACAATGTCTGCTGTACAACTTTACTTGCAGCCTGAAGCGATGCATTGTATACAAGCTGTGCTGATGTGTAGCTTACGACAACATCTTCCAGATCAATATCTTCATTGGCAGACTTGCTTTCTGTGACATTGGTAAACTGTTCTGTGAGTCTTCCCTGTGTCAGTTCCAGTCTTGTCAGTCTGTTACCGACATCTGCATTGGCAAGGGAAATCGTCTGCTTATAGCCCTGCATCTGTGAAATGCCGCTTTCAAACGCCTTTGTCATCTCATCTTCTGCCAGTGTTTTCTGCTTATTCAAACCGCTCAGCATCGAATTTAACTTCTTCTGTGAGTCCTCATCGCTGTACTGGCTCTGTTTCATCATGCTCTCTACCTGTGAAATCTGGCTTTCTAAGTCGAGTACGTTCTGAACGGACGTCACAAGGTCGTCAATATCTCTGCCAAGGTTAATATCGAATGTCTCATTGGCTTCGGTATTAATCTTGATTTTCTGTGCGTAGTTGATATTATATTCTACATCTTCCCTGACTTTATCATAAACAATTCCAGTCTTATTATCCACGCAGTCATAGTACATGGTTGGATTTAAATCATCCTTAATAAAGTTATCCTTCTGATACGTAAATGAAAAGCTGTCAGAGGTGTAGACCTGCTTATAAACATTTTCGCCCATCAGTACTTCGCCTGTTGTTGCATTAAAGGCAATTTCATTATCGCCCGGAATGTAGTTTTTATCCGTTGTATTGGTAAATGTCAGTGCAGTACCGGTAGAATCTGTAATGCTGTACTGTCCGTTGGCATCCGGATTGACCGTTGTTGTCGTTGTAATCGGGTTGCCGTCGGCATCAAGCTGCTTATTGCCATTTGCATCAAGCTGGTATGTTGTAACGGTTGCTGTGCCGTCTGCGGCAAAGCTGATATCTGTATTGTTATAGCTTAAGCTATATCCGGTGTTTTTCACATCTGAATAGCCAAGGCGCAGTCTGTAGACACTTTCCACATTTGGCATCACAGCATTTCCGTCGGCATCATAGGATACGTTTAAATTTAAAATATCTGCATTGCTATACGCATTGGTATAGACGGTCTTGCTTGAAATATCATCTCTGCCAAACTTCTGTGTAATTGTATAATCTGCTTCAGCTGCCAGTGCATCGGACTGATAGGTGAGTGTCGTATCCGTCTTATAACCGGTAAATACGTAACGTCCGGCGTAATCTACATTTCCTTCATCGTAGAAAGTCTTTTTTAAAGCCTTTAAGCTTTCTGCAATCGTATTTCTCTGTTCTGATGCATAAGAATCGGATGAACCCTGATTGCAGTATTCATACAGCTTATTAATAACAGATTCGCCCTGTGTCAGCGCGCCCTGTGTTGTTGAAAGCCACTGCTGTGCATCCGGGATGTTTTTCTTTAAATACTGTGTTACTTCATTTAAGCTGGCACGAAGACGTAACGCACGAATGGCAATAATCGGGTCTTCTGACGGCTTATTAATCTTTTTTTGTGTAGACAGCTGGGTATCCAGTGTATTAACCTGTTTTTTATTTACCTGGATATTTGCCATACTGCTGTTAATCATCATCTGATTTGTAATTCTCATATCTTCTCCAATCCGGAATCATTCCTGCAATTCATCAAATTATAAGCCTGTTCCATTAATCAGCTTGTCATAAATTTCATTCATGACAGACATCATCTTTGAATTTAAGTTATATGCCTGCTGGAATTTCATCATATCCATCGCTTCTTCATCGGTATCAACACCCATGATTGATAAGCGCTGGTTCTGAATGGTTGTGCGCAGGTTGTTGTAATTGTCTAACATATTGGTTGCATTGCTTGAATCAATGGACATATCACTGACCATACTTTCAAGGAAGTATGCGCCTGTACCACCATCGAAAATCTTTTCACTCTGAAGCTTTCTTAACTGCTCCATAATATCTGCTTCTGCCTGTCCGGTTGCCGCAGAACTTCTTGTTGCAAGCTTATCGGCATCTTTAATCAGTTCTGGATTGACTGTAATGTTTAAAGCCGTCATCGTATCTGTGTTTGTCTGTGTTACAAACAATGAAATGCCCTGCTGTGTTCCGTCTGATGTCAGACCACTCTTTAAAACGTTATTGACTGCTTCCGACAATGTGGAAATGAACTGGTTTAACTGGGACTGGTAATACGGAATCCCCTTAAAATCTGTATTCTGTTCATTTCTTAATACAGATTCCAATACTTTGTTACCGTCTGAATCCAGAATGTAATCGCCGTTCTCATCCACTTTGTACTGTTCGAACTCACCATTACAGCCGTCACGGATATCTACCAGTGCCTTCATCTGTCCGCCAAGGGACGGGCTGTAAAGATTGAAGTTTTGTCCGCTCTCCCACTTTACATCATATAAAGAAGCGGCATCGGAAGCATTTCTCTTATCTGCTCTGGCTTCTGTATAAAGCTTATTGTAATCGTATCCTGCAACCAGTGTCTGTCCGTTAATGGATACCCTGAAATCTGTCAGACCGTTTCCGATGTCTTCTTCATTGATGCTGACATTGACAATCTGTGCCAGATCATCAATCAGCGCATTTCTCTTATCTCTTAAATCATTTGCATCGCCGTAGTTGGCTTCAATCTGATTAATCTGTCTGTTTAAAGAAGCAATGTTTTGTGCATAGGAATTAATCTGCTCTACCGCATCCTTGATTTCGTTATTTGCATCTTCCTGAATCTTTCTAAGATTCGTAGAGAGTGTATTAAAGTACTGTGCCATGCTGGCTGCATTGTTAATCAGCTGATTCTTTGTCGAAGCCTCGCCCGGTGCTTTAATAACTTCTTCTACCGATGTAAAGAACTTCTGATATTCCTTACAGTAACCGTTCAGATTCCATTCATCAAAGAAATCTTCAATCTGGTCCATATAATTTTCTTTTGCTTCATATTCGCCGTAATTCGCCTGATTGTTACGGTATTTTTCATCGTAATAGCTGTCACGCAGCTGGCTGACACCTGTTACCTTAACTCCGGCACCGAGCATACCGTATGTTGAGAACGTACGTAATGCCTGTGCTGCTTCTGTTGATGCCTGCTGTTTTGAATATCCCTTTGTATTAATATTGGATACGTTATGTCCTGTAACATTCAGCGATGTGGATGCTGCCTGCAGACCGCTGTATGATATTGTTAATCCAAAAAATGTTGATGCCATATTTTCCTCATTTCCGGGCGTTTTTATTACCGGGCAGCACCCGCTGCCATGATTATCTGCTTTCGCCCCGGTGCAGACAACTGTTTAAACTTCATTTTATGCATTTCCAAGTGAAACGATTAAGCTTTCTAACATATCGCTGACAACATTAATATACCGTGATGCCGCATTGTATGCCTGCTGGAACTTAATCATCTTTTCAAGCTCTTCATCAGAAGATACACCCTGCAACTGTAAACGCTGGTTATCATATCCGTTTACCATGGTTTCCTGATTGCTCACATAATTGTCAAGCACACGGCCCATTGTTGCATATTCACTGATGAAATTTGTATAATATGTATTAAAATCTGACTTTGCATAGACTTCAGGATTTAAGGAAGCAAATTTGTTCTCCCACATATCCACCAGTTCCTGTGCTTTGTCAAAATCTTCTTTTCCCTGCTTTGTTGTCAGCGCAATCTTACCGACATTCTGTGTAACTTCTTCGTTCATCTCAAGGCTGCCGATGGTGTAGTAAGACTGGTTGCCCTTGACATCCAGATTGTTTCTGACATAGATTGTACCGCCGTTCGCATCGGTTGTCACGATATAACGCTTGGTATTCGTACGGGAAATCAGTTCCTCACCGATGGTCTTATCATCGTCCATACCATAATCTGTCTTATCCATGTCCAAAACAGAATATACATAAGAATCTACCTGTTCTTTCTGTGTGAGTGTTTCATCTGTAAAAAGGGCTTCCTCCGATGTGTAACTGTATGTTCCATCGCCATTGTCTGTTCCCTGTACTGCCTGACCGTGTCTTGTATACAGCACTGCATTAGCTGATGTGTTATATATATACTTCGCTGCGGCAATTTCATTGCCCTCACCGTCTGTCAGCGGTGCATCCAGCGTAATCTCTTTTTCGGGGCATAAAACATCATTAATAGACTCCACAATTCCGTTAACCAGCTTATCCAGCCCTGCCATCGCACTTAAAATAGCAGACGGTTCAATGTATGTATTGTAATAATCCTGTTTTTCCTGATATGCGGCATAAGCTGCATCGTATGCTGCCTGTCCTTCTGACGTTGTCAGGTCATAATCACTCTCATCCGGCTTTACCGGTACATCGGAAGCCTTGACATTGACACTTCCCCGCGCAATAATTGCACCTTTTAATGAACCCATATCATTTTTACTGCCATTTGAAATCGGCTGTGTAATGTCAAATACATCCTTTTCAAAGGAAGGCCAGGTTGGAATCAGCAGCGAATTACTGTCCATGGTTCTTGTAGACATCTCTGTCACATTATTCTCATTGACAAACGGAATGCCTTCGCATGTGACGATGACACGTCCGTTTGCTTCTTCATAATAAGACATCTTAATATATCCACTAAGTTCATCGAGTGCATTATCACGCTGGTCACGTAAATCGTTGGCATATTCGCCCGAACCGGATTCAATTCCCTGGATCTGCTTGTTTAATGCAAAAATGGTCTGCCCCAGTTCATTAATCCGGTTTACGGAATTCTGTACTTCGGTATTCAGCGTTGTCTGATAGTCTTTTAAACTCTCATAGATTTTATTGGATCTGTTTACAAATGCTGATGTATACTGAATTAAAGAGGATCGTGCAACGGTGCTTTCAGGATTCTTGCTTAATTCATTCACTGCGGAATATAAATTTTTCAAGCAGTCCTGATAGGTAACACCCTGCATTTCACCAAAAAGATCTTCTACTTCTTCTACGGCTTTTAAGTTGCTTTCATAGTAACCCAGTCTGCCGTTCTCTGTCCGATACGCTCTGTCGATAAACGTATCGCGGATTCTGCGGATTTCACTGACGGAAACACCGAGTCCGTATTTATCAATTGTATTACTTCTCGTACCAACAGTCAGATACGTCATATCTTCAAACGTAATCTGCTGTCTTGTATACCCCTCTGTATTAATGTTGGCGAGGTTATGTGCTGTTGTATTTAAAGCTGTCTGCGCGCTGTGCAGGCCGGAAACGCCAATATACAGACTTCCCATTCCGTTTGCCATTGTTTCTCCATTTCTGCCCTCATCTGCTTATCCTTAAGCCGGCCGTCCTCCCCTCCGTGGGAAAACCTGTATAAAGTATAAAATTAAATATTACTGTCTTGCATCAAAGCCGCTGACGGTCTGGATTCTCTCCTCGTCATAAGCGTTTTTACTGTAGTTTCCTGTCTGTGGCGTAAGCACTGCATTTTTTGCAATGTTGAGTTCAAACTCAACCATATCCAGTGATTCTTTTGTCAGTAATTTATTATTCTCGTTGATTTTCATCAACTCATTTAATGTCTTTTTAAGCTGTGCATTAACTGCCGCAAGTGCATCATGCTCTTTAGGCTGCTTCTTTAGCACTTCTAAAATATCTTCTAATTTAATGTCTGTTCTTCTTAAATTGAGTACATTGCAGATATCATCTACATTTTCCATACGCTGCTGTTCCAGTTTGTTAATGGCATCAATACGTGCCTGTTCCTGAACCAGAATATCCTGTAACCGCTCAATATCCGCACCGACAATTGCCTTTGTCTTGTTATTGGATAACTCCAGCAGTTTTTTATACTCTGCATCTTCCTGTCCAAGTACATCAATAAGTGTATCAATTAAACTTGCCATGAAAGAATCTCCTTAAAATGTTAATGTTGCAATATTCTCAAGCATCTTACCGGCAACTTCCTGCGCACTCACACGATATGTTCCTGCCTCCATTGCCGCTTTTATCTGTGCAACCTTGTCTTCTCTTACTTCCGATGTCCGGCTTACTGCCTCTTTTGCTGTCTGATAATCCTTTGCTGTTCTTGAAATTTCCAGTTTATCACTATATGAAGCAGTACTGCCTCCCTTCTTTGCAGAAGAAGCTGCCCCACTCTGATAAATCCGGTTCACAGCACTGTATGCCTCTACACGCATTGCTGACCGCCTCTCTTTCCGTTTAAACTCTTTTCCTATTCTCATTAAAATGGTTTCAGAAATATTATCGGTACTTTCGGCATATTCCTTAACCTGTTTTTACAATTTTTAAATACAAAAAAAGAAAGAATCGCCCGGAATTCTGTATATATCCTGAGTAATTCTTTCTTTATGCTCTGTAATATAGAATCTGTTATTTATCAAGGAATCTCATTCTTGCATTGTCACGATCCCTGCCTGTCCTTGGTGCCGCTGCCGGTGCCTTATACAGATTATCCAGCTTGTTTGCCATCGTTCCTTTGCACTTATCACAGTAACGCCCTGTCTTAATCGTTGCACCACAGCACTCACACTGCAGTCCGATCGGTGAATCATCCGCAAAGCAAAGACGTTCTTCACGCACCCACTGTTCAATCTGCTTGGTGCTGACTTCAAATTTATCTGAAATCTCTGAAATACTTGCAACTTTGTTGTCGCGGATATATTCCTTAATTTCCACGAACTTGTCTTCCAGCTGTTTAATACAGCTCGGGCATAAATTACGGTAACTGCCGCCTATATAATTATATAATTTCCCACATTGTCTACAATTTCTAACATCCATAACCAATTCTCCCATTCTGCCGTTCCCGGCATTTTCTTAAAATCCTTTCCCCGCACACAGACATAAAAAATATACTTTCTGTGCGCCCTTTTCATATAAAACTTTTGCGCAGCTGTCTATCGTTGCTCCTGTTGTATAAATATCATCAACAAGTAAAATTTTTTTATATTTTACTACATTTTCTTTTACAAGGAAAGCCCTTTCTACATTTTTTCTTCTTTCCTCATCATTTAATTCTTTCATTGGAGTTGTTTTTCTGGTACGGACCAGGATTTCCGAAGCACAGATCAGATTCAGATTTTTAGAAAGCTCGCGCGCAATCAGTTCTGCCTGATTGTATCCGCGTTTTCTTTGTTTGGCTGCATACATCGGTACGGGAAGCACAAGATCAATATCCCATTTTCCAATGAGTGCACCGCACTGCTGCGCCGCCTGCCTGCCGTAAAATGCCGCATATTCTCTTTTATCATGATACTTGAATTGGTAAATGGACTGTTTAATGCCGTCCGTATAGGCAAAGACCGCCACACCGCGTTCATAAAAATGGCGTTTCACCGTACAGTCATAGCAAAACTGCTGCGTATCCGTCTTTTTTAACGGTTTGCCGCACTTCATGCAGCGCGGTTCGCCGATATATTCAAGTCTGTTGTCACAATCCGGACAGATTTGTCTTCGTCTGCCCTTTTCAAACCCCAGAACCCCGCCGCAGACCGGACACGCCGGCGGAAACACTATATCCGTCAGTTCTTTGATGCCGGTCTGTGCAAGCTGCTGTATATATTCTTTTAAGTTCTGCGTGTTATTCCGCTTGTTTTTTCCCTGTTTCATTTTCCCCTCTATTTCACAAACGTTCCAATTCTAAATGATGCACAAACTGAATTCATTTCTGAGGAATCTTTGATTTAAAGATTATCCATTTCCTGAATCCGCAGGTCCAGTGAAGAATATCGTTTCTGCTCCGATTCATTTGCCGCCATTTCATGAAAGCAGTCTTCCAGTCCTACCATGCAGACACAGGTTCTCGCCCTTGTCACTGCCGTGTATAAGAGATTGCGGTTCATCAGCATACGCGGTCCCGGAAACATCGGAATCAGCACCGCCGGATATTCACTGCCCTGCGATTTGTGAATTGTAATCGCATATGCCAGCTCCAGTTCATCCAACTGTGTAAAATCATAGTATACAAAACGGTCGTCTTCAAACCGCACCAGCATCTGTTCCGAAAAGAAGTTGATGTCTTCTATCACACCGGTGTCCCCATTGAAAATGCCATTGCCGCGGTCATAGGTAACGCCGTAGCGGCTCTTACGCTCCCACTCCAGCTGGTAGTTGTTTTTTATCTGCATGACCTTATCGCCCACGCGGTAAATGGTATCCCCGACTTCTTTTTCCATTTTGTCTGCGGACGGCGGATTTAAGTACTGCTGCATAATCCGGTTTAACCGCTGTGCGCCGACTGCGGATTTTCTCGTCGGTGTCAGTATCTGTATGTCTTTGCGGTCCGCGTGGACATAATCCGGCAGTTTTTCTTTAATCAGTGTACACATCGCCGCAATAATGGCATCGGGATTGTTCCGTTTGACAAACAAAAAGTCTTTGCTGTATTTGTTGAGTGTCACCGGTTCGCCTTTATTAATCTTATGCGCATTCATGATGATTTCGCTCTCTGCCGCCTGTCTGAAAATCTTTTCCAGCTTCACGACTTCAAAGCAGCCCGAATGGATAATATCCTTTAACACATTTCCCGGTCCGACACTCGGTAACTGGTCCACATCGCCCACAAGAATCAGACGTGTTCCGACAGCTATTGCCTTTAGCAGTGAGTTCATAATAGATACGTCCACCATGGACATTTCATCTACAATAATGACATCTGTTTCCAGCGGATTGTCTTCATTTCTTTCAAAATGCATGCCTGTGTTCTGTGAATCGGATGCACTGCCGCAGATTTCAAGCAGTCTGTGAATTGTCTGCGCTTCATATCCGCTTGTTTCTGCCATCCGCTTTGCCGCACGGCCCGTCGGCGCTGCCAGACGGATTTCCAGACCTTCCATTTCAAAATATTTAATAATGGTATTAATAGTTGTTGTCTTTCCCGTTCCCGGTCCGCCCGTAATAACCATCAATCCATTTAAAACAGCCTTATGAACCGCCTGTTTCTGGATATCATCAAGAATTATGTCGTTTTTTTCTTCGATTTGCGCGATTCTCTGGCCGATTTCCGCTTCATCCTGCGAATACGGGATATTCAGTTCGATCAAATGCTTGGCAATAGAAGCCTCCATATAATAATACATCGAAGCATAAATGCACTTTTCGCCAGACGCATTTTCACGGACAACAATTTTTTTATCAATTGCCATATCCATGATATGGCGCTCCATATCACGAATATCTATTAACAACAGTGCTGTGACCCCCTGCTCTAATTCTGTCCACGGCAGATAGATGTGTCCCTGTCCTGCCGCCTGTGTCAGCACATACAAAATCCCACTGCGGATTCTGAAATCCGAATCCACTTTAATGCCGGCCTTTGCCGCAATTTCATCAGCCGTTTTAAATCCGATGCCGTCAATATCGTCTGCAAGTCTGTAAGGATTCTGCTTAATAATTGTATATATTTCCTGTCCGTATCTGGAATAAATTTTACCCGCAATTCCCATGCTGATGCCATAGTCCTGTAAAAACATCATGGCTTTACGCATGTCGCGTTTATCGACAAGCTGAGCTGCGATATCCATCGCTTTTGTAAGACTGATGCCTTTAATCTCCGCAAGACGTTCCGGTTCTTCTTCCATAATGCGGAAGGTGTCATCCCCGAACTCTTTTACAATCCTCTCAGCCATTTTTTCACCAATGCCTTTGATAGCACCGGATGCAAGATAACGTCTGACCGACTTGGTGTCGTCCGGCGCTTTGAATTCATAAGATTTAATAGAAAACTGCATATCATAGGACGGATGTTTGACAAATCCTCCATTTGCAGTAATAAATTCACCTGCGTTGATGTAACTGAATACACCAACGCAGGTAATCTCTTCACCTTTATAAACCACGTTGAAAACGGTATAGCCGTTGTCTTCATTGCGGTATATGATATTTTCTACAAAGCCTTCAATATATTCTGCTTCGTAATCTAAATTACTCCTCAATTCCGTAATTCCTCTTCATCTGATTATAAAGGGTCTGTGCCAGTCCCAGTCCGCTGCCGTTTTCTGTACTGCACAGTGCTTCAGACAGCTTTGACACCATCTGGTCACCAAAATAGCTGGACATGGTACTCATTCCGGAATCACTGCTGTCAGAAGACAGTCCAAAAATAGAAGCATAGCTGTTATCATCATCACTGCTGTCTACTTTTGCCATTTTAAGCATGGATTTTACCATCTGTTCTGCAAAATATTCTTCAAAATCCTTGCAGACTTCCATGAGTTCATCGCTGGAAGATGTAGATAAATCCTTATTATTTAATGTGCTTTCAAGCGCACTTGTTGTTGAATTGGTATAGGTACCGTTTAAATATGACGAATTTAATCCGCTGATTGTATCGCTCATATGTACACCTTTCCTCCCCGGCATTAAACTGCCGCACCGCTGCTTTTACTTATCGCTTCAGATTGTTTGCCTGCTCCATCATCGTATCGGATGTGGTAATTGCCTTTGAGCATAATTCATAGGCTCTCTGCGCTGTAATCAGATTTACCATTTCTGTTGCTACATTGACATTAGAAGCTTCCAGATATCCCTGCTTTAAAGTACTCTTTTTGCCTACCTCATCGATATCTTCATTTAATGCAATACCGGATGCTTCCGTTTCCATTAAAAGAGAATCTCCTGTCTTATCAAGACCTGCCGGATTGGCAAACTGGAATAATCCAATCTTTAAACCGATTGCCGTCGGATTGTTGTTATTTTCTTCACTTGGATATAATAAATTACCGTCGCCGTCTACTGTAATCTTTGTCGGGTCATATTCCGGTCCCAGCACCAGTTCATTACCGTCTGAGCTTAATACCGGAAGACCTTCTGATGTACAAAGCATATAGCCTTCTGTTGCAATTGAGAATCCAAAGTTACCGTTTCTTGTGTAATAAGTCTGTCCATCTTCACCGACTACACCGAAAAAGCCGTTTCCTACGATTGCAAAATCCGTGTCACTGTCTGTTTTGTTGACAGAACCCTGTACATACTGTGATGTTACAGCAGATACTCTTGAACCCAAACCAACCTGTGCATTAACCGGCTTTGTTTCACCGTTTGCAGATGTGGTCTTTGCCTGTAACTGCTGATATAAAAGGGATTTAAAATGTGTTGTTTCCATCTTGTATCCTGTTGTATTTACATTTGCAAGATTATTGGAAATCGTATCGACATTTGTCTGCTGTGACGTCATGCCTGCTGCTGCCGTCCATAATGATCTTACCATATTCTTCTCCATTCCGTAATCAATACCGGTGATTTTACCGGCAGCTTACTACCATAATATTAATGTCTTTTAACCCGGGCCTTATTATAATTCTGACATTGTCACCATTTTGCCAAGCATTTCATCAATTGCCTGGATGACTTTCTGTCCGCTTTCATACTCTCTTGCAACCGCAATCATGTCCACCATTTCTGATACGACATTAATATTAGAAGCTTCTAAGTAGCCCTGCTGTACGGTTGCCGTACAATCCTGTTCGGTTGCACCATCCACCGCACGGTACAGATTTTCACCGTATTCTTCCAGATAGTTATAATCTTCAAAATCAACCAAGGCAAATGTATCTACATACTGTCCGTCCGCAAAAATATTTCCCTGTGAATCAACAGATAATTCATTCAAATCTGTCGGAAGCTGGATTCTTCCGCCTTCACCTAAAATATAATCGCCGTCTTTTGTCACAAGATAGCCTTCTGAATTCATCTGAAATGCACCATCTCTGGAATACATTGTGCTTGTTACACCGTTCTTATTGGTGAACTCTACCGAGAAAAAGCCCTGTCCTGCCAGTGCAAAATCATAGGTGTTGTTCGTTGCCTGTAACGAACCCTGCTCCCAGTTTCTGTATGTTTCCCCAATCTTTGCACCCAGACTGACTGAACCGATATTCTGGTTTAAATGTCCGACTGTTGCATCTTTAATCTTGATGGCATACATGGAATCAAATGCCTGTGTTGTACAGCCCTCTGCTTTAAAGCCTGTCGTTGTTGCATTTGCAAGGTTGTTGGAAATCACATCCAGTCTTTTCTGGGAATTCACCATTCCTGTGTACCCTGTGTAAAGCCCCTTTACCATTTCTTTCCTCCTCCGCTCACTTCTTATTTTGCTGATAATTATTTATCATCTCTGTATCCTGCAAGGAATTCAATAAACTTACCGGTTCCGATTGCAACTGCTGTCATCGGGTCTTCGGCTGTCATTGTATGGATTCCTGTCTTTGATTCAATCAGTTCTTCAAGTCCCTGCAGCAGGCTTCCGCCGCCTGTCAGGACAATTCCTCTGTCTGCAATATCGGAAGCTAATTCCGGTGGTGTCTTTTCCAGTACACTGTGTACGGCTTCAACAATCTGGGATGTTGCTTCTTTTAATGCTTCCTGTGTTTCTTCTGACGTTACCTCAACCGTCTTTGGAAGACCTGTTACAAGGTTTCGACCTCTTACGTTCATTGTTGCAATCTCAGTTCTCGGATAAGCTGAACCGACTTTTATCTTAATATCTTCCGCAGTTCTTTCACCAATCAGAAGATTGTGTTTCTTTCTCATATATCGGACGATTGCTTCATCAAAATCATCACCTGCAATCTTAATGGAGGTGCTGACTACTGTACCGCCTAAAGAAATAACAGCGATATCTGTTGTACCACCACCGATATCAACAATCATGTTACCACAAGGTCTTGAAATATCAATCCCTGCACCGATAGCAGCTGCAATCGGTTCTTCAATGATTGCTACTTCTCTTGCGCCAGCCTGAAGCGTTGCATCTTCTACTGCTTTCTTTTCTACTTCTGTAACACCTGACGGTACACAGACACTGATTCTTGGCTTCTTTAACATTCTCTTGCCGATTGCCTTCTGGATGAAGTACTTTAACATTTTTTCAGTTACTCTGTAATCAGAAATAACACCCTGTCTTAACGGTCTTACCGCTACGATATTACCCGGTGTTCTTCCTAACATCAGACGTGCTTCCTCACCGATTGCCTTAATCTTGTTGGTATCTCTGTCAAATGCTACTACGGACGGTTCTTTTAAAACAACGCCTTTTCCTTTTATATAAACCAGAATACTGGCTGTACCCAAATCTACTCCGATATCGGTTGATAACATATGAATCCCCTTTCCGATGTTCTTCATTCTATCTATGTTCGTTTTTCTTATTTTCTCTGTTTCTATATACATTTAGACAGTATAATGCAGTCTAAACATACATCGTAGAATACCATTATATACAACATTTTCAAAATTTAAAAGGGGTTGACTGAAATTTTTTCAAAAAATCTTTAAACATCCTTTTTCTGATTAAATACAATGTCAAAAATTTCATTAAACCGCACTTCAAAATTATGAAACTCTTTTACTTTTCCATAACCATTTGCTGCAATCTGTCTTCGTTCTGCATCATGTACCAGATAGTAATTGCACTTATCCATCAGGTCATCATGAGATTCATACAACACCAAATCCTCACCCGGTACAAAATGCCTGTAAAAATCCGCCTGATAATTCGACATTAAAAATCCCCCTGCACCCATAATATCCATTGCGCGCAGTGGAATTCCTGTTTTAATACTTCGCAATGTGATATTCAGATTAATGTCGGAGCATTTAAAAACGTATGGCATCATATCATAATAATCAACGCTCCCCATATTAATCACGTTCGGTAATTCAGGTGTCGGATTTTTAGTATATAGCTTTACTTGATATATTTCAGAAAGTCTTTTTAATATCTGCGTTCTTTCTATATTTGCCATTTTTTTGCATAGAATACCGTCTGCAAGTACATCCTCTAAATCAATCAACAAATTTTCTGTAGGTTCCAGCTCTTTTAGATTCAGTTTTTTTGTTATCTCTGGTAGAAAATTATAACCATATACTTTAATTTGTGCATTCATAGCCGCATCTAAATATCCTCTTGTATAAGATGTCATTGCTATATTATCATATTTACGCTGTCCTTGTCTTTCATTATACATGCTCCCCAAAAAAGATATCTGAGATGAAAGCAGCTGAATGAGTTCTTTTACATCTTTATTGTCCCTATATTTAAACACTTCGTTCATCCTCTCCAACCTCACCATATTGACCGGCAACGGCATATAGTAAATATGTGAAGCTCCCATATTTATCAGCTGTTCACACAATTGTTCATCAAATATAAAGCAATAATTACATTTATTATAAATGGACTTCGTAAATAAACGATACATCGGACTGTCATATACAAAGGAAATGTATGGTATATTATATTTCACCATGCAATCTGAAATAATACTGCTGTAATTAAATGTAAACACACAGTCATAATGTTCAATTTCCAGCTCTCTATCAAGCAGAACACAAAAATCTTCATCTGATAGTTCTACGATAACATTTGCTTCTATACATTTATAGGAATGTCCCATTCTTGTCAGACATTCCTCTAAGTCTTTTATCAAAAAGCTCTGATAATAAACAATTAATATATTCATTTGTACTCTCCCACACTATTTTTTCCTATTAAAATACTCTTTAAATTCGTCCAGCGCTTCGCCAAACTTATTAGACGTTGCGGACGGGAAGCTGTTTAACATGGAATTTTTGAATTTGCCGACCTTTTCCTTTGCCGCATCCAGTTCCAGTCTTAAGCGTTCCGCACGCGCTTCCTGCATACTGAAAAATTCACGGCTTCTTTCATTATTCTTATCCGTAAATACTTCTTTTGCATCGTTTAAACGCTCTGTCAGTTCTGACAGTTCATTTTTAATTCTTGTTTCATACGTGAGCAGCTTCTGGAAATCCAGCGCCTTTTTAAACGCATCAACCGTATCCACGGATGCCACCGCAATGATAAAAAATAATCCAACTCTTAATATATTTGCCGGAACGGAAGCCACCAGTGCCGCAACCGGAATATGCACAAAACAGACCAGCAATACCGTCAGCACGCCCCAGAATAAGGATGAGGTCAGACAGATATAGCCGTGAATCTGAAACTTTTTATTGCTGTAATCCCAGTAGCGCATGTTAAACATCATTTCCATCAGTACCCCTGTGACATATTCCAGCGCCGTTGCACCGATTGTACCACAGATGTATACTAAAACATAATTATCCTTTGCCCAAAGTGTTGATAACAGCATGATTACCGCTCCCGAACCGTACAGTGGCAGCATCGGACCTTTTAAAAAGCCTCTGTTTGTCAGTTTGCGCTTGTTAAAGGATACAATGGCGGATTCAATGCACCACCCTAAAAAGCTGTAAATAAAAAAGAACGCAATCCACTCTGTAATACTATAATTTTCAATCATACAATTCCTCATTTCTTCATTTTTAAATGCATTTCTATCAAATTTATACAGGATACGGCAAGGCGTACTCCGTAAATACAGTTTCACACCTGCCCTGCGGCAGCTTACTTTTTCTTAAAAAACACACTTTATTTAAAAACAGTATAAGCCGACAATGGATGGTTTGTCCATAGCCGGCTTATATCTTCCCTCTGGCTTTCTTTATTCTTCCAGAATTTCCCGTTGTTTATTCCTGGATTTCAGGATATTTTACAAATACATTTTTAATGCATCTACACGGTCAAGTTTTTCCCATGGCAGATTCAGGTCGTTGCGGCCGAAATGTCCATAGCTTGCTGTCTGCTTGTAGATCGGTCTTCTTAAATCAAGCATCTTGATAATACCTGACGGTCTTAAATCGAAGTTTTCACGGATGATTTCTACAATCTTATCTTCGCTTAACTTCCCTGTTCCGAATGTTTCCACGCGGATAGATGTCGGCAGTGCAACACCGATCGCATAAGATAACTGGATTTCACATCTGTCTGCAATACCTGCGGCAACGAGGTTCTTTGCTACATATCTTGCGGCATATGCTGCGGAACGGTCTACCTTTGTGCAGTCCTTACCTGAAAATGCACCGCCGCCGTGTCTTGCAACACCACCGTAAGTATCAACGATAATCTTACGACCTGTCAGACCGCTGTCACCGTTTGGTCCGCCGATTACGAAACGTCCTGTCGGATTGATATAAATTTTCGTGTCATCATCTACCATACTGTTGTCTACAATGGCATCAATAACATACTTCTTGATATCTGTATGAATCTGTTCCTGTGAAACTTCCGGTGCATGCTGTGAAGATACAACGATGGCATCCAGTCTTACAGGCTTGTTGTTTTCATCATATTCCACTGTAACCTGTGTCTTTCCGTCCGGTCTTAAATAAGACAGTGTACCGTCTTTTCTGACCTTTGTCAGCTGTCTTGCAAGCTTCTGTGCAAGTGCTGCGGAATATGGCATATATTCTTCTGTTTCATTGGTTGCATAGCCAAACATCATACCCTGATCGCCTGCACCAATGTCATCTGCATCCGGATCAATGCCTTCTTTTGCTTCAAGTGCCTTGTCAACACCCATTGCAATATCCGGTGACTGCTTGTCAAGTGCCACCATAACGGCACAGGTATTACCATCGAAGCCTTTTTCAGAGCTGTCATAGCCGATTTCTACTACGGTATCTCTTACGATCTGTGTAATATCTACATTGGCCTTTGTTGTAATTTCACCCATAACCATCACAAATCCTGTATTGGTTAATGTTTCACAGGCAACTCTTGAATATGGGTCCTGTGCATATAATGCATCCAGTACTGCATCAGAAACCTGATCGCAGATTTTGTCCGGATGTCCTTCTGTTACTGATTCTGAAGTAAATAATCTTTTCTCCATGAATTCTTTCTTCCTTTCTTTCCTCGGGCTTTTTATGTCCCTGTAAACTGTTAAACGCTGCTTCTGGTACTTCTCCTGAAACTGAAAAACGAGCCCCTCAGACAGGACTCGTAATCTATGTAAGATCCGTAATCCTCTTATTGTTCGACCTGCCGCAAAAGCAGGATAGTCGCTCAGGTTGGCACCTTCCATATCTTACCATATGGGGTTGCCGGGCTTCATCGATCCTATGTATCTCCACCGCTCTAAATAAGGGACATCTTAAATTATTCAGTTAATCATTCATACGTATGTATATTACACAATCTATGGGCATTGGTCAAGTACTTTTTATTGACTTTTTATCCCCTCAACCATATAATGAAGCTACCGGAACATTTATACTTTTGCAAAGGAGATTTCAAGGATGAGCGACAATACACAGGAGAAAAATATTTTTATTTTTGATGCCGCTGAAGGCATGGTTTTATCACAGGATATCATGACTTCCACCGGTCATCTTATTGCTGCAAAAGATACCGTTTTGACTTTAGATATGATTGCAAAAATCTCTGAGTACAATGTCTTAAAAATTAATGTATATGAGGAAGCTGCCGCACAGCCTGAGCAGCCGGAAGTTCTGGAACAGATGACTTACTATGAAAAAATTAAGCAGAGCCAGAATTTCGAACATTTTAACGAAACTTTTATTGATGGTATTAATGATTTGAAGACAGAATTAAATGACATTGTCATTAACCACGAAACAATTGATACGACTGCGCTGTTAAAGAATACCGAAAAAATTCTTGCAGAATATACGAATACTCTCCAGATTTTCGATATGCTCCACTGTATGCGTGATATGGACGATTTAACATATGTCCACTGCATTAATGTTGCCATTATTGCCTCCATTCTTGGAAAATGGCTCGGCTATTCTGAGGAAGATGTAAAGGTGCTGACTTTATGCGGTATTTTACACGATATCGGAAAGCTTTTAGTTCCAAATGAAATTTTAAGCAAACCGGACCGGCTGACCGCTAACGAATATGCCATTATTAAAGAGCATGTCAACTTAGGCTATCAGATTGTAAAGGATGCCGATATTGATGAGCGTGTTAAATCTGCCATTTTACTACACCATGAAAAATGCGACGGCTCCGGATATCCAATGGGTTTAAAGTCAGAAGACATTCCTGATTTTGCAAAGATTATTACAATTGCAGATATCTACGATGCCATGACCTCTTCCCGCATATACAGAAAAGCCCTCTGTCCATTCCACGTTGTACGGGATATGGAACAGGATGCTTTTACAAAATTTGACCCGAAGTTCAGCCTTCCGTTCTTAAAGAATGTCGCCACTTCTTATATCGGAAATAATGTCAAACTTTCTGATGGCCGCACCGGCGAAGTCGTTTTAATTAACGAACATGCCCTGTCACGCCCGATTGTAAAGTGTGAAGGCAATGAATTTGTAGATTTATCAAAAGAACGCAATTTAGAGATTGTTGCAGTATTACAGTAACTTTTCTCCCCAAACAAAACAGGCCGGTACCGTCTGATGCATCAGACGGTACCGGCTCATTTTATATGCTGTTACTGTTCGTGCAGGTATTTTTCGCGCGTTGCCAATCCGCCGCGGATATGGCGCTCTTTTTTGTTGACATCAAGCACCTTGCGCGCTTCATTTGCAAGCGCCGGATTGATTCGTGTCAGACGCGCCGTCACATCTTTATGTACGGTGCTTTTGCTGACACCGAATTTACGCGCGGTCTGGCGCACGGTTGCTTTGGTTTCGATAATATATTCCGCCGTCTTTACTGCCCGTTCTTCGATATATCCTTTCATGCAATATCCTAAAGTTTGTTTGTATATCCTATTCGGACAACGGGGAATATATGACTTATTCTTAAAGCCTGCCAGCCACAAAAATGAGGACAGCCACAAAAGAAGTTCTTATTTACAGTTTTGTGAAATATTGTCCTCTACTTTTTGAAGCAATACGAAAAGCTGCTCCGCTTCTTTCTCTGAAAGATTACTGCAATAAATTTTATCGGTTTCTTCAAATATCTGCTGTACTTTTTTTGCGATGTCCGTTCCCTTGTCTGTCAGGGCAATCAGCCATGAACGGCGGCAGTCGGGATTACTTTCCCGTACAAGCAGTCCTGCCTGCTCCATTCGGTCAAGTGTCCTTGACATCGTGGTTACATCTAAAAGGCAGGCATCCGCAAGTTTTTTCTGTGTCATACTGCCTTCAAAAAGCAGTTCTTTTAAAATGCGCGGCTGTCCCTGCCCCACTGTAAGCCCCAATGCGATAAACTGCGGCCGCATTAATCTCTGCCGCAGCACTTCTATCTTAAATAATTCATTCCGAATCTGTTCTTTTTTCATACTTTCCTCTTTTCTATAGGCATTTATGCCGAAAGAACGCGAACTGAATTTATTCAGTTCTGCGATAAATAATATTTGCGACCCCTGCGGCGCAAATATCTGTATGGACGAGTTTACTGTCAATCTACGATAATGGCAATTTGCTTTACCTGAAAGCAAATTGCCGTATGAGCAATCTCTCGCATATGGATTGCTCATACTTTATTCCAGTTCAAACTGTCCCGTATACAGCCTATAGTATCTGCCCCGCTGTTCTAACAATTCCTCATGACTGCCGCGCTCTATGATTTCGCCCTTTTCCAATACCATGATTGCTTTGGAGTTTCGCACGGTTGACAGGCGGTGTGCAATGACAAATACCGTTCTGCCTTCCATAATCGCATCCATGCCCTTTTCAATTAGCCGCTCGGTGCGGGTATCTACAGAACTGGTCGCTTCGTCTAAAATAAGCACCGGCGGTTTGGCAACTGCCGCTCTCGCAATCGCAAGTAACTGGCGCTGCCCCTGCGAAAGATTACTGCCGTCTGCATACAGCATTGTATCATAACCGTCCGGCAGTCTGCGGATAAAGGAGTCCGCATTGGCAATGCGTGCTGCCTCATAAACTTCCTCGTCAGTCGCATCTAACTTGCCGTACCGGATATTGTCCGCAATCGTTCCCGTAAATAAATGCGTATCCTGAATAACCATTGCCAGTGAGCGGCGCAAATCGTCTTTTGCAATCTGCTGAATGTCGATACCGTCATAGGTAATCGTTCCCGACTGGATTTCATAAAAACGGTTAATCAGGTTGACAATCGTTGTTTTTCCCGCACCGGTTGAACCGACAAATGCGATTTTCTGTCCCGGTTTTGCAAAAAGAGAAATGCCGTTTAATACGCGCTTTTTATCGGTGTACCCAAAGACTACATTTTGAAAACGCACATCACCTTTTAATTCAACATAGCGGAAGCCGCCGTTTTCCGGCACTTTCCATGCGTAATCCGGTGTGCTTTGTTCACATTCTGTCAGTGTGCCGTCCGCATTTTTTACAACGTGACATAAATGCACGTTACCTTCGTCCACTTCCGGCTGTTCGTCCATCATGTCAAAAATTCGTTCCGCACCGGAAAGCGCAGACAACAGAAAATTGACCTGCTGGGTAAACTGATTTAACGGCATTGCACTCTGGCGCACATATACCAGATATGCCGAAAGACTTCCCAAATCCATCAGTCCCCGAATTGCAAGCAGGCCGCCCGCGCAGGCAGACACCGCATAATTCAGATAGGAAAGACTGACAATGGTTGGTATCATCATACCGGCAAAGGACAGAGCATTGGTGGACTGCTTTCTGAAATTTTCACTGAGTTCACAAAAACGCGCATAGTCTTTTGCTTCGTGATTGAAGACCTTTTCGACCTTCTGTCCCTCTGCCATTTCCTGTACAAATCCGTTAATTTTGCCGAGTTCCTCCTGCTGCCGGTTAAAATATTTTTTGCTGTGCTTTCCATTTAAGCGGATAACCACAAACATAACAATTAAAAATACCACAACAATCAGCGACAGCTGGATACTGAGTACCATCATCATTATCACCGTACCGAAAAGCATCATGAAACTCTGGATAATCATTGCAAAGCTGTTGTTCATCGCTTCCTGTACGGCATCGACATCATTGGTAAAACGGCTCATTAATTCGCCGTGTGTATGCGCATCAAAATACCGCAGGGGCAGTTTTTGTACGTGTGCAAATAAATCGCTTCGGATTTCACGGATGACTTTCTGCGAGGTCTTCACCATTAAGCGGTTATATCCGAGCGTTGCCAGTGCGCCGCACAGATACATCACGCCCATTGCCGCAACGGCACGCACCAGTCCGTTTAAATCTCCCGGAACGATAAAGCGGTTAATGACCGGCTTTAAAAGATATGTTCCCGTAATATTGGCTCCGGCACTGATAAGTACCAGCAGGGCAACCAGCAAAAAGGACCATTTGTGCATGCCTAAATATACCAGCAGATGCCGGATTGTCTTTTTCGTGTCTTTCGGTCTTTTATATCCTACATATTTTGCCATTATAAATCCGCTCCTTCCTTCTGGGATTCGTAAATTTCCTGATAAATGCGGTTGGAAGCAAGCAGGCTTTCATGTGTACCGATACCGCTTACCCTTCCGCCGTCCAAAATAATAATCTGATCCGCATGGCGCACGGAAGATATGCGCTGTGCAATAATAATTTTTGTCATATCAGGCAGTTTCTCTGCAAGTCCTTCGCGGATTCTGCTTTCTGTCGCCGTATCAACCGCGCTGGTTGAATCGTCTAAAATCAGTACCTTCGGCTTTTTTAAAATGGCTCTTGCAATGCAGAGGCGCTGTTTCTGACCGCCGGACACATTGACACCGCCCTGTCCCATTTCCGTCTGATAACCGTCCGGCAGGCGGTCAATAAATTCATCGACACAGGCAATCCGGCAGGCTTCTTCAATTTCCGTCATGGAAGCGTTTTCATCGCCCCATTTTAAGTTATCAAGCATTGTTCCAGAAAACAGTGTATTTTTCTGAAGTACCATAGCAATCGCATCTCTTAAATGCTGCATCGGATAATTTCTGACATCAACGCCGTCCACCTTTACCGTTCCCCGCACGGTATCATAAAGACGCGGAATCAGCTGGACAAGCGTGGTTTTTGCCGCACCGGTCTGACCGATAATTCCTACTGTCTGACCGGCTTTAATATGAAATGATACATCGGAAAGCACATATTCTTTTGCTTCTTCCTTATATTTAAACCACACATGGTCAAATTCGATTTCGCCGCGCTCTACGCTGATATCCTTTGCATTTTCATCGGTCAAATCTATTTTTTCATCGATGACCTCAAGGATACGCGCGCCGGATGCCAGAGAACGTGTCATCATTAAAAATACGTTGGACATCATCATCAGTGAATTTAAAATGAGCAGGACGTAGCTTAAAAATCCGGTCAGTTCGCCGATACCGAGCCTGCCCTCATGAATCAGATAACCGCCGAATAACAGCAGGGACAGTATTGTTGCGTACATGACAAACTGCATGGCAGGCATATTTAACACGGCAATGCCAAATGCTTTTTCGGATTCTTTTTTCAGATTCAGATTTGCTTCTTCAAATTTTGCGATTTCATAATCGCCCCGCACATAGGCTTTGACTACACGGACTGCCGTCAGATTTTCCTGAATCGTGCGGTTCATGCGGTCTATCGCAAACTGCATTTTGGAATAGAGCGGACGTACATTTACAATAATGCAAATGAGTAACACGGCAAGTACCGGCAGTGCCACGAAAAATACGAGCGCCAGTGTTGAATTAATGGAAAATGCCACGCCCGTTGCAAAAATCAGCATGACCGGACTTCTGCCAAACGGGCGCATACCGGTTGAAACGGCATTCTGAATATTCGTGACATCGCTTGTTAAACGTGTCACAATCGACGATACCCTGAAATGGTCGATATTGGCAAATGAATACGACTGCAATTTTTCGTATTCGGCTTCACGCAGGTTTGCGCCCAGTCCCTGACCGGCAAGCGCCGCAAAACGGGCGCTTCCGATTCCAAGCACCAGTGCCGCCGCCGCACAGAGTACCATTTGAAATCCTTTTTGATAGATGTATCTTTCATCGCCTGTCGCAACGCCGGTGTCAATCAAATCCGCCATAATCATCGGAACCATTAACTCCAGCACCGCTTCCACCGCGATGCAAAACAATGCCAGAAAGGCATATTTCTTATACTGTTTCATATAAGAAAAGATTCTCTTTAACATTTATTGCACCTCCAACTGTTGTATGTGCAATAATTGTAGATTCAAGTTTTTGAAATGTCAAGAGGATTTTTGCAACTTTTCCAACCCAAAATAGCCCTGTTTTTGCAACTTTTCCAACCTTTTTTGAATAAAAAATGCAACTTTTCCAACTTCTTTATAAATTTCATTCTATATATTGTGCATCGCTTTACCCCTTAAAATACAAAAAGATGAAACTCTGCACTACATTTCTTGCAAAGTTTCATCTTTTAATTTCTATACCACTTCCTGTTCACTCCCCGGAGCTGCCACACCTTCCCCGTCCCATGTGCAGGAATAAGCCGAAGTTAAATGGACGAGCGCTGTGGCATTTCCGGTGCAGGATACACCTCTTCACCTTTTTCTGTATTGCAAAGTGACACTGATTTACGGAACAAAATAATGCCTGCTACAAATAAAACCGCAATCATGCCTACACCGGCGTTGATGTTTCCGGTTATCTGCGATACAAGGCTTACAATCGTTGTTCCCATAAATGATGCGCCTTTTCCGCAGATGTCCATCAGTCCGAAATATTCTCCGGACTTTTCGGCAGGAATGATTTTTGTAAAATATGAACGGGACAACGCCTGAATTCCACCCTGAAACATTCCAACCAGTACCGCAAGTATCCAGAACTGAACCTGGCTCTTTAAAAATACGGCAAAGATTGCAATTCCAAGATAAGCAAAGATACACACGGTAATCAGGCGGCAGGTTTCCATTCTGCCGGATAATTTTCCGAAAAGTATTGCGCACGGAAATGCAACCAGCTGCGTAACAAGCAGTGCCAGTAAAAGTCCTGTGCTGTCCAGCCCCAGTGCAGCGCCGTATGCCGTTGCCATGTCGATAATCGTGTATACACCGTCTATGTAAAAGAAAAATGCCAGCAGAAACATAAAAATATGTTTTTCTTTGCGGATATTGCCAAAGGTCTGTCCCAGACGGCAAAAGCTTTCTTTTACCGCGTGTTTCTGCTTTTCCACATAAAATTTCTGTTCATATCCTTTTAACAGCGGAAGCGACATCACAAGCCACCATGCGGCAATAATTAAAAATGCAATCATCATTGACATTTCCATGCTGATACCGATTTTTCCGCTGCCAAGCACAAGCACCAGACAGACAATAAACGGCACACAGCTTCCGATATATCCCCATGCATACCCTGCCGAAGAAACATAGTCCACGCGGTCTTCGTCTGTCACATCACCAAGCATGGAATCATAAAAAATCAGGCTGCTTGAAAATCCGACTTTTGCAATAATGTAAATAACCAGAAATAACAGCCAGCCTTTTGCAAGTCCAAGCAAAGCACAACCGGCTACGCCTGTTAAAATCGCCGCCGTAAAAATCGGCTTTTTAAACCCTTTGGTATCCGCCATGGTTCCGAGCACAGGACCTGCAAGTGCTACAAGAATCGTGCCAACCGATGCCGCATATCCCCAATATGCCAGATAGTCCACCGATGAAATCCCGGCATTGCCCGCCAGATAATTAAAATAAATCGGTAAAATTGTCGCAATCAGCAGTGTAAATGCTGAGTTTCCCACGTCATACAAAATCCAGTTTCTTTCATTTTTTGTTAATTTCTTTCCCATTTTCTGCTCCATTTCTAAGTGATATACGTTCTGCCGTTTGTTTACCCGCACATTTCCAGCGGTTCATCTTTTTCTTTTCCGCCAAAGGTCAGACCATACCGCTTATCGAACGGAATTTTTCCCGATGCGCTGTCCTCATACTCATCAATTAACCGCTCCGCCAGCTTTTCGGCATCGCGGTAGAGCTGCATCAGCATCTGGGTGCTGTCCGTGCATTGCGGATTTTCGCTGTAATTGACTAACAGACCGTGCATTTCCTTATAATTTCCCGTTGCCTTTAACAGACCGTAAATCAAAAAACGCTTAAAATAGGATGGAGCTATTAAAAGTTTATTATTGGTAATCATGCCCTGTAATGCCTGCTCTGCCTGCTGTGGCGTTACATTTTTATAAAACGGACTGATAACCTCGGCATTTTTCAAAGTAGGATGAATATGCCCCGTCAGATTGTGTGTCAGCGGATTAAACCCATCCGTCAGCATTAATTTACGGTCGAATTCCACTTCGATTTCCGTATGGCTGACCCCGCTTTCCGCAATTTTTTCATCAATGTAGCCGTGACAGCTGACGTCCAGTGCAAAATGACAGCAGAAGCCGTAAATATACGCTTCACACGCTTCCTTATTTTCCGCTTTCTGCATCACCAAGGATGCCTGCCTGAAAAATTCAATGCCCGGACGGTCGTGCATCGCATATCCGACCTGATTCACCGGGTTTGCAAAAAGCGGCTTATAATAAAATAAAATATCCGGTCCATGCAGTCCGATATCATATAATTCCTTATACTTTTCTATAATTTGTTTGGGCTTTCCTGTGAGATTATGATAAACCTCCTGCCCCATTCTGTAATGCGCATATGTTGATGGCATATTTCCTCCATTCCGATTTTCCGAGCAACCTTGTTGCGAGGTGGCGATGAGAAACTCGCGCAGGCGATTTCTCATCTGCCAACAGGGTTGTTTGTTTTCGCTCTTTATATCACTTATTTTATCTCAGACTTTGTAAAATTTACTACCTTATTATAGTAAAATATCCGTAAATTTTTTTGAAATGTATGTAAAAAGGCAAAAAATATCTTCCCTGCTGGTTTTACCCGGTAAGGAAGATACTTTTTACACGCTCATCGCTGTCCTGCCTTTGCGCGTGCTTTTTTCCAGCCGCTTACAGCAGTAAATAAATGCCGGTATCAGAAAGATGTCGGCGGCTATCCACGCACACGGATTGGCAAGACATGCACCGGTGTAGCCCATTTTCGGCACAAGCAGGACTGCCGCAAAGGTTCTTGCCGCCATTTCAAATACGCCTGCAAGAATCGCAAATACCGAAAAGCCCATACCCTGTATGCAGAAACGCACAACATTGACAAAGGTCAGTGGAATATAAAACAGCGCACTATATAAAATAAACTGATATGTCAGATGAATGATTTCCACTTCATTTGCATCGACAAACAGCAGGGCGATGTAATCGGCAAAGAAATACAGCAGTATCAGCGCACCCACGCTGTAAACCGCACCGATAATGCCTGCTGCACGGATTCCTTTTCCAAGGCGCTTTAATTTGCCCGCACCGACATTCTGCCCGCCGTAGGTTGCCATAGTGGAACCGAGCGCATCAAACGGACAGCACGTAAATGTAAAAATCTTACTGCCGGCAGTCATCGCTGCTACATACGTTGCACCGAGCGTATTGACGGTGGTCTGCAAAATAACACTGCCGATTGCCGTAATTGAATACTGAAGCCCCATTGGAATCCCGTTCATGCAGAGATTGATCATATACCGTTTTCCCGCCCTGCGGTCCTTTGCCGAAAGCTTTAAAACCTCGTAGCGTTTATTCATATAAATCAGACAGGCAACACCCGATACAAGCTGTGAAATATCGGTTGCCACAGCTGCTCCCGCGACACCGATTTTAAGTCCCTGAATCAATACAAAATCCAGAATAATATTTAACACTGCCGAAAACACCAGAAAGATGACCGGCGTCTTGCTGTCGCCCAGCGCACGGATAATGCTGGATACAATATTATATAAGAATACGGTCGGAATCCCGGCAAAAATAATGACAATGTACGCATACGCATATTCATAAATGCTCTCCGGCGTGCGCATTACCGTCAGAATATTCCGGCAGAAAAAGACGGAAAGCGCCGTCAGCACAATCGAAAACACAACGCTTAATAAATAGCCGTTGTATACATAGCGCCTGAGCTGTTCATATTTCTGCGCACCAAACTGCTGTGCCACGGGAATCGCAAATCCGCCGCACACGCCCATACAGAATCCAATAATCATAAAATTGATACTGCTTGTTGCACCGACACCGGCCAGCGCATCAACGCCCAGCGTTTTTCCTACAATCATGGTATCCACCAGATTATAAAACTGCTGGAACAGCATACCAAACAGCATAGGTATGGAAAATCCCAGAATCAGCTTCATCGGTGAACCCTCTGTCATATTCTTTGTCATGAGAAACCTCCGTAAAAAATTCTTACAAAACGATCAACTGTTCTGCGTAATACACCGGATAAATGCTTCTCCATACCGTGCAAATTTATTTTCACCGACACCGTTGACATCAAGCATCTCCTGCTGTGTATGCGGCATTTTATGACACATGTCAATCAGTGTCTTATCCGAAAAGATAATGTACGGCGGTAAATTTTCTTCTCTTGCAAGTGTCAGACGCAGCTGCTTTAACGCACCAAAAAGCGCAAGCTGCTTTGGCGAAAGCGTATCGGTTGCACGGCTTTTTGCCGTTTTGACCTTTGCCTCTGCCATTTTTTCCGTTCGTTCTGACCAGCGGATTGAAAAAGAAGCGCCCTCATCTAAAAGTTCTTCGCATGTTTTATCCAGCTTGATTATTCTATAGATGTCCGGCGTTTCTGTCAAGTACCCTTTTAAAAGCAGTTCTTCTGCAACCGCCTTTAGCTGCGCTTCGCTTGTTTTGCTCTGGATTCCGAAGGTTTCATAGCGGCTGACACCGTAGCTTTTTAACTTTGCGGTATTTGAACCTCTTAAAATGCCAATAATCACTCCCATTCCATACCGCTGTCCGCTCTCCCGGATACAGGCAATCATATCCCTGCAAAGCACCGTAACGTCTTTTTCTTCAAAGGAAGCATTGCAGTTGCCGCAGTTGCCACATTCCCTGCGGTTTGTATACTCCCCGAAGTAATTGAGCATATATTCCCGCAGACATTCTTTTGTTGCACAGTAAAAACGCATTTTATTTAAACGACGGATATCATTTTCTCTGATAACATCTAAATCGTCCTGCGTAAATTCAGTGTTCTGACCTTTCTGTTCAATCAGAAATTCATGAATGACCACATCCTGCGGCGAATAAAACAAAATACACTCAGCAGGCTCTCCGTCACGTCCGGCACGCCCCGCCTCCTGATAATAATTTTCAATACACGCGGGCATATTGTAATGCAGGACAAAACGCACGTTGGATTTGTCAATGCCCATGCCAAATGCGTTGGTCGCCACAATCACCTGCGCCCTGTCGTAGATAAAATCCTCCTGGCTTTCTTTGCGGGTGTCATTGTCCAGACCCGCATGATAACGCGCCGCAGCAATGCGGTTTTTACGCAGCATCAGATATACATTGTCCACATTTTTTCTTGTAGAACAATAGATAATACCGCTCTCGCCCTTGTGTTTTGCTAGATAATCCAGAATTTCGGCATCCTTCTGCTTTGTTTTGCGCACTTCAAAATACAGATTTTTCCTGTCAAATCCGGTGATTAATACTTCCGGATTCTGCAGTCCTAAAATACACTGGATATCTTCTTTAACCGTCTGCGTTGCCGTTGCCGTAAATGCACTGACAACGGGACGTTTCGGAAATCGCTTTATCAGATTGACAATTTTTAGATAGCTCGGTCTGAAATCCTGTCCCCACTGGGAAATACAGTGCGCTTCATCGACTGTAATCATGGAAATGTCGGCATTCATGACAAATTCCAGAAAGCGGTCGGTTTCAAGGCGTTCCGGTGCAACATATACAATTTTATACCGCCCGCACATTGCATTGTAGAGTGCCTTTGTAATCTGTGTTTCCGTCAGGGCGCTGTTTATATATGCCGCATGGATTCCGGCATCGTTTAATGCTTTCACCTGGTCAATCATCAGGGAAATAAGCGGCGATACCACTACCGTAATTCCCGGAAACATCAGTGCCGGAACCTGATAGCAGATCGATTTTCCCGCGCCGGTCGGCATAATGCCCAGTACGTCCTGCCCCCGCAGAATCGCATCAATAATTTTTTCCTGGCCTTCCCTGAAACTGTCATAACCAAATACCTTCTTTAATACTTCTAGTTTTTCCAAAATCTTCCTCATTCTGCCGCAAGGGCGGCTTTTACTTCGTCTGTAATCTGTGCGCCGCCATTTTCCTGCCATGACCGCACAAAGATATCAAAATATTCCGGCGGTTCTTCGCCGCAGATGATTTTTAAATAGGCTTCTTTTTCATTTTCCTTTAATTTCCACCACTCCGACTTCATGGTTTTAGTGGTTTTAAAATACAAGGACGGTACTGTAATCACCGAGCCTTCCCGGATTGCCTCACATGCCTTAATCCGTGTCATATACGCCGCCCACGCATCGGTTCCCGCGGACTCTTTATTTTCCATATAATTTTTACATGCAGTATAATAAGACTTTTCAAGCAGCTTTAAATCGTCTTCCTGCTTTTCGCCGGAAAAAACTGCCGCAATATCCTCATAGCACAGCTCCAGCGCATTGTTATAATCCACATTGATTGCCAGCGGTCTTGCCGTGGGTTCTACATTTAACTGATAATATTTTTCAAATTCTTCGGACGAATCACACTCATAGCGGATTTTGTCAAACATTACACTGATCATCTTCGCGGCAATTTCAGGGTGTTCGTAACCCTTCCTTACAACCACATATTTATATGCCGGATTCTGGCTGTGATACGAGGTATTGCCCTGCGCATCCGTCGCTATCAGATACGGCTGCCAGTCCGGCTTTTCAGACTGCGCTACAGCACTGACCGCAGATGCCAGCGGATTATTTGCCGCCCACCACGGTCCGAAAAACGAGCCGCATTTTCCCTGTTCTATCATTTCAATCAGATTCGATGTTGTATGTATCAAAAAATTTTTTTCAAGGATTCCTTCATTATAAAGTGTATGCACATATGAAAGCGCCGCTTTGGCTTCGTCTGTCACCGAACCGTATACCACCTCGCCGTCATCACCTGTAATCCACTGCTTTGGGTATGCTCCATAAGAAGCAAAAATCAAATCAAGCAGATATTCACTGCTGTAGCCGCACTCGCCTGCAATCTGTGTATCACAGACCAGTCCCACGGTTTCTTCCCCACCCATTTGATTATCTATAAACTGACGTACAATTTCAACCACATCTTCTATGGTCTGCGGTGCCGAAAGTCCCAGCGTATCCATCCAGTCTTTCCGCAGCCACACAAGGTTCGGTCCGTCCGTAATATTCGTTTCGGGCAATGCCATAATTTTACCGTCAAATGTCACGCTGTCTATCAGGTCTTCGCCGTAGCTGGCATACATTTCACGTATTCTGTCACTGATACAGTTCTGATACGATACCGTCAGGTCTTCTATCATATCATTTTCGATAAGCGTTTCCAAGTCCTCATAATTGCTCACAAGCATAATATCCGGCAGTTCATTCATTGCAATCGCCATGCTCACGTTGGTATCATACTGCTTATCGGCTTCTTCAAAAACATCCCTGTTCTGGACATTAATCACTTCCTTAATATACCGCGTATACGCATTGTCTTCATACGTATCCCCCGCCGGCATATTGGAATTATTTGTGCTTATCATCTTTCCCAGTGTATACACAACCGTTTCGGGATACGCGCCAAACGGCGACGATACCGCAGCCTGCATCTGCTCTGCATATTCCTGCCGCGAGGACAAAACACGATTAGCCGGGCTGTTACACCCGGCTAAAATCCCGCCCGCAGCTCCCGCCGCCAGCAGACACAAACAAAATTTTTTAAATCCTTTTATCATTCCACACACTCCAAAACTGAGTCATCTTCTGCAAAAAGCCCTGTCACGTCACTCTCTCGCAGGCATTTCACAGAAATCAGCCGCCAAACCTTCCGTCTACACAGGCTATTTCACAAAGATAAGCCGAAGTTAAGCGACAGCGGTGAGGCGTTCTTTGTGAAACACCCACGCCGCAACCGTCACAGGCTTTTTGCAGAGATAAGCCGAAGTCAAGTAACACGTTGAGGCGTTCTCTGCAAAAAGCCCTGACACTACCCTTTGACCGCTCCCGACATGCTCTCATTATAACACTTCTGCATGAAAATGAACAGCACTGCAATCGGAATTGAGATGCAGACTGCTCCTGCGGCAAAACAGGTGTACCAGCTGTCTACATATTCCTTTTCAAGCATCTGCCACAGACCAATTGCCACCGTATAATAATCGGCATTGGCGCGGCAGATTACTCTTGCAAAGATGAAATCCACCCATGGTGCGATAAAGGTCGTGAGCACCGTGTATACTATAATTGGCTTACTAAGCGGTATAGTGATTTTTGTAAACACCTGCCATTTCGTAGCACCATCCAACATAGCCGCTTCATCAATCGTTTTTGGAATTGTGTCAAAAAATCCTTTTGCAATATAAAACTGGATTCCGGACGAACCGGAGTATACCAGTATCAGTGCCACACGAATCATGGAGCCTTCTGAAAGTCCAACTGCTTTTAAAATATAGTAAACCGCAATCATCGCCATAAATCCCGGAAACAGTCCGAGTATCATTGCAATATTCATCATCGGCTTTCTTAAACGAAAGCGCAGGCGCGACATACAATATGCCACGGACAATACAAAAAATGTTGAAATAATGCAGGAACAGATTGCAATAAACAGCGTATTGCCAAACATTCTCGGAAAATTTAAAATTCCGGTATCCGTAAATAATTTGATATAATTGTTAAATGTATATTTTTTCGGAAAAAAGGACGAGGTATAAGCGCCTTTCTGTGCGCGGAAGCTTGTAAGGATAATCCAGAACAGCGGGCTGACCCAGATAATTGCAAGCACGCTTAAAAACAGATGCACCAGTATATTGTTGATTTTCTTTTTTCGTTTCATTGAAATCCCTCCTCGTCTTTATAGGATTTCGTCCGTCTGTATACAAGCAGCGAACCGATTGCCAAAAATATAAAGGTCATAATTCCGATAACGGCACCTAGATTGTAATACTGGTAATCCACCGTCATCTTATACAGCCATGTAACCAAAAGGTCTGTTTTGCCCGCGGTATTGCCTGCCAGCACAGGGTCGCCTTTTGTTAAAAGATAAACAATGTTAAAATTGTTGATATTTGCCGTAAATGTCGTAATCAAATATGGTGTTGTCACAAACAGCATATACGGCAATGTAATTTTAAAGAAACGGATTACCGGACCGGCGCCGTCTACTTCTGCCGCTTCGTAAAGCTCCAATGGGATATTCTGTAAAATTCCCGTAACCTGCATCATCGTATACGGAATACCAATCCACAGATTAACAACAATTACCGTTATTCTCGCCCATGCGACGTTAGAGAAAAACGGCAGGGACTTCTGAATCCAGCCAGCATTTTTTAACATTACATTAATAATGCCGTCCTGACTTAGCATACTGCGCATAACAAGCAGTGACACAAACTGTGGAATGGCAATCGACAAAATAAAAATCAACCGCCAAAAGCCTTTGATTTTTGTTCCCTTCCTATTAATAAGCAGCGCCAGCAGCATGCCTAAGATGTAATTTAAACCTGTTGCAAATACCGCCCAGACAATTGTCCAGCCAAGCACAGACCAGAATGTTTTTCCGAGCGTTCCGCTTACATCAAACATCTGCCGGAAATTTTCCAGCCCCACCCAGTCAAACAGAACAAGATGGCTGTCTACTTTGCTGTAATTTGTAAATGCCATGGCTATCATAAATATCAGCGGCAGAATCGTAAAAATTAAAATGCCGCCAACCGGCAGTGTCAGAAGCAGTTTGTGCAGATTTTTATCAAACAGGGACTTAATGTCCTCTGCAAATGTTGTCACCGGCTTATTTTTTTCAATACAGGCCTGTGCCTGATACGCACTTTTTACCGCACCTGCCCACACACAGATAAATGCGGCACAAATAAATAAAACTGCAATACCATAAAGTAAAATTAACAGGGAGTTATCTCCCTGAACATATTCATAGACGCCCAGTGTTTCATTCCACACTTCTCCCTGTTCTTTTTCACCAAGGCCCGGCAGTGCCAGAAGGCACTGCCAGCCATAGGCTGCCATAAAGAATAGGAAAGCTGCTTCTGTGAAAAGGAATAAGATTCCTTTGATAAATTGTTTTCTGAGGATATTGCCAAGTCCCATCACAATTGCTGAACTTCTTGTGAGCCAATCTCCCTTTTTGAACGCATTAACCAATTCCATACGCAACCTCCAAACGCTGTGCGCGTTTTATTTCTATTTTACAATTGATGTATTAATCAGTTTGTAAAACTCTTCTGTCTTTTCTGCAGCATTATCCAGTGTAATTTCTCCGTTAACAATGGATTTACTGAAATTCTGTGCCGGTGTCCAGTAATCATTCATACCGGTTACCGTCGGCTGGATAACAGCAGTATTGTTAAAGGTATTATTCTGTGCAGTTACAAGCACATCGGATTTAACCGGCTCTACTGCCAGCAGTTCTGTGTTGCAAGGAATTACACTACGTAAATCATAATGGGACTGCTGTGCTTCCTTACCACCTAAATACTTTGCAAGTGCAACGGCAATCTGCTGGTATTTACAGTTTGGATTCACGGCAACTGCTTTAGAACCTGCAAATGCCTTTAACTGCTTATCCGTACCGCCAATCTTGACTTTCGGAAGCTGTACGGCACCAAAATTATCACCCAAAATTTCTTTTACATTCTTATAATCCCATGAACCTGAAAAATAAGCTGCAACACTGCCGTCACGCAGACCTGCGATTCCGACACCGCCTGCATCGTTTACAAAATTCGGATTGCTGACCATAGATACCATTGCTTTCGTTGCATTTGTACCCTTATCACCTGAAATATCAATTCCTGCTGCATTATCTTTTCCGTCTTTACCAAAATATACACAGTCATTTGCAAGGAAGAATGATGACATATACCAGCCTTCTGTGATATTAAATGCAACCTTGTCCTTTGCAAGCATTGTATCCAGACTCTTCACGTCGCTGTCTGTAAATTTGCTCTTATCGTAATACATAAACCAGGTGTTGGTTGTAAATGGTACACCGTAAACTGCTCCGTCTACCGTAACGGAATCTACAATTGCCTGTGAGTTTGTACTCTTTACGTAATCTGCCGTTTCACCGCCAAGCTTTGCTATTGCCTTCGCATCAATTAATGTCTGTAACTGGTCATTTGCAAAGAAATATACGTCGGCTGAATTACTCGGATCCTGCGGAACGGTCTTTCCGGCATCCTGTTCGGAGCAGACACCGTATTCAAATGTAAGATCCCATTCCGGATGTTCTGTGTTGAATTTTTCACACATCGTCTGAAGCCATTTGCCATTCTCGTCTGCCTGATCTTCTGCGCAGCCCCATACGGTAATCGTTGTACTGATTTTTTCAGCCTCTGTGCTTTTCCCCGTATCGGTACTGCCGCCTGTGCCTCCACAGCCTGTCAATGCTGTTACCCCAAGTGCCGCTGCTAAAAATGCGGCTGTCATTCTTCTTTTTTTCATAAAACCCTCCATTCCCCTGCTGTTTTCCTTTAAAACAGCAGAAACATTTTTGATAGTTTTATTATATTAGGTGTTGGAATTTTTTAAAATATCAGATATTTTAGATTCATGTTGATTTTTATTGACGTTTATAAAAAAAGACAGGCACCCTATTCCATGTGCCTGCCGCTTTCTATTACTCTTTAAAACGGATAAATCCGTAGCTTTCCAGATTTCTCATATACTGCACCAGCCGGTTGTAAAGCGGTTCTGCTTTTTCGCCAAAATGCGCTTTCACCTGTTCTGCAATATCGTATACCGTATTCTTTCCGTCCATTAACGGCCAGATAAAATTCCCCATTTCATCCAGATGAATCTGGGAAATCCGCGGCTTTTTAAAAACCACCTGGGCAATTTTGTTAAATACGCCTTTATTTTCCACGTAAACCGTAACTGCACCATTATCTGACACCGTATAGGAATACTGCTCATGATGCACTGGTATAAAATCTAGATAATTTCTTAAATCTTTTTTACTTGTTTTCTTTGCCATTCTTACTCCAAAGTGAGAACTTCAGGATGCACAGAATCATAACAACCATTAATACAACGCCGCCAACAATTCCGGTTGTAAAGCTGCCTGATAAATCAATCTTACCGGCTACGTTGACAACTGCGAGGATTGCAAGAAGGATACCTACAAGACCCTCACCGGCAATCATACCAGAGCAGAATAAGATTCCACTGTTTGCATCTTTATTTTCTTCCTTATCAGCCTTCTTCTTGTCAACGAACCAGCGGATAACACCACCAATCATAATTGTTGCGCTTAATTCCAGTGGCAGATATAAACCGATTGCTACAGGAAGTACGGAAATTCCAAGAATTTCAACAACGATTGCAATAAATACACCAATGAATACCAGCGCCCAAGGAAGATTTCCTTCCATAACACCTTCGATAATCATCTTCATTAAAGTTGCCTGTGGTGCTGCAAGCTCTGTTGTACCAAATCCCCATGCAGAATCCAGTAATACAAGAACGCCTCCGATAGTAACTGCTGAAACAACTGCACCAATTAATTCACCGATCTGCTGTTTCTTCGGGGTTGCACCAAGGATATAACCTGTCTTTAAATCCTGTGAAGTATCACCGGCCATTGCTGCGATGATACAGATAACAGAACCGATTGCAATAGCACCCTTCATGCCGTGTACACCTGTATCTCCTGTCACCTTTAAGCAGAGTGTAGAAAATAACAGAGTTGCAATTGCCATACCGGATACCGGATTGTTACTGCTTCCGACGATACCAACCATTCTGGATGAAACCGTTGCAAAGAAGAAACCGAATAATGCAATAATAACTGCTCCGAGCGGAGATACCGGAATTTCCGGTAACAGCCAGATTGCAATAATCATGATTAATACACCGATACCGATTACACGCATATCAAGGTCTACTTCTGTACGAACAGCGCTGTTGCTGTTTCCTGCACCCTTCATGCCCTTAATTGCATCTGCAAATGTTCTTACAATTAACGGAAGGGATTTAATTAAACTGATGATACCACCCGCAGCTACGGCACCTGCACCGATGTATCGGATATAACTGCTCCAGATTGCGGAAGCACCGCCTGCAGCATACATATCAGCAATCGTCTTTGTTCCCGGATAAAGGATTGTGGAACCACCAAATGTAATGATTGCCGGAATGAGTACAAACCATCCGATTAAACCGCCGGCAAACATATAAGAAGCGATCTTTGGTCCACAGATATAACCTACACCAAGCAGTGCCGGATATACTTCTGCTGAAAGCTCTGTCTTAAATGCCTTGAGGGGTGCTGTAATAACGCTTGGAATCACTTTGAGTCCATCCACTACAAACTTAAATAAGGCAGCAAGTCCCATACCTGCAAATACAGACTTCGCACTTGCGCCGCCTTCTTCACCGGCTAAAAGAACTTCCGCACAGGCTGTACCTTCCGGATACGGAAGCACACCGTGTTCTTTTACAATCAGTGCATTTCTTAACGGCACCATAAATAACACACCTAAGATACCGCCGAATAATGCGATTAATGAAATGGTAATCAGGCTTGGAGCCTCTGTAATACCTTCCTTTGACCATAAAAACAATACAGGAAGTGTAAAGATTGCTCCTGCTGCCAGTGATTCACCGGCAGAACCGATTGTCTGTACCATGTTACTTTCAAGGATTGAATCCTTTTTCATAATGACGCGGATAACGCCCATGGAAATAACTGCTGCCGGAATAGAAGCAGATACAGTCATTCCGACACGCAGACCAAGATACGCATTGGCTGCGCCGAAAATAATTGCCAGAAGGATACCCATAATGACAGATGTCACTGTAAACTCAGGCGTAATTTTGTCAGCCGGGATATACGGCTTAAATTCGTCTTTCTTCATTAGAAACCTCCAAAAATTTAGTGTGTTATTATATTAACACACTATTATAAAAAAGAAAAGCAGATTATTTATCCAATTAAAGCAATAAAGCTATTTTTTTACTGATTTTCTTTATTTTGGAAAGTTTTTTTATACTGCATGTAAATTTTTTAAAGAAACGTCCAAAATCGGAGCGGAATGGGTCAGCGCACCGCTTGAAATATAATCCACACCGATATCTGTCAGACGTGCCACGTTTTCTAACGTAACGTTGCCGGAACACTCTGTTTCTGCCCTGCCGTCAATAATACGGACTGCTTCTTTCATCATTTCCGGTGTCATATTATCCAGCATGATAATATCTGCGCCCGCTTCTACCGCTTCGCGTACCATATCCAGATTTTCGACTTCCACTTCAATCTTTCTGACAAACGGCGCATATTCCTTTGCCATCGTTACGGCTTCTTTGACACCGCCTGCGGCTCCGATGTGGTTATCCTTTAACAAAACACCGTCCGATAAGTTGTAACGGTGATTATAGCCGCCGCCGACCTTTACGGCATATTTTTCAAAAATGCGGTTGTTCGGTGTTGTCTTTCTTGTATCAAGCAGCTTTGTTTTACTGCCCTTTAACAAATCGGCTATCGAGCGGGTATACGTTGCGATACCGCTCATTCTCTGTAAGTAATTTAAGGCGGTGCGTTCTCCTGAAAGCAGGACACGGATATCACCCTTTACGACTGCAAGCAAATCACCTTTTTTTACAGCATCTCCGTCCTTTACGTAAAATACGACTTCTGTTGTTTCGTCTAAAAGCTCAAACACTCTTTTAAATACGTCCAAGCCCGCAATCACACCGTCCTGCTTGCACAAAAGCTGTACCTCGCCCTGCTGCGGGTGGCGCATTACGGCATTTGTCGTAATATCTTCGCTTGTAATATCTTCTTCCAGTGCCTGCATAATTAATTTATCTGCATTTAACTTCATTGATATACTGTTCATGTACCTTTTTCTCCCTTTCAATTTCTTCAAAAATTTCTGTCTTGTACTGTTTTTTCAATTCATCATAGCCGTTGTACTTCCGGAGTGCTGCCGCTTCCACGAGTTCCGGACAACTCTCTGCCATATCAAAGCCGTCTGTAATATGCTTTGCCGCACGTTTCGCAAAGACCAGACTTTCAAGCAGGGAATTGCTTGCCAGACGGTTTGCGCCATGCACACCGTTACAGCTTGCTTCACCGACTGCATATAACTGTTCCATAGACGTTTTGCTGTTGCAGTCTACATGGACACCGCCCATAAAATAGTGCTGTGCCGGTACAACCGGAATACTTTCCTTTGTGATGTCATAGCCTTCTTCCAGACAATGCTGATAAATATTCGGAAAATGTTCCATAATCGTCTTTTTATCTATATTTTCAAGTGACAGATGCACATACGGCATATCGTCTTTTTCCATCTGCTCATAAATTGCCCGTGCAACCACATCTCTTGGAAGCAGTTCATCAACAAACCGCTCGCCTTTCCTATTTAATAAAATAGCGCCTTCCCCACGTACTGATTCGGATATTAAAAATCTTCTTCCCGGCTTTTCGGAATACAGTGTTGTCGGATGAATCTGGATATAATCAATATTTTCCAGTTCGATATGATGGCGCAGGGACAGTGCCAGTGCATCACCCGTCAGATGCGGAAAATTCGTGGAATGTGTGTATAAACCGCCGATACCGCCGCATGCCCATACGGTATCCTTTGCCGAAATTGTAATCAGATGCGGCATCGCTTCCTTTGATACACGGCATACAATACCGTAGCATACATTGTCCTGTTCCACAATATCTACCATTTCCGTATTTTCAAGGATTGTAACATTGGACAGCTTTTTCACCTGTGCAAGCAGCTTGCTTGTAATCTCTTTTCCCGTAATATCTTCATGGAAGAGGATTCTCGGTGTGGAATGGGCACCTTCTCTTGTAAAACGCAAGTGTCCGTTATCATCCCGCTCAAAATCTACACCGTATCCGATTAAATCATCAATAATCTCACGTGAAGAACGAATCATGATATCCACAGACTCTTTTCTGTTTTCATAATGTCCTGCACGCATAGTATCTTCAAAATAACTGTCGTAATCATCTTCATTTTTTAATACACAAATTCCACCCTGTGCAAGAAACGAATCACTGCTTTCCAAATCCGCCTTTGTAATCATCACAATCTGCTTATCACGTGGCAGATTCAGTGCGGTAAACAAGCCGCCGACTCCCGTTCCTACAATCACAATGTCCGTATTAATATGTAACTTTACCTTATTCTCATTCATCTTGACACATTCTTTCCGGCTATTTTGCAAGCTCTAACATTCTCTCAAGCGGACGGCCTGACTTTTCACTTAACTCTTTTTCCACCGTTACGGCATTGCTCTCATTTTTTAAGACATCCCGTACTTTCTCTAATGTAATCTTTTTCATATCCGGGCAGATCTGATGAGCCGATGCCGGATAAAACTTTTTCCCAGGATTTTTCTTTTTCAACTCGTAAAATACACCTGTTTCCGTACAAATCACAAATTCCTCTGCATCGCTTTTTGTTGCATAATCAATAATACCCGAGGTACTGCCTACATAATCTGCCAGTGCCGACACTTCCGGAAGACATTCCGGGTGTGCAAGCACAAGTGCCTGCGGATGCTCCTGTTTTGCCTTTTTGACAGCTTCCGGTGCAATTGCCTTATGAACCGGACAGTGTCCGTTCTGGTATAAAAATTCTTTTTCAGGCACCTGCTCTGCAATAAAATGTCCGAGATTGTCATCCGGAATAAATAAGATGTGTTTATTCGGGAGTGCCTTTACAATCTTTAACGCATTTGAGGAAGTCACACATACATCCGCGTGTGCTTTTAACTCTGCCGTGGAGTTGATATAACAGACAACCGCTAAATCTTCATACTCTGCACGAAGCTTTTCAATTCCTGCGATATCTGCCATATGTGCCATCGGACAGTCCGCACTCATATCCGGCATTAAAACCTTTTTCCCCGGATTTAATACCTTTGCGCTCTCACCCATAAATCCCACACCGCAGAAAACAACGACATCTGCTGTTGTTTCCGTTGCAAGACGGCTTAAGTAGTACGAGTCCCCGATGTAATCTGCAATTTCCTGCACGGCATCTTCCACATAGTAATGTGCAAGAATGACTGCATTTTTCTCTTTTTTCAGTTGCTTAATTTCCTCTGTTACCGCGTTCATCATTTACCTCATTTTCCTGTATAAGTGCTAAATTTTTTGTTGGTAATTATATCACGTTTCTTTACAGGTGACAAGACAGTTGTAAAATCATTTTATAAAATGCCCGTCTACCGCCGTTTTAAGCCTGTTTCTGTGTGGTATAGACACGTGCCGGAAATGTAATTGTAATCGTTGTACCTTCGCCCTGTTTACTGTCCACCTTTAACGGATACTGATCCCCGTAATACAGCTTTAACCGCTCGTTGACATTTCTTGCACCATATCCGCCGGACTGCACCGTTAAAAAATCTGCCGCCGTCTGCTTATCCATGCCGACACCGTTATCCGATACCGTCAATACTACCAGATAGTCTGTGCCGGATTCCACATCTGGTTCTCGGCGGGATTCTGTACCGGATTTCGTTTCGGATTGTGTGTCAGATTCCATATCTGTCCGGTGTGTGAGCGGATTTTGTGCAGGCTCCTGCCAGCCGCGGATTGTAATCCGCCCTCTGCCCTCTGTTTTTAAGTCAATTCCGTGATCAATCGCATTTTCAACCAGCGGCTGTAAAATCAGATTCAGGGATTCGTACTGTAAAATTTCCGCTGCCACATCTATTTCCACATCAAAATCCCCGTCATGCATAAGCTGCTGGATTTGCAGATAGGAGCGTACATTGCTTAATTCCTGCTCTAATGTCAATGTGTTTCTTCCTTTATTTAATGAGGTTCTGTAATAATTGGAAAGTTCAAGTGTAATCCGGCTGATGTCCTCCTGCCCGCTCTCAATAGCTTTCCAGTTAATCAGGGACAGCGAGTTGTATAAAAAATGCGGATTTATCTGCGCCCGGAGTGCCCGCATTTCATATTCCTTCTGGTGAATCCTGCCCTCATAAACCTCGGTAATTAAGGTGCTGATGCGGCTGACCATATGATCAAAGCCGTTAATTAATGCACCGATTTCATCGTTGCTGTCACTATGGACACGTACTGTGAAATCACCCTGCTCCACCTTCTGCATATTGTGCTGTAACAGCTCAATTCTCTCTATTAAAAAGCGCGAGGTCGATATCAGTGCAAGCACTGCACCGGCTATAATCACCGTCACTGCCACAAAAATCATGCGCATCATCGGCTTTGCCGACTGGATAATCAATTCTGTCGGTTCATACATATAAATCGTCCAGTCCGTTGTCGCAAGCGGTGTACTGATAACCGTGTAATCGCCGCTGCCGTCCCGTATTCCACAAAAGTCTGCAAAATTTAACGCCTTATCCACATTTTCACCGGTAAAGCTGTGGAATTCATACACCTCGCTGCCCGCAGAATCGACAATATAAATCCCGTAGTTTTTCTGCGTATTTTCTTCAAGTGCTTCAAACACCTTATCATAATCCACTGAAATGTATAAAATGCCGAGTTTATTCTTCTGATAAAGCAGTGACATTTTTCGTGCCGATGACAGCGTGTGCGCCGAGCTGTCCGCAAACCACTGAATCGTTGTATGTTCCTTTGACGTATCAAACCACGGTGCAGCTTCAATTTCTGACAGCGGTGCAAGCGTGGTATCGTGCTTTACCGTGCCTTCAGCGTAAATCGTCACCTGTTTCACGTCTTCGTGGAAATATTTAAGCGATGATAGCATCGGGTCAAACAACAGCACAAGCTGGTCGTACATTTCATAATCGCTTTTATAGTCGTAGCTGACAACCCGCGAAATCGTTTCATTAAAGGTGATGTAATTGGACAGGTTGTTATACACCTCTAACTGGGCATCAATACCCGCTCCCGCCTGATTGACAAAATTCTGGATACTTTTCGTATCGCGCTCAATTAAAATATGCTTCATCTGCCCGTAGGAAAATGTAAACAGCACAATAACCGGCAGTACTGCCGTGAGCAGATAAATCCCTGCCAGCCTGTATTTCAACTTCATATTTTTTATATTCATCTTAAATTCCATTTCTGAATTTCTGAGGACTCACCCCGTAGCACTCGCGGAAACTCTGGCAGAAGTACGAAACATTCTGATAACCGCACGCTTCGCTGATATTTACAATTTTCATATTTGTATTTTCAAGCATATCCTTTGCCTTTTCCATGCGGTACTGCTTGATAAATTTACTTAAATTCTGTCCGGTTTCTTTTTTAAAAACCGTACTTAAATAACTCGGTGCCAGATACACCATGTCTGCAAGCTGTTCTACACCCAGTTCATCCCCGAAATGCGTATAAATATACTTTTTGACTGTTTCAATTTCTTTATGCTGTGTCTGCGGATTTTTTGCAAATACCGCTTCCAGCTTATCAATATGGCTGTTGACAATCGACACAATACAGTTAAAATCCCCAGACTTATACAATGTATCAATTTCCTTATTAAATTCCTCTTCCCGCGTCTCCGGCAGATTCTGATAGAAATCTTTTAACAGATTAGAAAAAATAAATTTAATATAAATCTGTGAAAAATATGATTTTTTGCGGTACTTGGCACACATTCTGTCAAAATGCTCCCTAAGTGCCCGGATATCTTTCATCTTAATATCCTGTTTCATCTGCTTCATGAGCGTGTCGTCATCAATCTGCACCAGCACCGGCGTTTCCCCGCTGATGTCCTCGGAATATACATACACATCAGGGCGGTAAAACTTATTTTCCATCAGGGCTTCAAGCATATCCATTGTCTGCGGTATTTTTTCATAATCGTCAATTTCGCCTGAAATTGCAAAATGACAGTGTTCGCCGTATTTTTTGAAAACGGCATCATGCAGCTTTTGTGCTGTCTGCTGCAGGGTCATGTAATGCGGACTGGCATTTAATAAAAGCACTGCCTGCTGCGGGTTTAAGTTTAAATACTGATATTCTTCACTCATATTTTCTTCAAGTATCTCCGCCTGAAAATCAAGCGCTTTTTTCCCAAAAAATTCTCGGTCAAACTCAAGAAATACAATCCGGTGGAAGTGATTCCAGAAATTTTCTCCCGCAAGATTTCCTGCCAATGTATGCACCTGTTCTGCACCGCCCCCATTAAATAAGGTATATAAAAGATATTCCCGCATATAGCTGCTCTGCTGCAGACGTTGTTCATTTTCAACATACTGCTTTTGCAGTTCCCCTGTAACCTTCTCTATGGTCTGTGCAAATTCCTGTGGATTGACCGGCTTTAAAATGTAGTCCGATACGCCAAGACGCACTGCCAGCTTGGCATACTCAAATTCATTATACCCGCTGAATATAATGGTTTTTAATGTAAACCCCTCTTCTTTGGCTGCTCCAATAAGTTCTATGCCGTCCATAAACGGCATTTTTACATCGGTCAGCAATATATCTATCTTTTTCCCCTGATTGCGCATTGAACAAAGCTGCTCGAGTGCTGCTTTGCCGTTTGGTGCTTCATAGATTTCAAACGGCTCTGCCTGCTTCTTTAACAGAAATTTAATTCCGTTACGTTCAATCTTTTCATCATCCACTATTAAAATTGTATACATACCATTCCCCATTCTGTCCATTTACTATATAGCCAGTATACCACACCTTCCATTTAATGTAAAAAATAACTGGCTTTTGAACTGCCAATATACTATAATGTCGCTATGAAAGTGCCTTTGCTCGCTTTCTGATGATAACAGTGTGCTGTATATCAGGCACAGAAATGAGGTCTTTATGAAACATATCTTACATATATTCCGCAAAGACGTTACCGGTCTTAGCCGCAATTTATTCGCTTTGGTGATTGCGGGCGGATTGTGTATTATTCCGTCCCTGTATGCGTGGTTTAACATTTATTCCAACTGGGACCCGTATGCCAACACATCTTCCTTAAAGGTTGCTGTCGTATCTGAAGACAGTGGATTTTCTTCAAAGGGAAGCGACCCTGTCAATATGGGAAATCAGGTTGTGGAGCAGCTCCATGACAATACCGGTGTAGGCTGGGTTTTTCCACAGGATACAGATGCTGCTTTAAAAGGGGTATATGACGGCAGTTATTATGCTGCCATTATTATCGGTGATGATTTCAGCCGCAGTCTGTTTGATTTTCTGGATAACGGCATGAATCACCCAAGCGTGACATATTACGAAAATTCAAAGAAAAATGCCGTTGCCACAAAGATTACCGATACGGCAAGTTCTACACTGCAGCAGACGATTAACACAGAATTTATTAACGTTGCCGCACAGACAGCATTAAGCGGTCTTGAAAGTATTACCCAAAAGGATTCTTCCATTTCCGGCAAACTTATTGACGATATGAAGACCATTCAGGATAATCTGTCCGGTTATGCCGATACCATTGCCACTTTCCAGAACGGCAATGCTTCTTTATCAGAAAATCTGGAATCCATGAGTGCATTGATTCCGGAATTACAGGATATTTTAGAAAATTCAAAAGATACAACAAAGCTGACACAGTCTGCACTATCCCGCTCTGTCGATAACATGACCGACCAGCTTGACACAACACTTGCCGCCATGGAAACCATTTCTGAGCAGGTGCAAAAGCAGTTAGACACAGCACAGAATAAAATCACAAGCGATACACAAGGGGCATCCGATGCACTTTCTGCCGCATTAGACGGCTTAAACTCCCTGCTTGAGCAGGATCATAAACTGGATGACCTTTTAAACAAATTAGATGATCTGGAATATATTGACCATAACATTATTGCACAGATCCGCGGACAACTTGAAGCAATTTCTACTTTACAGGACCTTGCAAAGAATCTGATTGACCAGACTTCTTCGATTGTAAAGGAAACACCTGAAATTGCCGCTGCAAAGGCAGAGGTGCTGCATACCCTGTTATCCTCCTGCCTTAATAAAATGACACAGACCCAGCAGAAGTATCACACCATTGCTTCATCCGGTTTAAGTTCATTAAAAATCACCGTGAACGCAGCTGCGGATTCTGCCTATAAATCACTTGAAAATTCAGGCAGCCAGCTAAACAGCTTAGAACAGATTTTACTCGGAACCAGCAAAATCGCCCTGACGGCAAACCAGACCCTTGGCGATACCGGAACGATTATTTCGGGCATGTCCGATAAAATCCAGCTGATTTTGACTTCCTTAAATAATATTACGGATTCTTCGGCTTATCAGACGCTTTCACAGTTATTACATGCCGATGCGGCCTCCTATGCCGAATTTATTGCAACACCTGTGGAAGTTGAACAGATTGATGTCTACCCGGCAGTCAACTACGGTACGGCAGTTACACCGTTTTACACAGCACTGGCGCTGTGGGTCGGCGGTATCGTACTCGTGGCACTGATGAAAGTACACGTTGACAATAATCCGAAGATGGAACTGATGGCAAAACCGCACGAACTGTATCTGGGCAGATTCCTTTTATTCTTTGTGATGGGACAGATACAGAGCCTGATTATTGTACTCGGCGATTTATATTTATTAAAAGTTTCCTGTGAACATCCGGGACTGCTCATTTTGACGGCTTCTGTCGCAAGCTTTGTGTTTGTCCTGCTGATTTACACGCTGACACTTTCCTTTGGCGATGTCGGAAAGACCATTGCCGTTGTTATGGTTGTTATCCAGATTGCCGGTTCGAGCGGTACGTTCCCGATTGAACTGCTGCCGCAGTTTTTCCAGAACGTGTACCTGTACTTCCCGTTCCCGTATGCGATTAATGCCATGCGTGAAGCCATCAGCGGCATGTATGAAATGGACTACTTTATTTATATGGGAAAACTGCTGATTTTTGCCGCAGCTTCCCTTTTACTCGGACTGGTAATCCGCAAACCGTTCATTCCGCTCAATCATTTCTTTGAGGAAAAGATGAAAGAAACCAAAATGATGTAATCAATACATATTTGTTAGTGAGGTAGAACTATGACTTTAAAAAACAGCCCTGTGGCAGATGACCTTCTGGCAACACCCATAACACGGACTTCTGCCAGAAACCTGTCCGATTCCGGTTCACCGGATACGGATTTTTCGGACGGGTCTTCGTCTAAGAACGGACGTGATGAAGATTTTAACACGACTTTAATGCAGATTCAGGAATTCAGCCATACACTGCATGAACGCAATCAGAAGCGTATTAAAGCGGGACTCTGGTGTATTGCCATTATCCCGATGATTTTCCTTATTTTGTTGCTGCATATGGAGAGTTCAAAGGTTGTGTATCTTTTATTATGGGTAATTTCACTCTTTTTAATTTCTGCATATCTGGTAACGGTCGCTTACATTGATGACCAGATGCAAAAAAAATTAAAACAGCTCGGACTGGATTTGAAAGAGGGACACGACCACCTTGTACAGGATTTACCATCCTGTCTCAATAACAACTTACAGTCTATTATCACTGCTGCAAAGGAGATTAAACTATGAAAAATATTTTTCTTGTTTTTATACAGGACCTCAAACGTATCAGTACCAATGTGGTCGCCATTGTTGTACTGATTGGTCTTACCGTCATTCCATCCCTGTATGCGTGGTTTAACACTCTGTCAAACTGGGACCCGTACGGAACAGATTCCACTTCCCGCATCAAGGTTGCTGTGGCGTCTGATGATCCGGGTGTAACTATTGACGGTGTGACTGTAAATATCGGCGACCAGATTATTTCTAATTTAAAAGCCAATACAACCATCGGCTGGGTGTTTACGGATTCCACGCAGGAAGCCATTGACGGCGTGTACAGCGGCGACTACTATGCCGCACTGGTTCTGCCGTCTGACTTTACAAGCGATATGGTAAGTTTTCTTTCGGATTCCCTAGAACATCCGCAGATTCAGTATTACTGTAATCAGAAGAAAAATGCCATTGCGCCGAAAATTACGGATAAGGCAAAAAAAGCAGTTCAGTCCCAGACTAATTCCACCTTTGTGAACACTTTAACAAAAAGTCTTGTAAGCGCCAGCTCCGCTGCTATCACCGTGGATTTTGACAGTCTGACACTGGATGATACCACAGGGAATTCACTCATTGATGTCATATCCGGTAAACTGACCGATGCCTACAATGAATTGCAGACATACAATGTGATGTTAGATTCCCTGATTTCCATTACACAGATTTCTTCCGATGTTTCCTCTCTTGCGCGTAGTTCTTCATCGGATTTACCGGAAACACTGGAAACACAGGCAGGAGAACTTGCCGCCCTGCAAAAGCTTCTGGATGCCAATTCAGTTTCTTCCCTGTCAGAGGTTTCCGCTTCACTTTCGGAAAATGTATCCTCTATCCGCAGTGTAATGTCTTCCATTTCTTCTTTATATCAGGATATGGACGGCGACATGAACACCTTTACGGATGCGATTACACAGGGACAGGAAAATCTGACACGGACACAGCAGACTTTAAATACACTGATGACTAAGCTTTCCGATTCTATTGAATTACTCAATAAAATCGCTTCCGACCCGGAATATGATTTTGTGAATGAAATTTTAGGCAGTGACCCGCAGACACTGGCAGACTTTATTGCCTCACCGGTAGAAATTACGACCAAAAAGATTTATGAAATTTCAGCTTACGGTTCTGCCGTTTCACCGTTTTACACGGTCCTTTCCATCTGGGTCGGCGGTCTGATTATGGTGGCTATCATTCATACACAGGTGAAAAAATCCAAACACCTGCCGGCCGGTGTAAAGCCGTATCAGAAATTTTTCGGACGATACCTGACATTTTACTGTATCGGGCAGTTGCAGACACTTCTGATTGTACTCGGAAATCTGTTTTATATCCAGATTCAGTGTCCGCACCCGGTTTTATACTGGTTTGCATGTTCTGTCACCAGCCTGGTCTTTACGATTTTTATGTATGCACTGACGGTTGCCTTTGGCAATATCGGTGAAGCCCTTGCAATTATTTTCATGGTAGTCCAGGTTGCCGGAAGCGGCGGTACGTTCCCGATTGACGTCCTGCCAAAGGTTTACCGGATGATTTACCGCTACCTGCCATTCCCATATGCCATGGATGCCCTGCGCGAAACGATTGGCGGCATGTACGGCAATTATTACTGGGAATGTATCGGCAGACTCTTTATCTATATTATCATTGCCATTCTCATCGGTCTTGTCCTTCGCAAGCCGTTTGAACAGCTCAATCACTATATGGAACGGAGTAAGGAAAATTCCGGAGTGATGCTGTAGGAGGCAAAAAAATACGTTCACTTTCCACACGCTGTGGGAGGCAAAAAAACACCCCGCATTTTCCACACGCTGTTTGACGGAAAATACGGGTTGTTTTTTGCCCTTGGAGGGGGCGGGCGAAAAGATTGTGGGTGATTTCGCCTTGGCGGGGACGGAAAGGGTTTGTGTTTTTTGCCGCCTGTTTACTTTTTGCCCGGCTTACAGTTTCCAGATATCGGTGTTGTACTGGCGGATGGTGCGGTCGGAGGAGAAGAAGCCTGCCATCGCGGTGTTTATCAGCATTTTTCTGCCCCATGCGGCTTTGTCTTTGTAGTCTGCAAGCGCCTGTTCTTTTACCTTTATATATTCCTTGAAATCCAACAGTGTCATGAACCAGTCTTTGCTGATAATTTCATGGTGCAGACGGGCTAAGTTTTCTTCATCACCATACTGCTTTAACTCATCTGAAACGATAAAATCAACACATTTTTTTATCATTTCATCCTTTTCATAAAGGTCCTTTGCACAGTAATCGGCATTTTTGTAATGCGCGATGACTTCGTCACTGGATGCACCAAAGGTATAGATATTGTCTTTGCCGACAAGCTGTGCAATCTCGACATTTGCACCGTCAAATGTTCCGAGTGTCAGTGCACCGTTTAACATAAATTTCATATTGCCCGTTCCGGAAGCTTCCTTGGAAGCCAGCGAAATCTGCTCTGAAATGTCGCACGCCGGAATCAGCTTTTCCGCCATCGTCACATTATAATTTTCCACCATGACAACCTTTAAATACGGACTGACATCCGGGTCATTTGCAATCAATTCACCCAGGCACAAAATTAAGTGAATAATATCTTTTGCAATCGTATATGCTTTTGCCGCCTTCGCACCGAAAATAACCGTAACCGGAGTATCCGGAATATTTCCGGCCTTAATCTCAAAATATTTGTAAATGACATACAGTGCGTTCATCTGCTGGCGCTTGTACTCATGCAGGCGCTTTACCTGAATGTCAAAGACCGACTGCGGATTGATTTTTATACCGCATTTTTCCTGCATATATGCAGCAAGACGTTTCTTATTTTCCGCCTTGATTTCAAGCATGCGCGCAATCACATTTTCATCATCTGCATATTTTATAAGCTGTGAAAGTTCCCCTGCTTCCTTTTTAAAATCTGCACCAATCAGTTCTTCAATATAGGCGGCCAGTGCCTGATTGCAGTGCAGTAACCACCTTCTGAACGTAATGCCGTTGGTTTTATTGTTAAATTTTTCAGGATAAATGCGGTAAAAAGATTTCAGTTCTTCCTGCATCAAAATCTCCGTATGCAGCTTTGCCACCCCATTTACACTGAAACCATAATGAATATCAATATGTGCCATATGCACACGGTCGTTTTCGTCAATAATGTAAACGGAAGAATCCGTATAACGGGCGCGTACATTTTCATCAAGATAACGGATAATCGGAACTAACTGCGGCACAACCTCCTCAAGATAGTCCAGCGGCCATGTTTCGAGTGCTTCTGCAAGAATCGTGTGATTTGTGTATGCACACGTCTTTGTCACCACCTCTGCCGCCTCCTGCATCGTCATCAAACTACCGTCAATGTCTTTCTGTGTTGTCAAAATACGGATTAATTCAGGAATAACCATTGTCGGGTGCGTATCATTAATCTGAATCACCGCAAATTCATTCAGATTCTTTAACGTCTTTCCCGCTTTTTCACATTTCCTGCGGCACTCTGAAAGAATCAGCTGTGCGGCATTGCTTACCATAAAATACTGCTGGTAAATGCGCAATAACTGTCCGGCTCTGTCGCTGTCGTCCGGGTACAAAAAGAGCGTGAGATTCTTCTCAATCGCATTTTTATCAAAATCAATGCCGTCGTGCATCGGTATTTTTTCATCAACCGTGTCGATATCAAATAAATGCAGTTTGTTGACCCTGCCCTCGTAACCTGTCACATCAATGTCATACATTCTCGACATGACGGACAATTTGCCAAACTGTACCGGGTACTGCACCTCCGTCTTTGTCAGCCAGCTTTCCTTTTGAATCCAGTAATCCGGCTGTTCTGTCTGCTTATTCTGTGCAAACACCTGACGGAACAGCCCCAGATGATAATTGATGCCAATGCCGTCCCCGTTTAAGTTTAATGTGGCAATGGAATCCAAAAAACACGCTGCCAGCCGTCCCAGTCCGCCATTTCCAAGTGACGGCTCCGGCTCGGCTTCTTCGATTTGTGCAATATTCTTTCCATTTTCCTCTAATTCCTGCGAAATCTGCTCATACAGCCCCAGATTAATCAGGTTGTTTGACAGCAGCTTTCCAATCAGAAATTCTGCGGAAATGTAATACACTTTCTTGCCGTTTTCTTTTTCCTGCCGCTCCTGCGCTTCTTTTCTTTCTTCCGTGACTTTCTTTACCAGTGCCAGCAGTGCCGTATAGACCTGTTCGTTACTGCACTCTCTGATGGTCTTTCCATACATTTTGTTACAAATTTCTGCTATGCTCATACTTCTCTCCACTCCTATTTTTATTTCTGATTATTTTTCGATAATTCTGATTATTATTATATATTTCTAAGATTTTTTATCTTGCATAATTACCGCTTAAAATAATACAATACTATCATACTTTTATATCATGCTACCAGGGTCAAAATATCTGAACCCACATGAGCTTGCTCATAGGCGGGTGCTATGTGCCAGTGGCACATGTTTAGCACGGAACAATCCATAGATATCATAGTTGAGGCTTTTGACCCCAACATCATATCATGATATACAAAATATATGAAATTGGTGTTTGTGCAGTAAATCTGCGGATTGGAGGAGCTATGCACATATTAGAATATGAAAATTACGAAGAAACGAAAAAACACTATGATACGGATTTTTCCTATAATACTTATCCTTGCTCGATTCCGCTGGATTTTCCGTGTGTGCCGATGCACTGGCACCGTGAAACGGAAATTATTTATGTAAAGAGCGGCAGGGGAATGGTCAATGTCGATGGTATTTCCTACCCGGTTGTCAAAGACAGCATTGTCTTTATTCTGCCGGGCAGACTTCATTCCATTGCGCAGTATGAATCGGAAGCATTTTCATACGAAAATATCATTTTTGATATGCAGATGTTAATCCCAAAAGAAGGGGATACGATGTCTTTTAACTTTTTTCACCGCCTGCAAAATTTTCCGGAAGATTTTCCGGTTTTAATAGACCGGGTTCCGAAAGCGCACCGCGCTGTTCAAATCTGCCTTGACCGGATTGACGATTTGCGTACCACCTATCCTGCCGGGTATTATCTCGGCATTAAAGGCTGGCTGTATCAGTTGTTTTTTATTCTGGAATCAGAGATTCTTGCACCGGATAAAATGCGTGAAATTACAACGTGTGATTTACCGCAGCAAAAAAACAGTGCTGTTTCCTCCCGGAAAAACGGTTATTTTAAAGAAAATACGAAGGAAAAGCTGTGCCTGATTACCGATTATATTGCAAATTACTACCCACAAAAAATCAGTATTGAACAGATCGCGGCAGTCTGCGGTTTCAGCAGCTCCCATTTCATGAAATTTTTCAAGCTGTATATGGGAAAGCCCTTTATTGCTTACTTAAATGAGTACCGCCTAATCCGTGCCGCGCACCTGCTGTGTGCATCAGATGATGACATTCTTGCGATTTCCCTGGAATGCGGTTTTGAAAATGTATCTTATTTTAACCGCTTATTCCTGCGCGAATATCATATGACACCGTCCAAATTCCGGCAGGCGCGCAGAAACTGATGCTGCTTTTATATCTTATGCACGTTTTTAAGATAATTTAAAAAACCTGTACACCCTGCCACCACATCATTCCATGTCTGTGTAAAATCCCCGGAATACCACGGGTCTGCGATTGATTTGCCGCGGCGGCTGATTGTCTGGCTGATTGAATTGCTGCTTTTATTTTTAGTCTGAAGCTGACTACCCTCTTGAAGTTCGTCTGCATAATCTAACAACAGATGAATTTTTCCTTCGGTATCCGCGCCTGTGATACGCTCTGTGTTACGGATGTTGTTGGTATCCGCACAAAGCAGGTAGTCATAGTGATGATAATCTTCTTTTGTCACCTGTCTGGCGCGCTTGCCCGCAAAGTTGGTGTATGCGGTCTTTCCAATCCCATGCTTTTTTAGTTCTGCCTGCGCCGGCGGATAGATTGGATTTCCTTTGCCGTTCCAGATTTCCTCTGTGCTGGTCGCCGCCGAAGCGATTTCAAATTGTTCTGTCAAGCCACGCTGTTCCACCATGTCTTTTAATACGAATTCTGACATTGGGGAACGGCAGATGTTGCCGTGGCAAACAAATAGTACTTTTATCATTGTTTTGTTTCTCCTTGTTTTGCCCCAGAATGCCCTATTTTGCAAGGGGTTCTGGGATTCATGTAGTTTGCTCTAAAATTACAGATTGTGGCAAATCAGAGCAGAATTTAGCAAGTTGTTACTACCTGTTAGTAGTAAAATTGGTAGTAATAGGGAATGGGTTACTACTAAGGGTTTTTTCCATCTTTCCAATCACTCTGTATTTTTATAATCATATCCGGGAATTTGATAAGACCATGCTTGTTTTCCCATGATGCTCTTAGCATTTCAAGGTTCTCAATAACCCACGTTACTGCAATCTTCTGATTCTTCTTGGGAATATTTCCAGCCAGTACTTCCCCATCAATTAATGAAATTGAAATATTTTCTCCTTGATAATGAGCATGGATGTGTGGAACGTTATGACCATCTTCTTTATTTCGAATTTCAATAACAATTCCTTCCTTGAGTATTTGAAATTTCTCCCGCTTTTCCCCAAGGTCAAAGACGTCACAAAAAATTCGATATACTTGAACATACTCCATGCATTGTGGAAATTCACATACCTCTATTTCTTCTTCATATACATTCATTTCAAGTTCTTCGTCGAAAGCTAGTACCAATTAACTTAAAAGCCATACATCACTACTGTTTTTTCTTATCAACGTGTATTCTATCCCCAAACACAACAACATTATACAAACTTTCTGTTTCTACGGTTACATTGTTTGACTTTAAATATTTTATTACTGCATCTTCATATCCTTCTAATGTATATGGTTCAGTAATTTTACTCAATGCTTCACCTGCAGAAGTAAAAAGAACATTTCCAATTGGGAAAGTTTCATCTATATGTGAACTAGTTTCTATTACATTTCCATTTATGTAAACTAAAACTTTTTTCTCATTCATATCAGTAGCAGCATATCCTGCAACTGTATCAAATTTAATCACGCCTAATGTTTCTAACTCATTCAACAACTCAAAAGATAACCCTATTTTCCTCATATATTCTTCATTCTGGTCAAAAACTACTGCATTTCTCCGATTTGCACTTACAATTTTTTCATCCCCATTTACAGAAATCAATAACACACGCATACTGCATAAAGTTCTAAAAGCTTTTGCATAATCTTGTGTAAACTCCGAGAGGATTCTGGTCATATTACGAGGAGTACACCCAGGTTGCTCAAACTCATTCGCTAATATTTTCCCCCATACTAATTGCATTTCTTCAGATGAAACATACGAAGCCGACTCCATAAACCTATCAAACCATTCTTCACTAACTCCTGACTTTTCAGAAAAATCTGTTCTTTCTTTTGCATTTTCTTTTGCAATTTCGGCAATATTCTTCTGATTCTTAATTTTTTTGAGTGTTTTCTTAGCATTCAATAATGAAATCATTTTTGCTTCAGTTGATAAATCAGAGTTTTCAATTTCTTTTATATACATATCTACCGCTTTCTTTTTTATACCCGCATACGGAAAAAGCATCCCAAATAAATCCGCCACCTTATTCTGAACATTTTCATTTTTTACTAAATCTAATGCTGTTTCTCCTAATTTTTCTTCCAAACCCATATTAAGACTTCCTTTCTTCCTTGATTGCACTTAAAAAATCATACGTTCTCCATCACTACACATTGTACCATCACAACCATTATTTTTCTACAAGAAAAGCCCCGGCTTTTCAGCCGGAGCGCCTCTGTTGCGTAGCAATGCTACACTACTTTAAACATCTTCTGTGACATCGGTTTTTCGTCCTTCTTTTCAACCTCCACCTGTGCCTTTCGGAAGTCTTCCAGCCGTTTCAGTTCTTCCTCAGCATCATCGAATCCAATATGCGTGTACACATTCATGGTAACGCTAATATCCGAATGCCCCATAAGGTACCGTAACGTCTTTGGATTCATTCCCGATTTTGCCATGTTGGAACAGTAGGTGTGCCTGCATACATGGGGAGTAATGTTTGGCATCTGCACCCGGTAGATATCATTGTACCTTCCAACCATATGATTGAATCGATGCTGCCAATGCATTGCAACAAGTGGCATTCCATTATCATCGAAAAATAGAAATCCGCTATATCCGTCTATGGATTTCTCCACTTTCGGTGCATTTCTGTCCTCGATGATTGCCTGAAACATCTGTGCCACATCCTCTGTAATCGGCAATACTCTTGTTCCAGCATCCGTTTTTGTGGTTTCTATGATGTACCGCATATCCGATGTTCTCTGCAACTGGTGGTCAATATTTACAGTTCTGTTCTCAAGATCAATGTCCTTCAGCGTCAAGCCACAAAATTCCGATATTCGCATTCCCGTATGAAAGAGTATGTACACCACTTCATAATATTTGCAATACACCACATCGTCATGCACAAACTTTAGGAACTTTCTCATCTGGTCTTTGGAAATTGCCTCTCTTGTGACTGCGTCATTTACCAATACCCCGGCAAGCTGAAATCCGAAAGGGTTCTTTACCAAAATGTCATCATCCACCGCCATCTGAAAGGCTGGTCGCAACACTCCACGGATGGTATGAATGGAACTGTAGCTTTTATGCTGCTTTTTACATGTTTTTTCTTCGTATTTCGGTACTATCCAGCAAAACAAAATCGGCTTTAGCAGCGGTATTCTGCGGATATTTTTACATAAACCGACCTTGGTGGGTATCCCCCCTGTTTAATTCTGCGAAAATTCGCACGAAGGGGGGCATCGGTCTGCAGGAAGAAAGGCTGTAGAGATTTGGATACCCCCTCTCTCAAAACATATGTGTATTAACACATACTTTTACATTACTACAGACATTTTCTCAAAAATGTGATAGAATCAAATAAAATTGTACATATAAGGAGGAGCACTAATGGTTTCTTATAACGACAAAATTACACTTATAAATTATTTTAGAAGTGTAGCCGAGAGAGAACTGTGTTCAATCGTCCGCTCAACACACGACTACAGAAAACAAGCGTCAAAAATCAATACTGTTATTAAAGATCAGAAAGATTGCACAATTGACGAAATGCTTCAAACAGCGCATCATTCCAGATGGTCAAATGAGTATGTACTTGATTGTGTTTTACATATTACATATGCCTCTTATGTAGTAATGTTAGAATTTAGAAATAAAGTATGGCCTTATGAATACATGGCTTTTGCTCGACGAATTGGTGAATTGTGGGAGCCGTTCTGTAAAGAAACTTTCTCATATCCAGTTAAAAAACTTCGTCTAATTAATCCACCAGATTTCGATGAAGTCCAAGAAGATATCAAACGTAATGCCTCAAATTACATCAACTCTTTGTCTGTTGATTATCAAACAAAACGTCTTCTTCACTATCATTACAGTATCCCATGGAATCTTGTAGATAGCGGTGGCATACAGTTAGGTCTTGATCTTCATTTTTCTCAAAATGGAATCAACTACAATTGTGATTTCAAAAGTGGTTTTAGTTCTAATGAAAAAGGGAATACAAACCGACTTCTGTTGGTTGCAAGTATCTATCGTTTCTTAAACCAGAATGAAAAAACGCTTTTGTTTGTTCGTCAGAGAGAAGATGAAAACAACCACTATCTTCAGACTTTAAAAAATTCTGGTTATTGGGATGTATTTTGTGCTGATGATGCATACGCTAAAATGTATGAATTTACTGGTTTTAATTTAAGACTATGGCTTAATGAAAACGCAACATGGAGTGATGACATCAGTAACGAATTATATTTACATCTTCAAAACAAAGATCTCTTAAAATACTTGACTTGGTAATTAATCAATAGTAAACTTGATCTTAAGGATTAACTTAAGTAATTCCTTAATGCCATATTTAGGAGATTGTTAAATGAAAGATACTTTATGTTCTTATTACACAGAATCCGATGACATAACTTCATACATGGTTTCAAAAGTAACTGTGTCTGATGGCGACGTAATTTTAGAACCTTCTGCGGGTGAGGGTATTTTTATTGATGAACTATTAAAAACAAATAAATCATTCCGAGTAGATGCTCTAGATATCAACGAAGCTGCTATAAAAATTCTTAAAGAAAAGTATAAACATAATTCTTCCATTACAGTAAGAGAAACAGACACATTACTTGATGAAGAATTAGATTCATATGATTCAGGATCTGCCCAGCTCTGGATAAAACAAGCAGATACGCTCTTGGATACTCAATTAGATTGTTTCGGTTCTATTGGTGGACATTACGATAAAGTCATAGGGAATCCCCCTTATGGTGCATGGCAAGATTACAAGAAGCGCGATTTATTAAAGAAAAAGTATGCCGGACAATATGTAAAAGAAACATATTCTCTGTTTTTATTCCGTTGCATATCAGTCTTAAAAATGAATGGTCGTCTGAGTTTCATTATTCCAGATACTTATCTGTTTTTAAATATGCACAAGAACCTACGTCGCTTATTGCTTACCAAAACCAAGATTGATGAGATATTAATCTTCCCTTCTAAGTTTTTCCCTGGAGTAAGCTTTGGATATTCAAATTTGTCTATAATTACACTTGAAAGATGCAATACAGACTCTGCATTAGAAAACACAGTCAGAATTGTTCGTGGCTTTAAAAATTCATCTGAATTTAAATATTTAATTGGGACTGAAAAAGAATTACCTCAACATTTAGAAATTTTCCACCTTAACCAGAAATCTATCTGGGAAAATGAGGATAGTAGATTTATTCTTGCCGAGCAGAAAACATCCCATATGCTAAAATCCTCAAAAATTACTCTGGGTGATATCGCAGATGTAGTGACGGGATTCTATACAGGAGACAATTTACGTTTTATCAAAGCTGCTGACAAAAGTGTTAAAGGGTCAAAGAAATATGAAATAGCTAGTCCGTCTGAAATATTTGAATGTGATTCTCTTGCAGGTATTTCTGGAGTCAATAAAGGCTTTATTCCTTACATAAAAAGTGCTTCAAAACAGCGTTATATTAGAGAAAAAGATGAGTGGTTTGTACGTTGGGACGAAGAAACCATTAAGTATTACAATAACAACAAAAAATCACGATTTCAAAACTCTGGTTTCTATTTTAAAACAGGTATAGGAATTCCAATGGTTAAATCGAGCACTATTCGAGCCTTTTTGATGGAAAACAGAGTATTTGATCAATCTATTGTTGGCATTTTTCCACACGATCCTTCAAAACTTAATTACCTACTTGCTTTAATGAATTCCGATTCAATTAATACTTTGATACATACCATCAATCCTACTGCCAATAATTCTGCGAATTATGTTAAGCAAATACCATACTTGGAACCAAGCGAAACTGTTCTATACACAATCAGTTCAATGGTAGATAAAATAAAAGAAGCAGGAAAACTTGAAAACTCGGTCATGATTAATTCAATTCACAAAACATTAAATACCATGATTTCTGAAATCTATTCTTCATAAAGAAAAGCCTCCACTGTATTTTTAAAAGCTTGGTGGAGGCTTATTTCTTATCTATTCTCACCATTCGCATTTTCTTCCATATTTTTCTGATAGTCCTGTCTTAGAAAAAATCCTCGAAATATGCAAAAATCACAACCCCAATAGCACTGCTACCAACGATTGTGGCTTTTTACGTTCAAAATTTTATATATGTGCCATCGCTTAGTAGTCCATTACTACTAAGAAATTATCCCAACACCTTTGCCTTTATCCCGGTTCCGCCCATAAGCCTTAGTAGTTGAAACCGTAGTAATTCCAAGGCTTTCCGCCATATTATGCCCTGTGTTGCCCCAGTCTGCGAAGGTATGCATTATCATAAAACTGGAGTGCCGTGGCAGATAAAAAGTACTTTTATTATAATCTCTCCTCTCAACAATACCAAACCAACAAACCGTAATCCCCATCACATCTTCACATATTTCTGATTTCTGCTGTTTGGCTTGTCCGTTAGCTTCTTCATTACTTCAAGCAGCTTTTAAGCTGCCTCCTCTCCTATTCCCCCTTCTTGCACTTCTCATACGCAAACAGCGCCGCTCCCAGCGCACCGCAAAGCTGTGCCTCATCGCAGATATACAGCTTTGCGCCGAGCTTTTCTTCGAGGGCATTGGTGATTCCTTTGTTTTTGGCAACGCCGCCGGTCATCATATATTCTCCCGGATTGTTCTTTCCGAGGCGGGCGGCAAGCGCCCCTACTTTTGAAGCGACAGAAACATTTAAGCCGTGGATAATGTCTGCCACATTTTTATTCTGGGCAACGAGGGATACCACTTCCGATTCCGCAAAAACCGTGCACATACTGGAAATTACAACATTTTCCTTCCACTCCAGTCCCTTTGTGCTCATTTCCTCCAGTGAAAGTCCGAGCGTTCTTGCCATCATTTCAAGAAAACGTCCCGTTCCCGCCGCGCACTTATCATTCATCAGGAAATTCTTTACAGCGCCGTTTTCGTCAATGCTGATTGCCTTAATATCCTGTCCTCCGATGTCAATGACCGTACGCACCCGCGGATTCAGATAATGCGCCCCTTTTGCGTGACAGGTAATCTCTGTGATGCTGTCATCGCCGCTGTCAATATAGGCACGTCCGTATCCCGTTGTCACGATTCTTACGATTTCTTCCTTTTGAATGCCGGCTTTTTCCACCGCCAGTTCCAGACTCTTTTCCGCACTCATCATTGCCCCGCCACCAGTCGGGATAATCATTGTCGACTTAATTTTTCCGTTCTGATCCAAAATGACCACATCTGTACTGGTTGAACCGCTGTCAATTCCGGCTGTATAGTAAACTCCTGATTCCATTCTTTTCTTTGCCTCCTCGCTGATTTCCTTTCCCGGATTGGTATCGTCCGCACCTTCTATCGTTTCTGAAAATGCCTGGATTCTCGTCAGTAACTGTCCTGCGCTCTGACTTGTAAAATCCGTTTCTATTTTAAGCATCGGAACTTTGATGTTCTTTTTAATACTTGCATATTCAAATCCGTAATAATCACAAAACTTAATTGTATGATAAATGATTCCTTTTAAATACGGATCCAGATACAGCCTGTTTCTGCGGGTGCTGTTGTTCATTCTGAAACACGGCATCTGGCAAAGCAGTGCATCCGCATATGCAAGAAACATTGCTTCTTCGTCCATTTTCTGCATATCTTCTGGAATGACTGCCAGCCTGCGCCCACCTGTGCAGGTCAGATTTTCTACGTTCATCCGGATATTTTCGCGAATCATCTGCTCTAACACGCCGCTGACACGCACACCCAGTACGCCTATATACGGTTTATTTTCGGTATCCTTTTGTTCAAATGCTTTCAAAAACAGTGATTTATCAAATTTTTTTCCGGAATATTGTTCATAAGCTTCTTTCAACCGGCAGATTGACGCGGCAAATTTTACTTTTTCACATTCCTCATCGTCATGCGGAATATCCAGCATATAAAGAAATTTACATTTTCCGGTGCTTTCTACAATATCATACACGCGCCGCATGGAATCACAGCAGTTGACAAGCACCAGTTCCTCTGCCTTTCCTTCCAGCACCGCCTGAATCACGGATTTTCCGAAGCCGCACAGATTTGCATGGGCAATCTGGTCCGACATTTCAAAATTTTCCGGCATTTCTTCCAAAACCGCACATTTTTCTCCAAAGCCCTGAAACAGTTCTGTCGGCGTATATTTACAGACATAATGAATCATGAATGTTTTTCCTCCTTGTTCTTTTCCAGCATTTCCGCAAATGCCTGAAGTCTGGTGGACACCTGTCCGTCACTGGTATTCGCCGGATTGCAACCGTCACCGTCCAAAATCATTGTCGGAAGTCCTGCCGTTTCCAAAACATTTTTAATCAGTCCAGATGCGCCGATTGTCCCTTTACATCCCCAGTGTGCAAACAGGATTCCACCATCTGCATCTGTCTGTTTTGCAAGTTTTTCCGCCATCTGGATTCTTTCTTTAACACTTCCGTTATAAATACAGTGAACCATTTTCTCTGCCATTGCCTCATACGGATCTGCCGCCTGCATTTCGCGGAATCCGTCTGCTACAAAATCGCAGGCGCTAATGTGCATGGTTTTGCTGTAATTAAATGCCTCTTTCACCGGCTGCTGTAAAAACGGCATAATGTGCATCCAAAGGACATGAAGCCCGTCTCCCTTCGGTGCATTTTTTACATCTTCAAGAAGCAGCTCGGTGTATTTAAGCGATGTTTCCGACCCCGCCAGCAGATGACACATAAAAATCGCATATAATTCATTGGTGAGCGATGTCACCGGGTCATGGTTTTTGCGCAAATCAAGCTGGCTCTTAAAATGTGCCGCTGCTTTTCTGCTGTTTGTAACGGCATTTTCCACCGCTTCTTCTGTAATTTTCTTTTCGGTAATGTCTTCCAAAAAATGTTTCAATTCTTTTAACTGATTTGCAACATATTTGATTGAAGACTGCGTTTTTTCATATGGAACATCAATATAGAAGCCCGGACAGCTGTATTTTTCCTTTAAATAAGGAAATGTCATCATATTTCCGTCACAGGCAAGATTGGTATAAATCATACATTTCGGTACCGGTAAAATGCCGGTCAGCGCCGCGCCCAGAAAAACTCTGTGATATGAGCACATGGTTTCCGGAAATCCTTCTTCCTCGGTTTTGCGTAAAAATATCTGCTCACATTTTGTACCTGCTATAAAACAGGACAGCGCTTCCACGGAATACGGTGTCAGTCCCGCCGCCGTTAGAAGTTCTCCCGGAACGAAAATGCTCATCATTGCCGAATTTTGCGGTTTTGCAAGTGCCTGAATTATATTTTTCATGACCACCCGCGCCGCATACTGCCCGGACAGCGGAAGCTCCCGGTCCGGAAAAAGCTGTAGTTTTTTCTCCTGAAGCCGGTATCCGGCAAGCAGAAGACGGCGGGCTTTGTCAGGGTCTTTTAACGCTTCGTTTCCCACCACATTTCCAAATTTTTCTATAATATCCATTTGTGTTCATTCCTACCTTTTTGTTCTGATTTTCAGCAATATCTGTTCTGCATGGTTTTGAACAAATCAATGTTTATTATAGCAAAGTGAGTGAAATTGTAAATGTTTTGTTTTGGGGAAGACACTTAATCTTTATATCCCTTTTGTTATAGAAAAATCATGAGATTCGAATAATTATTTTAGCTTCGTATTGATATATTAATAGCTTACACCTTATTTTACACTAACTCAAATCTTCCAGTTACTAAAATATATCACCCTAAACGATATAGGCATATTCAATTTTATACCAGCCTATGTTTGCCAGTTATTAAAATAATTATACATTTTTACAGGTGTGATAGCAAGCTTTATGCTGACTCAAATCTTCCAGTTACTAAGATCAGTCTGTGTTTCATCTATCTGCTGTTCATGTTTTACACTAACTCAAATCTTCCAGTTACTAAAATATTGTGGCATTATCCCCACAACAGACAGCGGGTTTTACACTAACTCAAATCTTCCAGTTACTAAAATATGCCATAAGATCACAAATAAGTTTTTCAGTTTTACACTAACTCAAATCTTCCAGTTACTAAAATGGCGGTTCGTGTTCCGCTCTGTATAGTATTGTTTTACACTAACTCAAATCTTCCAGTTACTAAAATAGGTTCAAGTCCATATAATTATGTAATAAGTTTTACACTAACTCAAATCTTCCAGTTACTAAAATATAAATGGATGAGTGTATTTGGCATAAACAGTTTTACACTAACTCAAATCTTCCAGTTACTAAAATTTAGTGCCGCTTCTACCTCAAACCCGCCGAGTTTTACACTAACTCAAATCTTCCAGTTACTAAAATCCGTATCAAATAGCAGGCAAGTTTCCTGTTGTTTTACACTAACTCAAATCTTCCAGTTACTAAAATTAATTGCTCTTACTGCCGCCGCTTTTGCCCGTTTTACACTAACTCAAATCTTCCAGTTACTAAAATCAGTTATTCTTCATACTCCTGCACCACTTGGTTTTACACTAACTCAAATCTTCCAGTTACTAAAATGTCAAATTGCCCTTATGAAACGTCTTCCACAAAAGACTATTATAAACATTTCAGTAACTACTAACATAATAATTATAACATATTCCCGTGCAGTAAAAAAGAACTTTCTTCTAAATGTGCCTGCTCCTTTTTTACCTCTTTTTTGATGAATGTATCATTGATTAATTTCAAAACAACTATATTTTTGTCTTCTTCCAAATATCCTTTCATTCCAATTTTGTGCACATTATTCTTTATTACCTTATAGAGTTCTTCTTTACTCCACTCTTTATAGTAAGGGTAATGATTATTTACAAAATTTTGTACTTTTTCAATCTCCGGAAAAATAAAGTTTTCTGCATTATATACATGAATACCCTCTATTGTAGATTCAGTAACATAAACATATTGTTGCAGGCTTGTTGTAAATATAAAATAAATATCATACTTTTTCGTAATATCTTCACATGCCTTAACTACATATTCATATTCTTCCGTTGTCAATAAATGGTCTATATTTTCCCATAGTATCATTGTTTTTTCCGGATTAATTTCTAATAATTGTTTTATAATGTCAATACATAGATTTACCAGCTCAAAATCCGATGCTTCCTCAATATGCCGGCTGTCCGATAAATACACTTCAGATTTTTGAACAATGTCCCACAAATCCGAATACTGATAATCTAATTGAAGATTTACAATATTTCTTTCTAGCATTTTATTCAGCATGAGATAGATTTTTGTTAAATTCTCGTCAATATAACTCATCTGCTGCTGGCAGTCAAAATCATTTAAAAAATATCGTATGCACTGTGTAAGCAGATTGGTTTTACCGATTTTTATTGTTTCTATCATACTTGCTCTATCGGCATATTTTATTAATCGAAAGTATTTTCTTCCAATTTCTTCTCCGTCTAACCGTATGATTCCCCTGTTTTTTTCTTCATAATCTTCATATCCTGATACTGTTTTTCCGTAATTGAGATTAATCGTACATTTCCCTTTGCCGGAACAATTCTTTTAATTCTTTTTTCAATACGCTCTGCAAATTCCTTACTCGGACATGTCCTTACATATACGGAATACTGCATCATTATAAATCCCTCTTTCATTATATTTTTTCTAAATTGTCTATACGCCCGTTGTTCTTCTCCTGTTTCCACAGGCAAATCAAACATACACAACATTCTCATTACTTTATATTTCATCCTCTTCACCTATGTAATCTGCTACAGACGGAAAACAGATTGTGTCACGTTTCCCCATAACCAATGATGCTACCTGTTCCACATATGTTTCTAACATATTACAGACATACATTTTCTTATTTTGATACTGTATTTTATGATTTAACAAATTTACTATTTTTCTTCGATGTTCTGATGAAAAATATTCCTCTTCCTGTAACAACCGGTATACATAATAATCCACAACCGGACGAATTGGTTCAATCAAATCATCGCATAAATTAAACCTGTTATATTCATTTTTATGATGTATGCCAATCTGGGGATTCAGTCCATATCCCACACATACTCTGGACAAATAAGAACGAATAATGGCATAACCGTAATCCAGCCCCGAATTTAATAAGATATCTTCATTTCCCCTTGAAAATGTTGTCCCCATTAATGTATTAAAATAAACCTTTGCAGCATGCGCCTCTCTATTTGTAATATCTCCCGGCTGCACCTGTTCTCTATAATCATACATTTTTTCAAATGCAGTTTTGTTTTTCTCCAACAATTCCAGAACCTGACATTGATTTGCAATTTTTTGCCGGACAATTTCTATCCATAAATTATCCTTATTTTTCTCTGTAAAATAATCAATCTGCTTTAATTGTACCTTTGTTGCCCTGCTGTGATTTGCCAATGCTCCATAAATTCCTACCGGCTGATGACTTGTATCAGATATAACAAGTTCAATTCCATATTCAGCAAATGTCGTTAAAGTTCTTACTGTAATTGTTGTCGTTAAGTTATCCATAACAATTACCGAAATATCTTCCAATGGAATCCACACATCTTTTTCTAACCCCTTTGATATAATCAAATTGTTTAATTTAACTTTTATAGAAACCTCATTTTCAATCATAATTACACGATACGCCATTTTCCCCTCCTATTTTTGTATAAAAAAAAGGAACATCCGTCGATGTTCCTTCGTTTCGGCATAAAGCCTTGTTTTAGTAGCTCTGGAAAACTTGAGTTAGTGTAAATAATTTTCCATAGCTATATGGTACATCTAATAGTGTGTTTTGTCAACATTCAAATGAGAATATTTCTTTTTCTGTAATATATTGATTACCCAAAATATCCACATGAACTTTTTTTATGGACGTTGTCTTTCCCAGCCCCACTAAATTCTGTCTATTAAACTTTGCTCTGTCAACAGGTTTTGTTTCAATATAATTTCTCTGAGTCGGCATTGTCCTCGACTGAAATCTCTCTGTAAAAATCTCTCCTCCTTTTTCATACTGAATAATATTATTTCTATAAAATGACAGTCTGAATTCATAGCCCAGTTTTTCCAAGTCTGCTCTGCCTTGTCCTTCCTGTAACATTTTTTCCTGTTGTAAAATCCGCGTATATGCTTCCTCATCAATTACCGATTTTCCTGCTTCAAATTTTACATCAGACTGCTTTATTCCAATCAGATAATACTTACTGTCATTTTTATTGTAATATACATCCATTCTATATGGATTTAAACTTGCTAAAATAACCTTTCTGCTGTTTCTTTCATATCCATATTTATGTGAAACGTCTATACATGAATTCACTTCACCGTCTACATATTTTAAGCTGACAATCTTCGGTCCATTATTTTTTTTCGCATATCTACGCACCCAGTCCCCTGTTTCTTTTTCATACTGCACAAAAGGATTCTTGGCATCTTTATACCGCTCACATATCTCTAATAAAGAGGCAAATGTCTTAGGGTCATTCCTTGCCATTAAAAAGCTATTCTGTTTTCCTTTCTTTATCATTTCAGCAAATTTCTTATATCCGTCTATACTTCGAATATCTTTAATTTTACTAATCTTATATACCCCACCATCCAAATTTCTTGTTCCGTAAATAGTTTGATTGCATAGTGCACGGTTGCATTTTTTATCAACCTTATGCCAATATTTTACATGCTTTTCTGCTTCTTTAATATTGTTTCGTATTTCTAGCCATTTTTGCCCTTCTTGTCCATACAAACACTTCTCGTATACTTCATCTGTCATATTTTCTTTCCACATCTCAGGATTCAGAATTTCTCCCGTTTCAAAGTCGATAAATTCTCCCTGCAATTTTCTAAACGTATTATATCCCATTTGAGAATATACAATTAACAAAGCATCTACCGCATGATGTGCAAAAGATTCCTCCCGATTCTTATCTAATCTCATATTTTTTCGCATCTGACTTGTATAAGCACCGCAGATAACAGATACTTTCGTCCCTGTTTCATTTGCTCTGAAAAAACTCTGCAACGTATTTAACACAACTCTTGAGGCATATCTGGTATCATTAAGATTCCTGTTAATAAAGCCCTTTAAAACATCAATCTTTGTGATATCTTTCATAAATAATAGATTTTCGACCTTTTTATAATTAATATTTTTCTTCCGATGAAGTTCATTAACCTTAGCTACATACTCATTCCAGCCCCACCCCCTATGTAACATTGTTAAATACTTATACGGCGTTGTCTGTCCTTTCTCCTGATTTTCAGTTGCATAAACTAATACCTTATTATTTCTACTATCATTAAACGAAATAGATAACGGTATAATATGGTCTATTTCATACATGTCAGAAGCTGTCAGTAATTGATTAATATCAATTTGTTTTCCTGAATAAAGGCATATTCCTTCTTGTTCATTCCACAATTTAAGTTTTAATGCCAGTTGCTTATGATTTCTGAAATGTGCCGATGTAACTTGTATGCCATATTCCGATTTTATCTTGTCAATAATTTCTTTTAATTCCTTTTCATTTCTGCTTTGTTCCTGCTTAATACGCTGTTTTTGTTCCTCGTCATTTTTATCCCTCGGCATTTCAATAACAACTAATTCCGGATTTCCATATTTTTTTATTACTGCATTTAATGCTTTAACAGCAATACGCGCAGAACGAACTACTACGGGATTATATATTTCATTCGTCATTGCCTCCTGCGGAATATATTTTAATCCTTTATAAAGTTCATCTGACGACTTTAACAGCTTCATTTCACTCAATAACGTCATCTGTTCTTTAGGTTGTTCATACATTTCAGGTATCAGAATATTTAACAATTTCAATGAAAAAGAATGCCACTTACTAAATGGTTTGCCATCTTCTTTTCTTAAATTAATTAAACTGTCAATTTCCTCTTTACTCATTCCAATACCGGAATCAATTAATTCCTTCTCAATGGATTCATGCTCTGTATTTAGTGTAAGAATTCGACCAATTTCATCGAGTTCTGCCCGCTCATATTCTTCTATGTTTTTTCCGGCTTCAGATAATGCCTTTTTCATCTTCCGATATGCCTCAAATGAATGATAAATATGCTTGTCGCCCTTTATTCTGGCACCTTCTATTGTCTCTGCATTTTCTCCGGATACCGTACATATGATTTTTTCTACATTTACACGCTGTGAATTTTTGATAGTTTCAACAATCTGACGCTTTTCTTCTTCTTCCAGCTTACGTCCACCAATCGTCAGATTATTAAGATCATTTAATAAATTAAATTCCTGTGCCGAATAGGATGCTGCAGCCGCTCTCATTTCTTCCGGAAACACCGAGCATTTTCCAATTAATTTCTCAAAAATGTTTTCTTCTGTTATATAATTTCCCGTCGATTTATCAATTCGTGTTGTATATATACCATAATCTGTTCTTGATTTTTCAGTTCCTGGACCTTCGTAATATTTGCGTTTTCTGCTAAATATTCTTTGATATTTTTCTATAAAATCATTCGTTAGTTCAGGATAATATTTTGATTGTGCTTCTAAAATTGTATCAATTTCTTTCTTGTATGCACTAAATGCATAAACATTGCTAAGTACTGTTTTGTCACCATTTTCTTCTACTATAATTTGTCCACGGTACGCACCATATTTTTTAAATCGCTCTAACTGAATCTGACACGGATACTTTGTTTCTAACTCCTGCTGATTAATCTGAATTCCTTTCTGATACTCACTGCCGCCTTCCGTGCTTTCTTCAAAATCATCAAGATAAGAAATCCCTCTGTGTTTTAAACTGTTATAAAGTACAACATATAACTCGTCCATTGTAATTTTCTCTTGTAACGCACGTACTTTTAATTCTAAAGAATAAAGATTAATATTTTTCGGTATTATAAATCCTTCAGCACCCCATAACTTTTTAAAATCTTCAAGTCTTGTATGTTGTCTTCTTTTCAATCTTCGAGCCTGACGAAATTCACGTCTTTTAACATTCTCCGACACCTCTGCGCAATTAAATAAATCTGCCACTGTTTCCAGTACGTTTCCTGTATCTGAATCAACTACAGCTAAACCTACTGATGCAATACCAATGTCCAACCCAATATTAATTCCCATAATTCTATCTCCTTCATATTCATTCTTACTTTGCAATCATTGCAATTTCTATATATTATATATATCACCCTATATTAGAATTGTCAACGATATGGCATTTTAATTTTCTAAGCATATAAGCCTTTTACCTATTTAATCCGACAATATGCCAAAAACTCCCCGGCACAAAATGCCGGGGAGTTCCCTTTTCCATTATAAATTATTCATTTGTGTTAAGTGCCGCCACTTATTCCTCTACGTGCAGCAGCTCGTGCGCGCGATGTGATAATGGTTTTTCAAAATATTCCTTGTAGCAGGCCTGAACGGAAGGATTTTCGTGTGAAAATCTGATACTGTTATGACGGTCAAGACCATAAAGCACATTTTTGCGGGCTTCAACGTCTGAGGCATCTTCTTTGTATGGCTGTCCGCCGCCATTGATACAGCCGCCCGGACAGGACATGATTTCCACAAAATCGTAATGCACTTCTTTGTTTCTGATGGCATTCATCAGACGGCGTGCGTTGCCAAGTCCGCTGGCAACCGCCACACGGATATCCGTTCCCGCAAGATTAAACTTTGCTTCTTTCCAGCCGTCCAGACCACGCACGGACTGGAATGCATCTGCCTCCGGATTTTTACCGGTTACCAGAAAATAAGCGCTTCTAAGCGCAGCCTCCATAACACCGCCCGTTGCACCAAATATAACACCTGCACCGGTACCACTGCCTAATGGGTCGTCAAATTCGTCCTCACCAAGTTCCTCCGGTTTGATGAAAAATGCTTTAAACATTCGCTCAACTTCTCTTGTTGTAAGTACTGCATCAACATCTTTTCCGCCGTCCCATGTACACTCATCTTTTTTCGCGATACACGGCATAATTGATACGCAGAATATCTTTTCCGGGTCCACACCGAGTTTTTCGGCATAATAAGACTTTGTTACCGCACCAAACATCTGCTGTGGTGACTTTGCGCTTGAAAGTCTGCCTGCCATATCCGGGAACTGGCTCTTTATGAACTTTACCCAGCCCGGACAGCAGGAGGTAAACATCGGAAGCCCCGACTCCTTAATCTCCGGAAGCCGGTCAAGGAACTCGCTTCCTTCTTCCATGATGGTCATATCGGCGGCAAAGGTTGTGTCAAATATGTAGTCAAAACCAATTCTTCTAAGTCCTGCAACCAGTCTTTGTGCTGTTGCAAAATCTTTTGAAAGTCCGAAGCTTTCGCCCCATGCTGTTCTTACGGCAGGTGCTACCTGTACCACCGTTATGATATCCTCATTTTCCACAGCATCAAGCACGATACCTACATCGTCACGCTCTGTCAGCGCACCGACAGGACAACTGCTCACACATTGTCCGCACAATGTGCAGGCAGTTTCATGGATTTTGTGGTTTCCACGCACATTTACAGTTGTACGGGAACCGGTATTTACAACGTCCCACACGTGCATACCCTGAATATTGTCGCATACCTGCACACAGCGCATACACTTGATACATTTTCTTGCATCACGGATTAGTGGAAATGTTTTATCCCAGTTGTCCTTTTCTAATATTGAATCATACGGCATTTCTGAAATGTTCAGTTCATTTGCCAGTGACTGCAATGTACAATTTCCGCTTCTGATACAGGTACCGCATTTATAATCATGCTGGGAAAGTATCAGCTTTACATTGGTCTTTCTGGTTGTACGCACCTTCCTGGAGTTTGTATATACTACCATGCCCTCCTCAACGAAATTATTGCAGGCTGTAACACAGCGTTCTGTACCCTCAACCTCTACAACACAGACTCTGCACGCACCAATCTCATTGATGTCTTTCAGATAACACAAGGTTGGTATCGTTTCACCAATGGATTTGGCAGCATCAAGGATTGTCGTACCTTCTTTTACGGATACATCACGTCCATTAATCTTTAAATTTACCATTTTTCTTCTCTGCCTCCTCTGAATGAACCGAAACCAAAATGGTCACATCGTAAACAGCGCCCTGATTCCTGACACGCTTCTTCACATGAAAAACCATATTCGATTGGCTCAAAGTCTTTCTTTCTGTCTGCGGCATCACGGAGTGCTACCTCAACCCGTCCGCAAGGCTCTTTGTCTTCATAACCGGCATAAGGTATCTCGACATCACTTGTAATCTGATGGTGGAAGCCTAAATATTCATCAATATTGGCTGCTGCCACCTTTCCTGCCGCAATTGCCCTGATAACGGTTGCCGGGCCGGTAACGCAGTCTCCGCCTGCAAATATTCCTTTGTGATCCTTGATTTCACTGGTATCAAGTGCCTCAATCGTACCACGCTTCACCGTAACACCATGCTCCTCAAAATATCTTGTTTCGATACCCTGTCCGATTGCCACAACAATCAGGTCGCACGGAATCAGCACCTCAGCCTTTTGTGCTGTCTTCGGGGCTGGTCTGCCACCTCTTATTTTACTGATCATCTGCGGCTGTACCCAAAGACCAACAGCTCTGTCATGCTCGTCTTTTTCTATTCTTACCGGTGACATCAGTTCAAGGATATCGCAGCCTTCTGCTTCTGCGCCCTCAACTTCTTCTTCAAGCGCCGTCATGTCTGCCTTACGTCTTCTATATACAATGCTTACCTTTTCTGCCCCCAGTCTGACAGAAGAACGGGCAACGTCCATTGCTACATTACCGCCGCCGATAACAACGACTTTCTTGCCTGTATAATCCGGCATTTCATCATCGCCGATGACACGAAGCATTTCAACTGCTGAAGTCACACCTTCTTTTGCGTCCTCACCTTCAATGCCCATTTTTTTGTCTGCATGGGCACCGATTGAAATGTACATCGCATCGTATTCTTTATGTAACTCCTCAATTGTCACATCGACACCGACACTGACATTTTTCCGAACCTCAATGCCTGTAGAAAGAATGGAGGCAATCTCATCATCTAACTTCTTTCGCGGCAGTCTGTAATTCGGGATTCCGTATCTTAACATACCGCCAAGCTGTTTTCTCTGTTCAAAGATTGTAACCTTATGTCCCATCAGTGCCAGATAATACCCAGCACTCAGTCCGCCCGGACCGCCGCCGATAATTGCAACCTTCTTTCCGGTGGCTTCACCACATTCCGGCACCGGAACATTTCCTGCATTATCCACAGCCATTTTCTTCAAACCTCTGATATTGACAGGTGCGTCAATCAGTGTTCTCTTACATCTGTTTTCACATGGATGTTCACAAATATAAGCACAGGTTGTCGGCAGCGGATTATCCCTTCTGATTAAGCGCACTGCATCGGCATATCTTTTTTCATGCACAAGTGCAATATATCCCGGAATATCCACACCTGCCGGACAAGACTTCACACAGGACACCGGCTGGCTGCTGTTACATGAACAAAAACCTCTCTCAATATGGGATTTAAAATCATCTTCACAGCCATCAATACATTTTAATACCAGCTTTGCCGCCTCATATCCAATCGCACAGTCCGCTGAGTAATAGATGCCCTCTGCCGTAAGCCTGATGACATCAAGCGTTTCCTGTGTTGCATTGCCGTCCAGCACATCATCAAAAAGTCTGGCAAGCTGTCTTAAACCCACACGGCATGGGACACATTTGCCACATGACTGTGCAAGACACATTTTTATAAATGATCTGGTAAGGTCAATCGTACACAATCCCGGCGGACTTGCGACAATTCTGCGTTCCAGATCCTGATACAAAGACTCCATTGTTACCTGAGCCTTATCCTTTGTTATAATTGTTAATCTGCTCAAAATCTGCTCCATTCCTGCGTGTGAAACATTTATTTATATTATGTGTTGTATTAATATAGTCATACATTTCACCGCAAAACATTCTTACGCAATATTTTACACAATAATTTACTAAAAATAAAGCAAAGTTATTTTTTTCACATAGTTATGGTGTTAGTATGAACGAAAATACAAAACAGCCGGCAGTCCCGTTTTATCAGGTCTGCCGGCTGTCTGCCGTTATTATCCCATCACAAAGCCCAATGGAATTATCTTAACTTATTCTTGATTTCATTTTCAATCTTTTCTACAAATTCATTCAGCGGCAGGACTGTTGTGTCGGCTTCGCCGTGAAGTCTGTAGGATACGGTCTTGTTTTCCTGTTCGTTGAAACCGATGACGAGCAGATACGGTACTTTCTGAATCTGACCTTCACGCATACGGTAGCCGAGCTTTTCGGCACGGTCGTCTAATTCCACTCTGACGTTCTTTTCTTCAAGTGCGTCACAGATTTCGTGTGCGTATGCCATGATTTCTTCGTTATCGGTCTTAACCGGCATTACCTTGACCTGAACCGGTGCAAGCCATGTCGGAAGATTTCCCTTTGTTTCCTCTAAGATGTAAGCCATAAATCTGTCGAGTGAACCAAGGATTGCTCTGTGAAGAACAACCGGTGTCTTCTTTTCGCCGTCCTTATCAATGTATGACAGGTTGAATTTTGCCGGAAGACAGAAGTCAAGCTGGCATGTTGATAAAGTGTATTCATTGCCGACAGCCGGTTTTACATTCACATCAAGCTTCGGACCGTAGAAAGCGGCTTCGCCTATTTCTTCTGTATATTCGATACCGAGGTCGTTCATAACTTCTCTTAATCCATTTTCTGCCTTGTTCCACATTTCATCATCATCGTGGTACTTTTCCTTATTTTCAGGGTCACGTAAGGACAGTACACAGCGGTAATCTGTAATACCGAAATCCTTGTATGTGCTGAAAATCAAATCTACAACCTTTGTAAATTCATCCTTAATCTGTTCCGGTGTAACAAACAGATGCGCATCGTTCTGACAGAAATGTCTTCCTCTTTCGATACCCTTTAATGTTCCGCTGGCTTCAAAACGGAAATCGTGTGCGATTTCACCGATACGGATTGGTAAATCCTTGTAAGAGTGCATTCTGTTTGCATAAATCATCATGTGGTGCGGGCAGTTCATCGGTCTTAATACGAAAGATTCGCCTTCTACTTCCATTGCCGGGAACATATTTTCCTTGTAGTGATCCCAGTGACCGGATGTCTTGTAGAGGTTTACTGTACCGACACAAGGTGTCATGACATGAAGGTAGCCGAGTTTTCTTTCCTTATCTTTAATGTAGTTTTCCAGTTCCTGCCAGATTGTGTAACCCTTTGGTAAGAACATCGGAAGTCCGCGTCCGATAAGGTCGTCCACCATGAACAGTCCCATGTCTTTACCGATTTTTCTGTGATCTCTTTCCTTTGCTTCTTCAAGCAGTCTTAAATGGTCTTCGAGTTCTTCCGGTGTCGGGAAACATACGCCGTAGATTCTCTGTAATACTTTATTCTTGCTGTCGCCCTTCCAGTATGCGCCGGAATGTCTGATTAACTTAAAGTTGCGGCATAATTTTACGTTGTCTACGTGCGGTCCGCGGCAGAGGTCTGTGAAATCACCCTGCTCGTAGCATGAAATTGTACCGTCTTCCAGATTGGAAATGAGGTCTAATTTATATTCATCATTTTTGAACATTTCCATAGCTTCTTCTTTGGAAATTTCTTTTCTGATAATCTTCTTGCCAGATTTTGCAATCTTTTTCATTTCCTTTTCGATTGCTGTAATATCCTCGTCACGGATTACGTCATCTCCCAGATCGACATCATAGTAGAAGCCTTCTGCTACAACCGGTCCTACCCAGAACTTTGCCTGTGGGAAAAGATGCTTGATTGCCTGTGCCATTAAATGTGCGCAGGAATGGTTTAATGTGCTTAACTGTTCATCTTCTTTAAAATTTACCATTGTGATTTCTCCTTTTCTTGATTTATATTGAAAAAAAGCACCCTTAGATACTGTAACAATATCTAAGGGTGCTTACACACGGTTCCACCTTACATTTCACTCTTTGCTTATAACGCAGCTACACGGTAACGCTTCAAAACCTTGATTTCTTCTACGCACAGCTCGGGAATGGTCTTCATGTACCTTTTGCATAAACAGCTTCCACCAAATGCTGTTCTCTCTGTATGTTCCGGATACACTACTGTTTCTGTCATCGCTTTTTCAATATAGTTTTTTGTTTTTCTGAGTGTTATTGTAGCACAATGCGTTTTTTTTCACAATAGGTTATTTTATGGAATTGATTCTTTTACAAAATCAACTACTTCCATATTCTTTTTTTCAATATTCTCATCGTGTTCCATTTCTTCCAGTGTCATCCAGTAGTAATGCCTGCCGTTTAAAACAAAATCCGTCTGTCTGGTCTGCTCCGGAAAATGGTGTATCTTTAATTCATATAATCTGTGATTATAAACTCTATTCTCTCCATGGCTGACAGAATATTTTTCCTGTACTCTTGATGTAATGTAATGACATTCCATATCTTCCCTATTCAATGCCAAATCTGCTGCAACTCTGTCCAGAATAGAATTTTCATTATCTCTATCCATTGTCTTATAATTCAGAAAAAGTTTGCAGTCCCATTTTTCATCATAATAGACAAGGAATTTCTGCTTGTTTTCTGTAAACAAATTTCTTATTACTACCAGTGAATGATTATGCTGTATCATGTCTAACCCTGTTATATCTTTCATTAAATCGTTATAGTCGTATTTATCCTTATACATATGAAAAATATCTTTTGCTATCTTCATACAATATAAAATACCTATCATACAAAAAATCGTTTTTAATACAATACCGGGAATCCCCAAAATATCATCATAACTAGCTGTAAACACTGAAAGCAAAAATGAAACTCCTGCAATAATTGTATCTATTGCGACTTTATTTCCGATAAATTCTCTTTTCTTTTCCAGAAGTAATTCTAAGTCCTTTTTATCTATTAATAACCTCATTATCCCACCTTATGTAACCTTTTAACAAATTATAACTGAATTTATCGAATAGCACAAGAAATTTTGACTTTTATCTCTATTTATACTATACTTTTTGCGCAGATAATGAATTACATTATTTTCGTGCTTCTGACATATTACAGCAGCATTTTAAAGACATTTGAAAGGATACCGATTTATGAAATCATCAGATACAACACCGGAAACTTCAAAGGACAATCCTTTAGGATATGAAAAAGAATCCAAGCTTTTAGTCGGATTTGCGATTCCGTGCATTATTTCCATGCTGGTAACGGCACTTTACAACATTGTCGACCAGATTTTTATCGGACAGGGTGTCGGAATGCTCGGAAATGCGGCAACCAATATTGCCTTTCCGCTTTCGACCACCTGCACGGCGATTTCTCTTTTACTCGGAATCGGCAGTGCCACCAACTTTTCACTCCACCTCGGTGCCGGTGAAAAAGACGAATCCGCAAAATACGCAGGAAACGGCATGTGCCTTATGGCAGTTTTCGGAATCAGCCTTTTCCTTCTGACAACGATTTTTCTGACACCGATGCTGAAATTTTTCGGCGCAACCACAGACGTGCTTCCGTATGCAGAAGCTTATACGCGCATTACGGCAATCGGCTTTCCGTTTCTGATTGCCAACACCGGCATGAGCAAATTGATTTTAGCTGACGGTAGTCCGCGCTACTCTATGATTTCCATGCTGATTGGCGCTGTCGTGAATACGATTTTAGACCCTGTTTTTATTTTTGTCCTGAATATGGGCATGACCGGTGCGGCGCTTGCAACGATTATCGGACAGATGATTTCATTTTGCATCAGCCTGCGCTATATGTTTCATTTTAAAACAATACGGCTGACAAAAGACAGCTTTCATGTTACCGGAAGACACTGCCGCAATATTTTCATGCTGGGTGCGAGTGCCTGCTTTAACCAGATTGCCATGACCGTTGTACAGATTGTCATGAATAACACGCTTGCACACTACGGCGCGCAGTCCGTGTACGGCGGTGATATTCCGCTTGCCTGCTCCGGCATTATTACAAAGGTCAATATGATTTTCATGTCCTTTGTCATCGGCATTTCACAGGGAACACAGCCGGTTATCGGTTTTAATTACGGTGCTAAAAAATACCGCCGCGTAAGCAATACCTACCTGCTGGCACTTAGTGCCGCTTCGGTGTTGTCCGTGATTGCATTTATCTGTTTTCAGGTTTTTCCGCGACAGATTATCAGCGCTTTCGGAAACGGAAGCGAGCTGTATTTCCAGTTTTCGGAGCGTTACTTTAGAATTTATATGTTCCTTACGATTATCAACGGAATCCAGCCGGTAACGTCAAACTTTTTCAACTCTATCGGCAAATCGCGGCTGGGTGTCTTTATGTCACTGACAAGACAGATTTTGTTCCTGCTTCCGCTGATTGTTATTTTCCCGATTTTTATGGGAATTGACGGTGTGATGTATGCCGGTCCGATTGCGGACGGGGCGGCAGCGGTTGTCTGCGGTTATTTTACCGTGCGGGAACTGCGGGAATTAAAACAGCTTGAAAATAATGCTGCTGTAAATTAAAAATCAGGGGAAAGACTTCGTCAGAAACTTCTTTCCCCTGATTTTCTTATTGATCTGTATTACATTGTCTACGGCTGTCAAAACTTCTTTTACAAATTTTTCTATTCGTTGGTTATCATTTCCATGTAAGGCAATACGTGAAATCCGTTCTTTTCATAAACTTTTACTGCCCGTTCATTTTCTTCTTCCACTTCCAGACGAATGACACAGCCTGCATAGGTCTTTTTGACATGCTCTATAAAGCGGCTTCCGATTCCAAGTCCTCTGTAGGAATCTTTGATATAAATGTCTTCAATCCATGCACACGGCTTGCCAAATTCCGTTGAAAAGCTTTTTGCCACCATGCCATAGCCCTGTATTTCGCCTGAATCCGGTGCGGCAAATATGTATCCGTCCAGATACGGATTTTCTCCCGTACACGCCTCTATGTCCTGTAAAAATATATTTTCTGAACCGTTGCTAAATACCGCCGGAGATGTATAAAACACCCGCATCATTTCAATCACGGCTTGCTTGTCCCCTGCGGTCATCTTTCTGATATTTGTATTATTGCTCATGTTTTTCCTTTCTGCTTTACTGTTGTAAAGATTTTTTACTTTCTATATTTCTGCTTGTATGATGTGTCCGAAGTTCATTTCATCTTTAAAAAGGTCATATACATATGCTGAACTTTCCTTATATAAACCGGTTTCTTCATCCTGGAGCTTTTCAAATACTTCTGAATTATAAAACTTATTCATTGCTTCATCATATTCCATTTCCTGCTGGACAGTAAGCATTTCAATAATGTCCTGAATGATATACTCCATTAACTGCTGTTGTAAACTCAACTCAATCTTCCACCTTTCTTAAAAGTCTGATACTTTTTTCTGTATGAAACGAATATTGTGAAGATGTTTTCTTATATACCATGCCTTTTAATAATGTTTGAAAATCTATTATTTCATTTTCATACTGACGAAATAACAATGCCATGTTATCGTCTGCTACCGGTCCGATAACAATATCATATTTATTATCCTGATTGCATAATATATCCTCTATGTTGTCAAAGGAATGATTTCTGTTATTCATAACAAATCTTGCCCATTCCTCTGTTGTCTGTTCCCCAAAATCTTTTATTTTAATCCCCGGCAGTTCTCTAAAATCATCTTGTATATCAAAAACATTTAAAACCGGACTACCACCATAAATTTTAGCTACCCTCACTGCCATTTTTTCTGCCTGCTCTCTTATATCCGTCAGGTAAAATCCTATTCCGAAATTTTTATACGGTCTGCACATTGCAAGATTAATACTGTTGATACCTGTATTGCTTCCATGATATAATCTCATAATTTTCCCCCGTTTCTCCTACACAAAATTCCTAAGTCCTCTAATACCGTATCAAACGACAATGTATGCTCTGCTTCATAATTTTCCTTTATAAATTCAATGCCTTTAAACTGAAATAAATACTGAAATGCTTCTTTTACGCTGAGATTATTTTTTTGAGCAAATTCATCTACACAGGCAACTGTGAAATTAATTTTATTTTTCAACTCACTCATATCAACCCTCGCTCTCATTTTTATAAGTTCATTATACCCTGTATCCCGCCGTTTTTCCACTCCTGTTTGTTTCTACATTTTTAATGCATTTTTTGACACAAAACTTGCCTCGGAACTCTTATCAAATAAAAGAAAGTGTGCTAAAATAGCCCTGCAAAAAGATACTGCTTATTGAAATGGAGTTTTTTATGGAAAAGGATTTAACGACCGGAAAAATAACACCACAGCTTATCGGCTTTACAATACCGCTTGTGCTGGGAAATCTCTTTCAGCTCACCTACAATGCCGTTGACAGTATTATTGTCGGACGGTACGTCGGAAAAGAGGCGCTTGCCGCCGTGGGTATCTGTAACCCGATATCGACTTTATTTATACTGTTTTTAAACGGACTGTGTATGGGCGCCAGTATTTTAATGGGCAACCAGTTCGGTGCAAAGGATTATGACCGCCTGCACCGCCAAATTAGTACCACCATGCTGTCCGGTATTGCATTTTCACTGATTTTGTCGGTGCTGTGCATTGTCTTTGCCCGCCCGATTCTGCTTTTAATGCAGGTCGACGCGTCTATCATGGGTATGACAATCAATTATCTGCGCATTATATTTGCAGGACTTTTATTTACCTTTATGTATAACTGCTTTGCAAGCACCCTGCGCGCGCTCGGTGACAGCCAGTCGCCGCTGTACTTTCTGATTACCAGTGCCGTTATCAATATTCTCGGCGATTTGTTTTTTGTCCTATTTTTAAATATGGGCAGTGAGGGCTGTGCGGTTTCTACCGTTTTAAGTGAAGCACTTTCCTGCCTGCTGTGTATTATTTATATTCAGAAAAAAGTGCCGATTTTGCAGTTAGGGAAAAAATGGCTGGTATTTGATAAGGCTCTGCTTGGCAAAACGATTTCCTACGGCTGGGCATCTGCCATGCAGCAGGCAACCGTCCAGCTTGGAAAGCTTGGGATTCAGGCAATTGTCAATTCCATGGGTGTTGCCATTGCCGCCGCATTTGCCGTTGTAAACCGTATTGACGACTTTGCCTATACACCGGAGCAGAATATCGGACACGCTATGACGGCGCTTATGGCTCAGAGCAAGGGTGCCGGAAAAAAGAGCCGTTTAAAAGAAGCTTTCCGGTGCGGCATGCGCATTGAAATGGTGTACGGTGTCATCATTTTTATCATCTGCTTTGTATTTGCCAATCCGCTGATGCGGCTGTTTACAAGTGATACAGATGTCTGCCGCCACGGTGTCACCTACCTGCGGCTGATTTCCATTATGTATCTGCTGCCTGCGGCAACCAACGGTATTCAGGGATATTTCCGCGGTATCGGCGATTTAAAAATCACTTTAATCAGCAGTTTTGTCAACATGGGCGTGCGTGTCATTGCCGCCGCCATTCTTGTATTTGCATTTTCATTGCAGATTGAAGCCCTGCCGTATTCGTACCTTGCAGGCTGGATTGGCATGCTGATTGCGGAACTGCCGTTATTAATAAGAAGCTATCGGAACTACGATAAATAAAACACTTGCGACAAAGTCGCTTATCAGAAAGGAGAATTGTATGTTTCAATCTTTAGAGGCAAAACACCCGAAATTTTATCAGGTGTTTCGGTTTTTTGTGGTGATTGCCGCATCGATTTTTTATGCTTGGAATTTACGCTGCTTTGCTAAGACTGCCGGACTGTTTCCGGGGGGATTTTCGGGACTTTCCCTGTTGTTACAGGAAATCGGACTGGCCTTTTTCGGGATTAGTATTCCATATACCTTATTAAACATCCTGTTAAACCTGTTTCCGACCTATATCGCTTATAAATACATCGGAAAACGGTTTACGCTGTATTCAATTGTTGTCATTGTACTGTCGAGTATTTTTGTCGATATTCTGCCACCGTATATGTTTACGGACGACATTTTACTGCTGAGCGTGTTCGGCGGTATTTTAAACGGCTTTGCCACCAGTCTGTGCTTAAATGTCGGAACGACAACCGGCGGAACGGACTTTATCAGCATTTTCTTTGCACATGAAAAGGGCATTGATGCATGGAATTATATTTTAATCGGAAATGTGATTATGCTTGTCATTGCGGGTGCGCTGTTTGGCTGGTCGAGTGCGCTGTATTCGATTATTTTCCAGTTTTGCAGCACACAGGTTATTCAGGTACTGTATAAACGATATAAAAAAGAAACACTATTTATTATTTCCGATAAATCCGATGAGGTTTATCACGCTATCCGTGAAATGACAAATCACGATGCCACGCTGTTTAAGGGTATCGGCTGTTATGAAGGAAAGGAAAAGACACTGATTTATTCGGTTATTAATTCCGAAGCCAAGCGGGAACTGCTTCCGCTCATCCGCTCGATTGATGAGCATGCGTTTATCAATGTGGTAAAAACAGAAGAATTAGACGGTCGTTTCCACGACATTCCGCACGATTGAGAATGTTTGGCATGTTGAGAATGTGATGAATGTTGAAAGCATTGAGAATGTTGAATTTCTTTCTGCATCTGGATTCTTGTCAGGGCATCCAGCGCTCCGAACGGTTCATCCAATAAAAGAATCTTCGGATTGTTGACAAGCCCTCTTGCGATTGCCGCACTGCGGTCCCGGTCCTTCGACCTTATGTCCGTTGCGCTCCACAATGCCGTCCTCATATTCTGCCAGCCCCGATATAATACGAAGCAGTGTGCTTTTTCCGCAGCCGCTGTGTCCCACAATTGTAACGAACTCGCCTTCCTTGATTTCAAGCGATATATCCTTTAATACATCTACCGGTTTCTTATCGACAATGTATTGTTTGTTTAAATGTTCTATCCGAATAATAGCCTGCTTTTCCTCTCTCATTTTTCCAGTCCTTTCTTTTGCGCTTTGCATTTCCTACTTTTGTTATATGGATTATATGAATTAATGCCTCATTTTTCCAGTCTAATCTGTGAAACCGTTTTCATTCCTGTGGGATTTTTCACTGTTTTCATGAAATATAGGGGGATTTTTTAGAAAAAAAGACTTTTTTTTATAAATCAAGCCGTTTTATACAACTTATCGTGAAATCGTTTTCACTTTTTATTCTTCTGCGTTTGCGGCAAATGTGATGCAATACCGATAGACTTACTAGACTATTAACTTTGATTTTCAGGAATTTTCGAAGATTTTCAGAAAGGAGCTGCTTATGTCTATTAAAAAAATTGCAGAAATAACCGGAACTTCCCCCGCAACCGTTTCGCGGGTTTTAAATAATCCTTCTTATAAATGTGCCGTACCGGGACTGTGCGATAAAATATGGAGGGCGGCAATGAATTTTTTTTACACGGAATATGTGATTGAAACACATCAGACCGAAAAAGAAGGGTTTCAGACCATGCAGAAGTTTTTGAAATTAAAAGAACCGCCGACCGGCATTTACTGTGCCAATGACATTACCGCAATCGGCATGTTAAAATGCCTGAACCGGTACAGCAGCATTTTATACCGCCCTTCGATTATTTCCTGTGATGATATTGAAGAAGGACAGTTTATCAAGCCGATGCTTTCAACCGTCCAGCTTCCGAAAGAAAATATGGCGCGTTTCGCATTATTTGTCCTGCTCGACAGAATCCGCGGCGGACATAAAGAAGTGATTCGCATTGAACTGGAAGGAAAACTGCTGCTTAGAAGCAGCTGCTGCCGCGTGGAAGACGTCAGCCAGCCGGAGTATTATATATAATCCGCCCACCGTTCCTTCTCAATCCGCTCCCGCGTCACCAGACACTCCGGCTCCGGCGCAAGCACATGGCGCGTGACATCAAACACCTTTGCCGCATCACACAAAATGCAGTCCGCACTGCCAAGCACCGTGTTTTTTGCCGCGCCGCAGTCTGTAAATGCCTGCGTTAATTTCACAAAATCCTCTGAAATATGCGGCTGGTCGGGATTATAATGCTTTCTCATATAAACGTCCCTCTGCCCCTGCGGCCAAACCACCGTCAGCTTCACAGGCTTATCTGACAGGCGGTTTGGCACATTCAGCACTTCTTCCACACTGTGAATATACGTATTTCGTTCATGTCCCACCCCGACAAGCAGAATTTTTCCGCCTGTGTCTTTTAACCTGTCGTAACAACCGCCCGGCGTACACGGTGTATTGCGGTATTCTTCTCCTGCAAGGTATTCTGCCGCATGTTTACCAAAGCCCGCCATGCTGTGGGTCGGGTGCAGGGAGCGCACAACACCTTCCCGCTTCATAAACAGATTGGTTAAAACGCCGACGCAGGACGGCTCTTTTTGGCTGTCAAAAACCGGGTGGCTTTCATTAACCGTTTTCCATGTATGCGTCGGAAGCAATAACAGACCTTCCTTAAAATACTCCATCCACGCATCCAGCACGGTTTCCGCACCGCCCTCTACATCGCCGATTGCTTTCATGGACGAATGAATCAGTATGGTTTCCGTTCCGTTAAGCCCCATTTGATAAAGCTGTTCTTTTAAATGCTTTTTTGTATACTGCATACATGTACCCTTTCCACTCTGAAAAAATCTCCAAATAACACCAGACACAGGCTGTATCTGCCGTGTAAACTATCCCCTCTGTTTCTATTATTTCTACTATACCGTACTTCTCTTCACATTGCAAATGTCCTGTTCCAAATACAAACCTGCATGCAGTCCCGGCACATTTTCATATACCGGAAGTTTTCCGGGTCAGTTTTGTCTAACCTCGTTATAACATATTGAGATCTGAAATGAAATTACAAAATTTAATGTTTTTTTATTGATTTTGCCAGTGAATTATGTATAATTATGGTAAGGCATGTGAAATTTTTCACTTATTGCATATGAATATTGTAAGTTCCGCACTTTGCGGCTTCTTACATATTACAATTATGAAGGAAAGAGGTTAAATTCAAGATGGCAGGAATTGATTTAAGCAAGTATGGTATTACAGGTTCAACTGAAATCATTCATAACCCTTCTTACGAATTATTATTCGAAGAAGAAACATCTTCTAAAAACGAAGGTTATGAAGTCGGTAAGGAAAGCGAACTTGGCGCAGTAAACGTTATGACAGGTATCTATACAGGACGTTCTCCTAAGGATAAGTATATCGTTGTTGATGAAAATTCTAAGGACACTGTATGGTGGACATCTGACGAATACAAGAACGATAACCACCCAATGTCAGAAGATGTATGGGCTAAGGTTAAGGATATTGCAAAGAGCGAACTTTCTAACAAGAGACTTTTCGTAGTTGATGCATTCTGCGGTGCCAATAAGGATACAAGAATGGCTGTCCGTTTCATCGTTGAAGTAGCTTGGCAGGCACATTTCGTAACAAATATGTTCATCAAGCCTACAGCAGAAGAACTTGAAAACTTCGAGCCTGATTTCGTTGTATACAACGCTTCTAAGGCTAAAGTTTCTAATTATGCAGAATTAGGTTTAAATTCTGAAACTTGTGTAGCATTCAACATCACAAGCCACGAACAGGTTATCATCAATACATGGTACGGCGGAGAAATGAAGAAGGGTATGTTCTCTATGATGAACTACTACCTTCCATTAAAGGGTATGGCTTCAATGCACTGCTCAGCTAACACAGATATGAACGGTGAAAACACAGCAATCTTCTTCGGTCTTTCAGGTACAGGTAAGACTACACTTTCAACAGACCCTAAGAGACTTCTCATCGGTGATGACGAACACGGCTGGGATGACAACGGTGTATTCAACTTTGAAGGCGGCTGCTACGCTAAGGTTATCAACCTTGATAAGGAATCTGAACCGGATATCTACAACGCAATTAAGAGAAACGCTCTCCTTGAAAACGTTACTCTTGATGCAGACGGTAAGATTGACTTCGCTGATAAGAGCGTAACAGAAAACACCCGTGTTTCTTACCCAATCGACCACATTAAGAATATTGTACGTCCGATTTCTTCAGCTCCTGCTGCTAAGAACGTTATCTTCCTTTCAGCTGATGCTTTCGGTGTACTGCCTCCAGTATCTATCCTGACACCGGAACAGACACAGTACTACTTCCTTTCAGGATTTACAGCTAAGCTTGCAGGTACAGAACGTGGTATCACAGAACCTACCCCTACATTCTCAGCTTGCTTCGGACAGGCATTCCTTGAGTTACATCCTACAAAGTATGCTGCTGAACTTGTTAAGAAGATGGAAAAGAGCGGAGCTAAGGCTTACTTAGTTAATACAGGTTGGAACGGAACAGGTAAGAGAATCTCTATTAAGGATACTCGTGGTATCATCGACGCTATCCTTTCAGGTGCTATTAAGACAGCTCCTACAAAGCAGATTCCAATGTTCAACTTTGAAGTACCTACAGAACTTCCGGGCGTTGACTCAGGTATCCTTGATCCTAGAGATACATACGCTGATGCTTCTGAATGGGAAACAAAGGCTAAGGATTTAGCTGAAAGATTCAACAAGAACTTCGTTAAGTACACAGGCAACGAAGCTGGTAAGGCTTTAGTAGCTGCCGGTCCTCAGCTTTAATCTGAAACTTCAATTAAATACTATAGGTCTTTGCCTATGATTTACAGCGGCTGTTGCTTTTTAAAGGAACAGCCGCTGTATTTATCTGAATCTATAAATAAAAACACCGAATATCTCTTATTGTAGAGATACTCGGCATTTTGGTCTGACTTTTGTTGAATTTTCGTATTTTGCGGGTTTTTACCGGTCAATTTCCGCTGCGTGTGCAAGTGCCGCATCAATATTGGCACAGAAGTTTTCTTCTCCGACCAGTTCCACAAAGCCTGCTTTTTCCATCATCGCACGCGGCTGTTCCTGTACATGGGAAAGCACCAGCGTAATGCCCTTCTTTTTGCAGATTTCATGAATATTCGTTAATGAGCGCAATGCGGTTACGTCCATTGCCGGTACACCGCGCATACGGATAATAACTACCTTAATGCCCGGTTCTGCCGAAATTTCCAGAAATTTATCTGCGGCGGCAAAGAACATCGGTCCGATAATTTCGTAAACCAGTGTATGCTTTGGCACAACCTTTAAAGAAATCTTATCCGGGTCATTATTTTCATCAATCTCACTTCCAAGGTACTTCCAGCTCTTTACCGCTGTAACATCGGACATTCTCTTTAAGAATAAAAGCGCTGCCAGTACGATACCGACTTCGATTGCCATAACAAGGTCAAATACAACAGTCAGTACAAAGGTAACAAGTAGCACGGCAACATCACTCTTTGGGGATTTGCGCACTAATTTAACAAATTCTCTCCAGCCGCTCATGTTATATGCAACCATAAACAAAATGGCGGCAATCGCAGGCATTGGAATCCATGCGGCATACGGCATTAATACAACAAGTACTAAAAGCAGTGTCACGGAATGAACCATTCCCGCAACCGGTGTTCGTCCACCGTTTTTTACATTGGCTGCGGTTCTTGCAATCGCACCTGTCGCCGGGATACCGCCAAACAGCGCTGATACAATGTTTCCGGCGCCCTGCGCAACCAGTTCCATATTCGGCTTGTGGCGACTGCCAATCATACCGTCGGATACGACACAGGATAACAGGGATTCAATTCCTGCAAGCACCGCAATTGTCAGTGCATCCGGGAATAAATCACGAATCATGCCAAGACTTATTTTCGGCATGGAAATGCCCGGTACTTTATTGGATATTGTATACAAATCGCCAATCGTCTTTACATTCATGTGAAGCAGCTTTACCATTAAAATTGCTACGATAACTGCAATCAGTGACGGCGGAATTTTTTCCGTGACCTTTGGAAACACAATCAGAATCGCAAGGGATACCAGTCCGACAATTAATGCCTGCACCTGAATTGTTCCGATACACGCAACACATTCTTTAACCTTGTCCATGGTTTCCACCGGTGAATATGTAAATGTCAGTCCCAAAAAGTCCTTGACCTGTCCGATAACAATCGTTACGGCAATACCAAAGGTAAAGCCCGATGTAATCGTATACGGAATAAAACGGATTAAATTTCCGAACTTTAAAAGTCCCATTATAATAAGAAGGATTCCCGCCATAACGGTTGCCACAACAAGACCTTCCATCTGGTGTTCTGCGACAATTCCGGCTACAATCGTTGCAAATGCGGCGGTCGGTCCTGCAATCTGCACACGGCTTCCGCCCAGAAACGAAATGACAAATCCGGCAAAAATTGCCGTGTAAATACCCTGTTCCGGTCCGACACCGGAAGCAAGGGCTAACGCAATCGACAGCGGAAGCGCAATAATCGCCACAATAATACCGGCAATCACGTCTTTTACAAACTGCTCTTTTGAATATCCTTTCATGCAGTCAAACAACTTTGGTACAAACTGATTCATTTTTCTAACCTTTCTCTTTCTTTTCTTTGAAACACGCTGTTATACACCACATCCACGCGTGACAGCATTTCCTCTTACAGGCATGTCCAATTATAAATTTAATGTAAAAATTTTATAAACAAAAAACGTTTCTATTATAGCACACCTGCATAAATTTGCAAGCAAAAAAAACAGGCCGGAATGTGCCGTCCCTCAAAGGATAAACCTTTTGGGAAACGGTCATTCCGACCCGCTTTATATGTCATACCTTACAAGTCCTGTCTTATATACTATGGCTTTATGTGTTTATAAATCAATACAAATGCACTGCGAGCTGTTTATGACTCAGATTCTACCGCATTATCATTTAAGAAATTCTGTACCTTCTGATACAGCACTTCGTAACCGACTTCTGAATTCATCTCATTGCCGTAGTTGTCTAAGATTTCCTGATAATTTGTGTATCCGTAGTAATCTGCAAGCTGTGCACCCATGTCGTTAATTTCATCGGCAGAAACCGTGATTTTTTCATTCGATGCAATCAGTGTCAGCACCATTTTTTCAAGAAGGTACTGCTGTGCATATTCTACTGCATAATCATTAAAAGCATCCTGTGATTCAAATCCGTATACCTGTGAAAGATATGAATCTAAATCAGAAATGCCGTAAGATGAACCGTATGAGTTAAACTCTGATTCAACATTAGACTTTAATGTATTTACAAGGCTGTCTAATTCTTCCTGCGGATAACCGCTTGGTGTCAGATTTTCGCTGAGCTTGGAATAAACTGCCTGATATTTGTCACTTGCAAATGTAGATTCTGCCTGTGATGTCAGGTAATCCTTTACATAGCTTCTTAATTCAGCAACTGTTGTTGCTTCTACGCCGAGTGTAGACGCATTTTCAGCAACCCATGCATCTGTCAAATCCGGCACAGTGCTTTTCTGGATAGACTTTACGGTTACAACGAAAATAACATCTTTTCCCGCAAGGTCAGAGCTTGAGTAGTCTGAAGGGAACGTACACGGAATATTATATTCCTGACCGACTGTCAGACCGATAAGTCCCTGGTCTAAATCGGTAATAAACTTGCCTGAACCGATGGTATAGCTGGCATCCGTTGCTGTACCGCCTGAGAACGCTTCTCCGTTTAACAGACCGCTGTAATCAAGCTTTACCGTATCGCCGGAAGCCGTCACGCCTTCTGTAACCGTTTCTGTTGTAGCTGTCTGTGATAATAACTTTGAAATGTAGCTTTCTACGTCATCATCAGATACCGTAAGAGATGAACGGTCTACAGATACTTCAACGCCCTTGTAATCCGGCAGTGTTACATACTGCTTGTAAACATCTGCATTGGATGTAATTGTTCCTGCATATTCTTCTGCTGTAACCTCTTTATTTACTGTAGATGCCGCATTATCCTGTGATGTCTTCTTGCCTCCGCAGGCTGTCAGGGACACTGCTAAAGATGCGGCAAGCATAACACCGAAAAATCTTTTTTTCATAAATCAAATTTCCTTTCGTTTCATCATTCCTATATTTTGATGTGTCACAATTTTACATGACTATATTGTTATAGCATAAATCATGATAAAAAAAAAGCCGTTTCACATTTTTTTCATGATTCCGGCGCAATTCTTCTTAATTTTTATAGATTTTATACGAAATATCCGCTATAATCATTTTGTTATGAAAATATTTTTTAGAAAAATGAAAACGGCTTTTTTTACACCGCTGCTGATACTCTGCATGCTTTCGACCTGCGGCTGCCAGACACGGCTCTCTGACCCGGTCACCGTCACCGGATATAAGCTCAATACTTATGTACAGATTTCTTCCTATATAAATGTATCCAAATCCGTTTTAAACGGCTGTCTGGATTTGTGCGATACGTATGAACAGCTCTGCTCCCGTACTTTAGAGAGCAGTACGCTTTATGCCGTGAACCACCACCAGACCGATGAAATTCCGGCAGAGCTTGGTGAGCTGATTGCCACCGGCTTAGACTACTGCCGCATTTCCGGCGGTGCGTTTGATATCACTATCGGAAGTGTCTCACAACTCTGGGATTTTACCGCAGAACAGCCGGCCGTTCCGGATGCTGCCGCCATTGCCAATGCATTGCAATATGTCGATTATACAAAAGTGGAACTTACACCGCTTGAGAACGGCAATTACCGCATTACCATGCCGGAGGGTACGATATTGGATCTCGGTGCGATTGCAAAGGGCTATATTGCGGATAAGATCAAAGATTATCTGTTAGCACACGATGTCACAAGTGCCATGATTAATCTGGGCGGCAATGTGCTGTGTGTCGGCGGAAAAAGTGACTCAAAGGATTTTACGGTCGGTGTAAAAAAGCCATTTACACAAAGCAATGAACTTTTGCTGACGTTAAATCTGCGGGACTGCTCTGTGGTGTCTTCCGGCACGTATGAACGGTATTTCTATGAAAATGATACCTTTTATCATCACATTTTAAATCCCGCAACCGGTTATCCTTACGACAACCGGCTGACAGATGTCACCATACTCTCTGCCGTTTCGCTGGACGGCGACTGTTTAAGCACCACGTGTTTTGCACTGGGGTTAGACGACGGTCTGGCACTCATTGAATCGCTGGACAATATCGAAGCCGTCTTTGTCACCACGGATGGAAGCATTTACTATTCCAGCGGCATGAGCCGGTATCTGAATGAGTGATACCGCAAATAAAAATTTGGAGGAAAAATCCTCTCCTCGCTTTAGGAGAAATGTGAGTAAACTCACATAGGATTTTCCTTCGGAAAACATGGAGGATTATATGATTCGTTCTTTTCTTGTTATTGTGTTCCTGATCCTGTTCTTTATCTTCAGCCTGATTGCGCTGCCGGTTGAATGGGTTATCGGAAAATTCAATCCCGATGTAAAGGCAGTTTCTTCCCTGCGGATTGTGCAGGGCGCTTTTCACATCATTTTATTTTTAGCCGGTGTGCATACAACTGTGACCGGACTGGAAAATATCCCGGACGATGAGCCGGTTTTATTTATCGGAAACCACCGCGGATTTTTTGATGTGATTATTTCTTATACGTATATGAAACGTCCGACCGGATTTGTTGCCAAAAAGGAAATGAAAAAGGCGCTGATTATCCGCCGCTGGATGGACAATTTATTCTGTCTGTTCTTAGACCGTGAAAATATGAAGGAAGGCTTAAAAACCATTTTAAAGGGAATTGACTACATTAAAGACGGCAAATCCATTGTTATTTTTCCGGAAGGCACACGCAATAAAGGCGAAGGTGTTCAGGATTTCCATGCCGGAAGCTTTAAATTTGCAGAAAAAACAGGCTGTAAGATTATTCCGATGGTACAGACCAATACCGACTGCATTTTTGAACGTCAGTTTCCGCGCTTAAAGGCAACACACACCACGCTCGCTTTCGGCAAACCGATTGATGTTAATTCTTTCCCAAAGGAAGAACGCAAAAAAATTGCCGCCTATACGCATGATGTCATTGTAGAAATGTATGAAAAAGAATAACTTTTTTCTTTTCAAATACGGGCATATATGCTATACTTTTATAGATATTTTAATAATTTAGGAGGACGATACTATGCCAGTCTGGGGAATCGTTTTATTAGTAATTTTCGTCATTTTACTTGCCGTATTTATCGGTTTAATGATTTTTGGAAACAAGCTCCGTAAACAGCAGGACGAACAGCAGGCGCAGATTGATGCGGCAAAGCAGGTGATGTCCATGTTAATCATTGATAAAAAGAAGATGAAGCTTAAAGATGCCAATCTTCCAAAGATGGTTTTAGAGCAGACACCAAAGTATCTGCGCGGCAGTAAGATGCCTATTGTAAAAGCTAAAATCGGACCGAGAATCATGACACTTATGGCAGACCCGAAGGTTTTTGACCAGCTTCCGGTTAAAGCCGAAGTCAAAGCTGAAGTCAGCGGTATTTACATTACAGGAATCAAATCTGTACGCGGCGGTAAAGTCGTTGCAGAACCGGCTCCGAAGAAAAAAGGACTTAAAAAATTTTTCAGTAAGAACAAATAATTGATTTACATAAGGGCTGTTGCAGAAAGTATTCCTATTTTTTGCACAGCCCTTTCATCTAATTGAGTGCCATGTATCCGATGATACATAAGAATGGAGGATTTATGCGTAATCTCACACTTTTAACAGATTTATATGAACTGACTATGATGCAGGGATATTTTAAAACCGACAATAACCGCACGGTTATTTTCGATGCCTTTCACAGAAAAAATCCATGTGACGGCGCTTATGCGATTTCCTGCGGCTTAGAACAGGTCATTGACTACATTAAGAATCTTCATTTTACAGAAGATGATATTGCATACCTGCGTAGTCTGTCTATCTTTGATGAAGACTTTCTGGAATATTTAAGTAACTTCCACTTCACAGGTGATATTTATGCCATTCCGGAAGGTACGGTCATTTTCCCGCGTGAACCGATTGTCAAGGTCATCGCACCGATTATGGAAGCACAGCTTGTTGAAACGGCTATTTTAAATATTATCAACCACCAAAGTTTAATTGCCACAAAGGCCGCCCGTGTCTGCTACGCCGCAAAGGGCGACGGTATTATGGAATTCGGTCTGCGCCGCGCACAGGGACCGGACGCCGGTATTTACGGTGCAAGAGCCGCTGTTATTGCAGGCTGTGTCGGTACAAGCAATGTCCTGACCGGTCAGATGTTTGGTGTGCCGGTAAAGGGAACACACGCCCACAGCTGGATTATGAGCTTTCCGGATGAATATACTGCATTTAAAACCTATGCCGATTTGTATCCGAATGCGTGTATCCTGCTTGTCGATACGTATGACACCCTGCGTTCCGGTGTACCGAATGCGATTCGCGTATTTAAGGAAATGCGTGAAAAAGGCATTGATTTAAAGGGCTACGGTATCCGTCTGGATTCCGGCGATTTAGCTTATCTGACAAAGAAAGCGCGTAAAATGTTAGACGATGCCGGATTTGAAGATGCCATTATTTCCGCTTCCAGCGACTTAGACGAATATCTGATTGACTCCTTAAAGACACAGGGTGCGGCGATTACTTCATGGGGTGTCGGAACCAATCTGATTACTTCTAAGGACAACCCGGCATTCGGCGGTGTTTATAAGCTTGCCGCAGTGATGGGCGATGACGGCACATTTATTCCGAAAATCAAGCTGTCCGAAAATTCAGAGAAAATCACAAATCCGGGCAACAAGACGGTTTACCGTGTCTACGATGCCGACGGCATGATTAAAGCGGATTTAATCACGCTGGCCGATGAAACGTATGATGAATCACAGCCTCTGCTTTTATTTGACCCTGTGGAAACGTGGAAAAAGACACTGATGGAGCCGGGCGAGTATTCTATGCGTGAGATTATGGTGAAAGTATTTGATAAGGGCGAGTGTGTTTACGATTCGCCAAATGTCATGGACATTCAGAAATACTGCAAACAGGAGCAGGCAACGCTTTGGGATGAATCCAAGCGGCTGATTAATCCTCAGGTTGTTCATGTCGATTTATCACAGAAGCTTTATGATTTAAAGCAGGAACTCCTGCACAATTACGGACGGGAAAAGCTGTAGCAATACGGCTTCCCGCCCTTTTTTAATTGGCTTTTCTATTTTTCGAGTGTATTTAACAGTTCATACAGAAGCGTATACAACTGTGCAGCTTTTTCCTGCGGAAGTGCCGCGCATGCCATCATTTTCTGCGGAATCAGCACCGCTTCGTCTTTTAAGTCTTCTCCCTTTGGCGTAATGGCGGCAATTAATACCCGCTCGTCTTCTTCGCTTCGGGTACGTGTCACATATCCTTTCTGCTCTAATTTTTTTAAGAGCGGCGTGAGTGTTCCGGAATCTAAAAACAGGCATTTGCCCAGTTCCTTGACACTGATTTGCTTTTTTTCCCACAGCACCATCATGGCGATGTACTGTGTATAGGTTAAATCTATTTTTTCAAGAAATGGTGTATACCGCTTGATAATCTCTCTGGAGCAGGCATACAGCGGAAAACACAGCCCGCCGGGCATTTCATGATTATCTGACGGACTGTGTTTTAACTCATTTTTTACTTTTGATTCTGCTCAAGCTGTTCCAGCTTTTCCGCCATTTCCCGTAACCGGTGTCTGGCTGCTTCCAGTTCTTCTTTTTGTGTGTCAATAGTTGCTTTCTGTGAATCAATCGTTTCCTGCTTTGCTTCCAATTCTTCCTTCTGCGTGTCAATCTTTTCCTTCTGAACATCAATCGTATCCTGCATTTCATCTATCATGTACTGCACCGTATTTCTATCCAGTTGAATCAATTCCTTTGAAAACATTTCCATCACCTTTTCCACAT